>JAAUYH010052624.1_pt1 | contig 11885 bp, 13 predicted proteins | sample 7278061 | NCBI WGS metagenome assembly JAAUYH01 (sample SAMN14350203, study PRJNA611818) | marine sediment metagenome | isolation source: surface marine sediment (0.6m) | place: French Polynesia: Moorea | collected 2018-08 | reverse complement strand
TCGCTTTGTGACGAAATAGTGGTGGGTCAGGGTGTCACTGGCCCTAGTACTATCGCAGTAGGGTATAGTAGCTGGATTTACTTCTATTGAGGTCTGCCGCTTGGATTTGAGTGCGCTCGCAGCAGTTCCCGCCCACGATGAAGTTCCGTAGTCTAGCTGGGTCCGCACCAGATGGGTTAAAGTCAGAACTTGTTCTACCTGTAGCGTCGTTGGACTAATTAAAAAGCCGACATCGAGTCTGGCTTACAGGATCAGTAGACTATCTAATCTAAAATATGAGAAATCGGAAATTTCTAATCGGAACGGAAATATCTCGAAAAATAAATTACGCGTTTTGCTGAAATTGCTACTAGTAGAAGTTCCTTAACAAGCTACAGAAAGGAACGTACGAAACGATTCGAATGATATCATTCTCGACAAGTATAAAATGTCGATTGATCGTTTTCTGTGTGGGTTAATGATAGTCGCGGATAGTGCGGCAGTCATGGCACGAGTAGCGAACGCATACGTTTCGAGGTAAATTCATGTCCCCGACGAAACCTGGATGAGCTGCTTCGGTCATTGCCTGATAAACACAATGAATATTGTAAATGCCACTTATTGCTAAAGTTATGCTTTAGAATGTGCGGTACAAGACTGCCGTCGAATGAAAAATATGATTTAAAAAAGCGAACAGTTCCGCTTGGAATCCTTTACTACATACTGTGTTTAATCTCCAACAAGAATCAGAAACTCTCTTCGATGCTTTTTATCAAGTGACAGAAATATGACTCAAAGTAGCACAACATGTCGAAAATATACTGGAATCCCAGAGTGGAACTACTGTTCGATCTTCATGCAATACTCTGAAAAAAGGTTCAAACATTGATGGTATCATTATTGTATAGTCAAAAATGCAAACTTCACTCGATACGTTCGGTACTCTCGTTTACTATACTGCGCGGTTTGAAGCTGCATTGCGATACACAATACATATTTCACTACCTACAATCCATCAATTGCTTAAAAAACTCCATTATGTTGCAAATGGGAAAGAAGTATGGCATGAGTAAAAAAAGGTGCCGGCTTAGCCCTCTATATATTCACCTGAGCTTCTCCATCATTTGCGAATCAAATTGCTTGAACACGCAAGAACATCTGTTGCTGCTAGCAGGATATTAATGATATCCAATATTCTGGAAATCAAATTCGTTTTCGACTCGATTATTCATGCGGAGTATCGATTAAATTCCTAGAAATTTACTCAAAAGCTATCGCGGAAGAAGAAAGGACTGATGAAATTGCTTTGATCACCGCACGAATGCATTGCTGTCCATAATATGAACTTACAGCATTCTGACGATATGAAGGTAACGAAGTGACAGTTATTTCTGCCACCACATAATGCTTTCAAAGTAAATTTGGTCATAAGAAACTAACTTCTCGTTTACTATAGTGCACAGACTCATTGAAAGGTCATAGGTAAGTCTTGAAAGAAGTTTCGAAGCATGACATGATGCAAGGGCACCATGAGCCCAGTACTCGCAAAATTTTATCGAGGACTTTTTATCTGTCATGCGTTTCAGCTAGAACGGAAAAAGATGTAACCATTCTTTTAGAGGTATCATCTCCTATACATGCCATTTCAGTTTCATATGCTTCTGTTGAACGTGTATTCTCTTTTCTCAAGTTTTTACTTTTTGTTTACTCGCCCCGCTTCAACCGTTTTTCAGTAGACCGAATAATTGTTGGGAACTGTTTGTATTTTAAAATTCATGTTAAATGTTCATTTCTATTAGCTAATTTAAGATCTTAAATTATTCATTGAATACTCATCTCTTTCAGCAAAAGTCTCTCATTTTCTCAAGCAAATCAGCCCTTGACGGAAATATTTGGACTGGATGTGCACTCAGGACAGCTCTTTTTAGTGTGATTGTGTGCGGATTCTCCAGAAAGATTGGTCAGTCTTTTTACTCAACAATGAAGGAAACCACTACATACGGATATGAAGAATCGACTATTAATTTGGGGAAATTGTGAGCACTAGTGCTCGAAGCAACAAGTCACAAAAGTCAAAACCTAAAATGGTTCCCAGGTGGTAACGCTCGTTTCTTACGTTTTGGTGTACGTGATCACGATCAGAAAAGGCTTCTTCATCACATGCGTTGTGCACTCTGTAATGTGAATAGTAAGTAGGGTACTGTCGAGTAAAACCTGAATCCTTGTTTTGTATATGCCATGTGTCATTTAGTGACACCGAAGGCATATCAAGCTTCTCGATCGATAGAGGGTCGCAATTACTTGAATCTTCATCAACGCATATATCAATTTCCTACACCGCGCTGAATAAATCGCTAAAATCCGGTCCCAACGAAATTTTGCCGCCTGCCGGTTCAAGTTTCGCATGAGTAGCGAACATAAAATGGTCCGCTCAGTATTGCATCTTCTAGCAATCCATATGAAATAAGTTCTTGCTCTGAAAACTCCTCTATAGTAATTTTGTTTAGATGCTGTGATATGCAGGAAAGTACGCTATTATTTTACATTGGCTTGCGGAAAAATGGTTTGGATACGTATCGGATTTTCTGCACTACGGATCGTGGACGGATTGGATCGAGAACACTACTGATGCAATACAGAACAAACTGATACTTATACAACTGATAGCGGACAATTATACTTTTTTTAATTCTGATACGGATTGAGTATACTCAGATTTTATTAAAAATACAGTGATTCGAAGGATCTGAGGTGAAAAATCACCAAATTTCATGGGCCGGATCGAGCATCTCAAGTGTGATTGCTGGTATCCTCCGAACGAGTAAACCTTCTTCTTTATACGAAGTCTGAGCTACACTTGAAGAGATAAAGTCGGTAATCTTTTATAGAGAACACAATTCTTTATATAATCCAACTTAAATAGCCATTGATAATTTTTAAATGAGCTTCAAAGTTTCCGTGTTGAAATATTTCGATATATTTTTCAAAACATTATAAGAATTGCTCGCTGTGCTTAACAAAAGGTAACGCAGGATTCTTTCAACTCGTCGCTCTCATAGCCTCTATACTATCTATAGAAATTCGAAGTAAACAGCATGTTACCGGACAAGTATGTGAGAATCTTTGAAGGCTTTTTTTCATATATAGGAAAGCGCGAGGAGAAAGTCCTTACCGTATGGCCATTGGAGTTTTTTGCGTTAATCGAAAGATATCCTGAATCGATTTAGCTTGGAATTATTGATCTGCTTTAAATACTCAAAACTGACTTCCGTTTCACGTGCAGGACTCTATTTCATTTCAAACTTAGTAATCTTTTCAAGTTATCGGACTGTATGATTCGTGCACTGAAGAATTGGCTATCTACTTCCGACACACAGCTCTATGCTGTTTATCAAATAGAGGGTTTGTCATGTCTGGAAACTCTACTCTTCATGAAATTAACCAAGCATTGCAATATAGCGCAAATTTATAGAAATATTTAGAAGTATAGATATAAGTTCTACACTTACTGGATTTAGTTTTGCTAAATGTTTAGAACAAGCAAAAAAATTTCAAAGATATTACAATTTGCTAGGTACTACCCAATCACACTCCCGACGGCCTAGTAATCGTTGAGGAAATTTGGCGCTGTAAATACAATCTTTTCAGGTTGTACGGTCTAGTCCCAATATGGTCCCAGTTGATGTGCCCAGTTTTACTCAAGGCAATTTTAACACTAGCGGCTCCCCGAAGTATAAGCCATATTCTGTTGGCACTAGGAATCCTTAGTTGCATCCTATATATTGCAAATTAGTATTTAATAGTCCGCAGATTCTTGTAGTGACATCAGGATACAAGAACACGAAATCGTGGTATGAGTGGGAAAATTAAATACAGTAAAAATCGAAAAAAACGTGAAATATGGGGCAAAAGTGAGTGAACCAGCGGTTTCTATCGGAAACTAGAAAGAAAGCGTTTAGAAGGGTGAGCGTTTGGGGATTCCAAGTTTCAAATAGATCTAGCCCTGGACAAGGTGCCACGTCCTACGTCAACGTATCGCCGTAATGCGTCTTGCATTGCTTCGCATCGCCAGCATGTCGTCCACATGTGCAACGAGCCGACAATCGACCAACGGCCAGAATGAATCGTACAATTTTGTTCCTCGTCGGGATTCTGTGCGTGCTGTGCGACGCCTTCGCTAACTCACCGTACGACGGATGCGCGGGGTATGGTGCAATCCACCATTTCAGGGTCGGTCTCTTTCGTGGCACAGTGCTGAGCGATGGCGACCTGGTGATGAAAGACAACCCGTTCGACACGCCGCTAGTGGCCGTGCACCGTTCGTACCGCAATTTGTCGCTCTCGCTCAAACCGTACCGGTTCGCGCAAAACACCGTGTTGTTGCGCTACGGACGTGACGTGATTCTAGTCGACACAGGGCTCGGCAGTTACACTGGGCACGGTACGCGCGCTGGTATGGTCGTGAAGAACATGGCGCTTATTGGACTGAAGCCGTCCGATGTCACAATGATTTTGGTATGTGCGATTTTTGTTCTTGTGCATGACGGGTTTTCTAACATTACGACACGATATTCTTAGATTACACATGGGCATTTCGACCATGTAGGAGGTCTTGTCACAAAGGACGACAAGCAAGTTTTCCCGAATGCGGTCATATACATTTCTAGACGTGAACACGACTGGTGGTTGAAAGAAGCGAAAGTAGTGAAAGACGTTTTCCTCAAAACTGTCCCGACTAGCAAGCAAACTATTGCCGCTATCAAGCCGGTCGCTCGTGTGGGTGCGGAAACCCCAGTGACGGAGACCCTACTACGCGAGTTTAAACGCAGTCTAGCACCTTATCCGACATCACGCATCAAGCTGGTCGAGGCAGAAGACATTCCCATCGAGGGCATCTCATTCAAGGCGACACTCGGGCATACGCCCGGTCATTTCAGCGTGATTGTGCGCAGTTACGGAGACACCTTGTTCATAGCGGGTGACATGGTGCTTGGCGAAGCCAGTAACCTTGTGCATCCGGAGTGGGCGATGAACATCGAACAAGACAAAGAGGAGGCGATTGCAACGCGGTTTAAGATTTTGGACCTGCTCGCGGCAACGGGCACGCGGGCACTATTGTATCACGAGGCGTTCCCAGGCTTGGGCTACGTCACTAAGAGCGGCAGTACTACATTCGAGTGGACGCCCACGGAAGACACGAAGGCGATAGTGGAGCGGTGCAGGGGCTATCAACTCGCAGCAAGGAGGCAGTGAGCCGCCTTGGAGATATCGCAGCTTATTCTCATGTGGGATTAAAGATTTTTTCAAGGCTGATTTGGAAGGAGATGTGCATCAGTCGCAGGGGCGGGCAACGGGCGAGACGAGATGGGACTGTAGAACGACGACATCGAAACCATTGGCGACCGTAGAACCAAATCCGGTATAACCCTTCCGCAGGAAATATCTGTCGCCTCTGAGCCCCACAAAGCGGGCTCCCGTGGTGTTCAGCAAGCTTTCGCGAAGCAGTTCTTGGATTTTGGACAGCAGGTATGAAGCGAACGAAGATCTGAGGCGTATTTCACGAGATTGCAGATTGCCGCTCGTCCGATGGCGGCAAGCAACACAGTTTGTACAGTCTGAGGCCAACCTCAATCGCGACCCATGCCAGAACCCACGGTTGGAGCATTGGTCGATCGGCACACGTCCAGGTAGCGAATGAGTTGCGATACACGACTAGCAGTTGAGGCACGACGAGATGGCCAGGCGCAGAAGGCGGTGAGCGTAGAACACATGGGCGGTTGAGCGAGGGGCAACAGCGTGCACGCGGATGGGCCGGCACGGATAAACGAGGGAGAAACGCAGGGAGTGAAAATGGGACAGACAACGTTAGGGTGAAACTGCAAAACAGCAAAAGAAAATGGCACATAGCGCGTAGGGCGATGGAAATTTGTGTGGTAGGTGCGAAACCAGTTTTGTGTTAGGACACGCGTCTCTGCGTTCCCATCACCCGCTCCCGCTGCCCGCCGACTCGACCGCGGCGTGAGTGATGTTTGCGGTGGCGCATCCCGCGCACCCCCCAGCCATGGTGTACAGGCCGAAGCCCGCCATGCGGCGGCCACGCCGCCCCAAGTGTCCTGGCGCGCCCCTGCCGGCACGACTCGGGATAGACGAGACCGTGCGTTTATTATCTGTACGCCTGTTAATCCGTGCCGCGGCGCCGCACGTGTGGGGCGCCGCGGTGCGCCCGCGCGGCCGTGGTCAGAGACTGCCGCAGCATCGAAGCACGCCACGCAACGACGAAGCGGAAGCGGCGGACACACGGCTGCTATTGTCACGTGCGCCGCCCGTCGCGCGTGCGGATCCGGCCGCCTTGGCGCCGGTTGCGAGACGTTGGGGCGTACCACTCGCAGCACTGATGCGTAGCAATGCAGCGAAAAGAGGGCCCATGTCACTGTTACGTTTCTACAATCGTCGACTGCGAGGTCGGTCAGCAGACGCCAGAGTTTGTCTATTGCTTTCGGGTAAGCTTTCGCTATCGCGGCCAGCTGCAGCGTTACTAGCAGCGGATGTTATCGGTGGCGCGAATGCGCAAGTTGCCGGAGAACTGATGTATGCGGTATCCGGCGCAAATGGCCGTCTCCCCGCGATTGCGCTACGCCTGTTATCCGCGGTCGGGCTTTCCACCGCCCTCGCGAAACATGAACGTACAGGTGCATGGGCAGACACCATCGTTCCAATGGCACCCGCACGCATGCACATGCTCATGTCAGACTATAGAGAATGTTCGCGCAACGGCAGAATCTCGTTCGGTCGCCTAGGTGCATATTGTGCGGAACGGAATCTACTCACCGCGCGCGCGGTTGCTGGAGTTTTCGAAGCGCATGTCGCGGAACCATCGCTAGGCATGACACGTGCGGAGTTTGCGCAACTGTTCGCCGCACTCGTCGAGTGCGGCAAGCCGTCGAGCATGCGGTATTGGTTTTGGGTGCTCGACACGGACGGTGACGGGGTGCTGGGGCGCGCCGACATCGCAGACTTTTATCGCGCGAGGAAAGCGGCGAGCGAAGCGCGCAATGGAGTGCGGTTAGCGTCGGCCAGAGCGCTCTGGTACCGATTGTTGGACATGGTGGGCGGGCAGATCGACTTGCGAGCATTGTTGAGTCTCACGTCGAAACAACGGGAATTCATCCTCGTGGCACTGCTGGTGCGACGCGCGGACGACGGGCATCTGGTGGACCTGAATCAGAGTCTGAAGGACGGTTCATGATAAATGGGCTGTCCCGCCCGTGTCAGAGAAGGCTAGCGCGCTAGTTTCCATTCGTTGTTGCGGATGACGTGTTAGCGAGTTCATGTCCAGCGACGAGACGTTTTGTTTGCATCTGTGCTGCGCCATACAGTACAGTACTGTACAGTACTGTACAAGGCGAGATGTAGTTACGAACCGAATCTTAAAACACAATCTGTATAACTGCAAACTAGCTTTGAGATTGCGACTGTAATGGGATATGCGGACCGACCGGTTCGCGAATAAATCGCAGTATGATAAGCGGGATTTGAGGCGTGCTCCGAGCTCAATATCCAGGTTGTTGCGTCATAGAGCAGAAGCTAATCCCTGCGAGAACAACATTTATTGTGACGTCTGCCCCTTGCACTGACGAAACGATGGCGTACGTGAACGCGCCACTCACCAAAGCACGAGCCTTCGCACGCGGCACGCCGGTAACCACGCGATGCGGCACACGGCCCGCCGCCAACGCGGTGCGCATGGGCTACGGTGATTACACCATCAGCACGGACAAAACGCGCGGCCACAACTGGCAATACTACATCGATAAGTTCCGTGTGCTTGCCGACTTCGCTAAGGGCCAGCCGAAGACCGACGCCGACGCGGTGCTGGGGTTGGACAGAAAGGGAGCGAGGCTAATCCCGAAGGACGGCGTGCCCCAAATCGAGGAAGGCGTACTCGCTTATAACCCCGACTCACCGCCCGACCCACGTTTGGCGGAGGCGGCCGGCGCGGTGTGGGAATGGGACCCTGGGTACGAGCCGCCGGTGACGTACGCGGACACGAACAACGAGGCGGTGGCGGAGGACGCGTTCATTGCGTTCCGCGACGCCTCGGCCGCGGAGCGCGGTGCGATGCTGACCGCGCTGGACCTGGGGGCGGTGACGGCGAACCAGCTGCGCTCGGAGACGGGCTTCAGCGAGAGCTACCTGCTCACCATCGAGGGGCAGCACGAGCGCCTGGGCGCGCTGGCGGATCGCAAGGGCGAGGTGCCGTTCCTGACGCCGTACGGCAAGCCGCAGACGGAAATCCCGGGCACCGACTACCTGGGCAGCGTGAACGCGCTGGACTTCCAGAAGAAGGCGGCCAACAACATCGCGTTCTGGAAGGGCGACGAGGCCAAGGACTCCACCAAGTTGTTCAAGAAGCCCAAGGGCGCGGCGAAGGCCGACTTGCCGTACAACACCGCTCCCGCTGTCGAGGGCATTAAGGAAGACCAGACCGCCGCTGGCATCTTGCCTGTGGCCGAGTAGACGCATGGTGTGGGGCGTGCTGTGATGCGTGTAGTGTCCTACGGATAAAACACTTTAATAGCTCTTCGTTTCACTTGATGGCTCACCTATTCTGTTGTACAGTGGGAACGATATACAAAACCTCGGCTACGGTAGCGAGACGCCTAGGGCTAAATGAACTGGAAGTTGGGCTTCGTGCGGAGCACGTTGAGAAGGTCGAGCTGCTCGGTGCTCCGCCACACGAGGTACCAAATCAGCATGATCAACAACTGAAACATGCCTATCCCCGCACTCAGCCTCGCATATAGCTTCGTCATTGGATGCGCGTCAATGTCCGAGTGACCGACAAGTTCACGGCGGAAATGCAGCGCGTTGACGAGTTGCAACAGCGGCAAGCCACAGCACCCGAGGAGAAAATAATTTCGACAAAGTTGCAATCGACGCAGGTCCTCCTCGACAACCTCGTCCTCACTCTTCTGTGGCGGCTGCGGCATTTGCGGGTGCGTGAGATGGGGCGGCTGCCCCATGGGCTGCGCAAAGTCGTGGGGCTTAGCGAAGTCGACCGCCTGCGCCACGTTGCCCGACTTGTCGCTGTCCGAGTACGCGTGCGACCCGCCCAGCGCGCGGGCGAACAGTGGCGGCGGCTCGGCGGCGGGCGCGGGCGCCAGCCCCGCCTTGGTGGCAGGCAGTCCGATGCGTCCGGGGCGTATCACACCCAACGCCGGCTTCTCCACGGTCTGCAAATCTCGCACCAGGTCGTCATCCTGTTCACCGGCGGGACTGGGCTCCTCGGTCTCGGACGTCGACACGCTGATTCGCTTCTGCTGCCATGGCGAGGGCCCCAGCCCGAACACGGTGGTGTGGTGCTGGTCGTCAGGGTCGGTCATTGCGAGATGCTAGCGTGTGTAGGGTGGGCGAGGATTTGCGTGTAGAAATGGGTAATGTAGGTTTCGGTTTTTGAGGGCGCATCGCTCAATCAAAAGTACCGGCTTGTATCTCAATATAAAGCGCACTTCAGGTGTGAGTGTGAGACAGAGTACCGAACCGAACTACACAACCATTACCACTACCACCATGTCTTGGCCGATGTCTTCGTCGTCGCGTGAGCGCGTGCGCTCCGAGATCCTGTCCAAGCTGTCGAGCACACACGGCAGTGTGTCGGACAGCAAGCTGCGCGAGAAGACGCGCGAGTTCGAGGCCGAGGCGTACGAGAAGGCGTCGAGCCGCGCGGACTACGATCGCCGCATCAAGGACAAGGTTGACAACATGTCGTCGGGGAATCGCTCGCGTTGCCCCTTCCTGCGCTAAGCACGGGGCATCTGTACAGGGTGTTGCACAAACTCGCGCTTCGATAGCGCCACAGGGAGTGTTCATGTCGAATACCGCGTTTACTAAAAGCATTAGTACCTAGTTTTGTTGTTGTAAACTTTCTGGATTACCTGCGCCCTCGCTCGCCTCCGCCGCCTCCGGGTGCAGCACCTCCCACACCGACCGCAACGCCATCAGCCCCGGCATGTTCTCCTCCACCCGCGTCGCCACCACCGCTGGCAAGTTGCGTGCGATGACGAACGGCGCCGCACGCTCCACCTCTGGCCCCGCGTCCCACTGCAGCACGCGCGTGTGCGTGTGCATCCAGAAATGCTCGCGGCTCGTCTTGTTCACGTGTGGTGAGCGCAACACACACCAGCGCTTGATGCGCTTCGGCGGCGTCAGTGTGCGCACGTACTCCCCGCCCGCCCGCACCGCGGCGCGCCGCGCCCGACGCACGGCGTCGGCGATCAGGTACTTGCGCACGTCCTGCGATTGCATTCGATACGTGATACGCCGCGCGAACGGCGATATCGGCGGAGTTCCCATCGTCATCTTGGTCGCACCTACCACGATGGTGGCGTGCACACCGACGACTCTGGACAGGTGTCCGTGCACTGTAAGCAATGCATTGTGTTAGCCAATCAATCAGATGCGCGTACGCAAGAAATGGTAACAATCTGTCGTTCACACCTCGCACGAAGAAAAGAATTGTGGTTTATTGGATTGATGGTAAGGGGTCTGCGCTGCTCTCTGGATTGCACTCGACTACTGTGCCAATCATTCTGCAATTGCTCATTCATGCACAGAAAGCATTCATCGCAATTGGATCCCAATACACTTCTAGATACTAGGCGAAGACCAATAAAGGTTCAAGTTCCTCCTGCCCTCAATGCACTGAGGCCGCTTTATACTGTATCACAGCAACTTCTCGTACACCAAAGTTACTCCCGATTCAATCGAGTAGTACTGGCCACCACCGTAGTGGCAGTCGGGATGGAGAAAGAGTAGAAACGTGACGCAACTGCTGCTGAATTACCAGTGTCACAATCATAGTTCACCCATCCAAACTTGCGCAATCTAAATTTCAGAGGTCGTACTTGTATTTCCGATATCTCGAATCCACATCAATACCAGAGCCCACAATGAACAGTTTCACCACTTGACAAAATGAGCACCAATGCTGTACCTCAATAGAGACGTAGGAGTGAGCAATGAAATCTAAACTACACCGCACCATCGATTTCTACAGATCCCTCTGTCTCGTCGTCGGAAACACAAGTCGACGAGGTTCATGGCTTGTACACTGTTGCGTGAAATAGTGTAGCAACAAATGCTGCGGCTAAGAACAAAGGTCGAATTCACGGCTGCAATCGAGCGCGGTGCATCGATTGAAAATCGCGACGGAACCAAAATATTTTCTAATCCGAAACGCTGTGCAGCCTTCGTACCGTCGGAATTTCACCCGTATCCATAAAGAATTCATCTAGAAACAATTGGCAACGGTATTCACCATCGTTGGAATACATCGCCCCTCGACCACACCCTTCAACCTTTTCGCGATCCGTATCGGCGCGCTTTACCTCATTGAAATGCTCAAAAACGCATCAGGGATTTCGTAACTTTTCATTGCATGAAAAAGCAAGTGAATCATTACCCTTGAAAGTCAATTTCACCTCGTGTCGTTACAAGAACGATTCAACTTTTCAGTCGCCCAGTAACATACAAAAAACTAGAGGAAATCACAACACATATTTTCACTTTCTTCAAGCATACTTCTTGATCCAGAAATTTACCACCAACTGCTGACGGCGGCAGTCGTCTTCTTCACGGCTTGGTGCAACCGTCAAGGTCATGGGTTCCCAATGGTATGATACGAGCGTTGAAAAGGGAAGGTATTAAAAAATAAAGTTGAAAAATAAGAATACGGCCGAAAATCGAGGGCTGCGCTGGCCGAGAACGATATAAATACCGCGGCGAGCACTCGGTAGAAGGTAACTGTCTTGGTGAAAGCCTTGATTAAGTGTAGTATCTGTTTTATCTAGTGTAACAGCTAGATGGGGTTTCGCACGCATTGCGGCGTTCCCCTTCTTGTTACAACT
>JAAUYH010020968.1_pt1 | contig 11886 bp, 14 predicted proteins | sample 7278061 | NCBI WGS metagenome assembly JAAUYH01 (sample SAMN14350203, study PRJNA611818) | marine sediment metagenome | isolation source: surface marine sediment (0.6m) | place: French Polynesia: Moorea | collected 2018-08 | reverse complement strand
GGGGCAATTCGCGGTTTTTCGGAGCTTTCAGGCGATGGTGCGGTGGCCCGGCCGGATGTGGTGATTGTTGCGCGGGGCGGTGGCTCGATTGAAGACCTGTGGAGCTTCAACGAAGAGATCGTGGTCCGCGCGATTGCTGAATGTACCATTCCGGTTATTTCGGCGGTGGGTCATGAGACCGATACGACCCTAGCTGACTACGCTGCGGACCGCCGTGCGCCTACGCCCACCGCAGCGGCGGAAATGGCGGTGCCGGTGCGCGCTGACCTCGTCGCGACCCTCGCCGACTTTGCCAATCGTCAGCGGCGCGCCGTCCATCGCCCGGTTGAGCTGGGTCGCGAGCGGCTCGATGCGCGCATTCGCCGCATGCCCAAGCCCGAGGCGCTGCTGCAACCGCAAGCCCAGCGGCTCGATGAATTGTCTGAGCGCCTTCGCCGGGGCCTGACCGACCGCGCGGGGCAGGGTCGCGAAAAGCTGGCAGGTGTTCAGGCGCGATTGTCGCCGCGGTTGCTTGAACGGGCACTATCGGACCGCAGGGATCGTCTCGACCGCGTGCGGCTCACCCCACAACTGGTCAAAAGGCCGCTTGCTTCCGCGCAGGACCGGCTCGCGGCTCTCGCGCGTCTCGCCAGCCAGTTGCACCCGGAAAAGCCCCTGGAGCGCGGCTATGCCATTGTGCGCGATATGCAGGGCAAGGCGCTCACCGGAAAGGCGCAGGCCGAGCGCGAAAGTGCGCTCACGCTGCAATTCAAGGATGGCGAGCTCGGCGTCGGAGTTGGCGATGCCCCGCCCCCCGCACAATCGTCACGGAAATCGCCGCGTAAATCCCCGGGCAAGGCCAAACCTGCTAAGGAACAATCTCCCCGTCAGGATGATTTATTCAGCTAGCAAGCCATGCTAAGGACACCCCCATGTTGATGTCGACAGGCGATAAAGCCGCAAAACTCTATTACGGCCCTTCCAATTTCCGCGTTCTGCGACCGGGCCAGCATGTCTATTGCGCCGTATCGGGCGAAGTCATTCCGCTTGAGGAACTGCGCTATTGGAGTGCGGAACACCAGGAAGCCTACGCCTCGGCGGAGATCGCCACCAAGCGCCTGCTCGGGCAGGTATGATTGTCCGCGTGATGGGCTGGAGCAGCCTTGTCGCCGCCACTCTCGGCGCATCTTTGCTGGTAAGCTGCTCGGACAGCGAAGCGGCCGCCCCCGAAAGAGCGTCATTCGAGGCCACTGAGAGGGCCGATGATAGTGCGGACGATGATGAGGCAGCGGATGCGCCGTTCCTGGGTCAGAATACGCGGTTTTCCTACACCGGCGAATTCACGCAAGGTGGCTGGATGCGCGGCCTCGTGCCTGACGGCACCGTTAGCGCGACGCTGGGCGATACGCCGCTCCAGATTGCAGAAGACGGCACATTCTTCGCCGCTTTTGACCGTGATGCGGATGGCAGCGTGACGCTCTCGGCCCGGCTCGATAGCGGTCAGATGCATGGCGAGACGATCACCATCACCCCGCGCAGCTGGGACATTGAGCGCGTCAATGTTGCGCGGCGCAGCGGCGGCAGCAGCGAGGCATGGTGGCGACGCCGCGAACCGGAATGGAACGCCATTCAGGAAGCGCGCGCCAAGGAAACCGGCGCGACCGGCTGGCAACAGGACTTCATCTGGCCGGTCAAAGGGCGCATTTCGGGACGCTTCGGTCGCCAACGCATCTATCGCGGTGAACCGGGCAGCTATCACTCCGGCATCGACATTGCTCCGGGCAACGGCGTGCCCTTTGTCGCGCCTGCCGATGGCGTGGTGGTGCTTGCCCGCACCGGTTTCAGCCTCGAAGGCGGGCTGATCATCATTGATCACGGGCAGGGCCTCAATAGCGCATTCCTGCACGCCTCACGCATTGTCGTCGAAGAGGGCGAAGCGGTCACGCAAGGCCAGCATATCGGCAATGTCGGCGCGACAGGCCGTGCGACAGGGCCGCACTTGCATTGGAGCCTCAAGTGGAACGATGCACGCCTCGATCCGCTGCTGTTTACAGGGCCGATGAACTGAAGTGATGCACTGAGGTGGCATTGGGGGTAATGTCAAAGCGGCGCGTGGCCGCAGCGCTTGGCGTCGCCCTGCTGGTTGCGCCGGGAACATGGCTGCGCACTCACGTTCCTGAAACGCTTTCGACCGACATTGCGCTAAAACGCATCGGAGTCTCGCCAGAGACAGGCACCCCTGATTGGGAGCTGGCCGGTGTGTGGCAATATTCCACCGGCCCGGACCTGCGCTTCGGCGGCTTCTCCGCGATTATGGCGATCGAGGACAACAAGCTCGTTGCTTTCTCCGACCGGGGAACCCGCTTCACTATCACCGAGCCTGACAGCCCGCTGGAAACCGCTGCGGACCGCGTTCTCTCGTTTCAGTCAGTGGCCCGCGAGCGTGGCGACTGGTTCTGGGATATCGAAGCGGCAACGCGCGACCCGGCGACGGGCGATTATTGGCTGAGCTACGAGATCGTTCATACGATCCATCGCTTTTCGGATGCGAGCGAGCCGGAGGAGATCCGCGAACTCGATGACGAAGTTTCGTGGACGAGCAATGCGGGCGCGGAAGCGATGGTGCGGCTTTCAGACGGACGCTTCCTCGTGCTTGCCGAGGGCAAGCGCGACGCGATAATCTTCGCAGGCGATCCGGCGGAAGGTTCCGAGTTCGAAACCGTGCCCTTTGCCAATCCGGCTGCGAGCTATGTTGTTACTGACCTCGCGCAATTGCCTGATGGCCGCGTGCTGCTGCTCATGCGCAATCTGGCGTGGAGCTGGCCGCCTTTTGACAGCCTGATCGCGATTGCTGACCCGCCTCCGCCCGGCTCAACCGATCCTTGGGAGCCGAAAGTTGCGCTGCGGTTCGACAACATCATCCCGAATGAGAATTACGAAGGACTGACCGTGCGCGAAATGCCCGATGGACGCGTCGCTGTGTGGGTCATCGCCGATGACAATATCGCCGCGATACAGCGCAGCCTGCTGGTCAAGCTGGTGTTCGATCCGGCCGCGAGCGATTCCGCGGACTAGAACGCAAAAAAGGCGTGAACGGTAACCGCCACGCCTTCATCGCATGTGTTTTCGCCGTGGGGCGAGTTAGGCGGCAGCAACCGCCTTCTTCAGCTCGCGCTTCACCTTGAGGGCGCGCGCAGAGAGCTTTTCGTCCTTGGTCTTGAGCAGCCAGTTGTCGAGGCCACCATTGTGCTCAACCGAGCGCAGACCATGGGTCGAAACGCGGAACTTGAAGCTACGCTCGAGCTTTTCGCTCATCAGCGTGACGTTCTGCAGGTTCGGCAGGAACACGCGCTTGGTCTTGTTGTTGGCGTGGCTCACATTGTTGCCCACCTGGCGGCCCTTGCCGGTCAGTTCGCAAATACGCGACATGATAAATCTCGTCTCTGTTTACAGTGTCAGGAACAGCGCCACAATCGGCGACCCAGTAACAAGGTTGTCCCGGAAAGCGCGCCGCATAGCGGGGCAGGCGCGAATCGTCAATTGATTCGTGGAGGTGGGCCGCCTAGCGCTGTCAGTCGATGACCCACTGGCCGATCCCCGACCCGATGAAGCGCGCTCTGGATGCCGCGCGCGAAGCGGCAGATGCGGGCGAAGTGCCCGTCGGCGCTGCAGTGGTCAAGGATGACGAGATCATCGCAGTCGCCGCCAACGCCACGCGCTCCCCGCCCGATCCCACCGGCCACGCTGAAATCCGCGCTCTTCGCATGGCGGCCAAGGCGCTGGGGCAGGACCGCCTGACGAATTGCGATCTCTATGTGACGCTGGAGCCCTGCGCGATGTGCGCAGGAGCCATCAGCCACGCCCGGATAGCAAGGCTTTACTACGCCGCGAGCGACCCCAAAGGCGGCGCGGTCGAACACGGCGCGAGAGTGTTCGAGCAGGAGCAGTGCTTGCACAAGCCAGAGGTCTATTGGGGCATGGGCGAGGCAGACGCAGCAGAGATGCTGCGCGAGTTTTTCAGGGAGCGGCGGTGACGTCCACCTCTAGGCATGGACTAGCGGCGTTTTCTGTTCCTCCAGCCACTCCAGCGCCTTGTCCTGATCCTCTAGCGCAAAGCTCTTGATGTCGGGCTTCAGCAGAGTGCCGAAAGTGCTCGCGAGGTTGCGGATCCAGTCGGGGCCTCCGACGATGGCATAGCGTTCGAGCTTCTTCATAAGTTCAAGCTTGCCCGCCATCACTTCGCGGCTGATCGCGGCGTCTGCGTCAAAGCCGTGCCAATTGCGGATCACGATCATCAGGCGCGAGCAATCGGGGTCTTCGAGCGCGGCGCGCACCATGGCGACCCCGCGCTCGGATTCTTCACGGTCCAGCCTGCCGGTCAGCTCAAACGCGGCAATGCCCGGCTTGCCGATGTCGAGCGGGTGGAACGCGCCTCTATGCGGCTCGTCCACCTGTTCCACCACCCATGCCATTGCGGCGTCGGCCTCGTCATCGTCATAGACCTGGTATTCGACCCGCGGCAGCAGCGCGCTTTCGAGCCGCGCGGCGGTCCTGATCCATGCCTCGTCGGAAATTATGGCGATGCGATCAAGCCCATAAATGTATTTGAGGAACGTGCCCATGTGGCCGATTTCATCAAGCACGGCTGCAAAGGAAAAACCCGCCATCGATGTCACGTCGATGAGGAGATTACCCCCGCCTCCCAGCTTGTTCTGAGTGCGGACGAATTCGAGGAGCGCCTCGACATCGGCCTGCCGGAATTCCGACATGACGACCATGCGATGCGCGTGCGGAGCGAGTTGTTCGATGTTGATCATGCGACTCTTTTGCCATGCGAGTCGCCTGCCCGTCATTGACGCACGTCAATGACGCCTCAAAGCCCCCGCCAGATTTTGGCTCCAGTGCTATTGCTCGCACCGTATTCGCGCGAATTGCACCGTGTGGGGCGAAAGCGGGGGCCGTAGCAGAGCCTGAGTTCTTCCAGCCAGCCATCACGGTTGAGCTTCACGCCGATCTGATTGGCGCTCCACCCGCCATTGGCATCAGCAAAGGCCTGACGGATGCGGCCAGCAGTGAGGCCCTCTTCGCGGCTGATGCGGTCATAGTCGGGGATGCGATAGCTCTCCCAGAGAATGCGGGTGACGCCGAAAAAGGTCTCGGGCCGCCGCACCATGCAGCTGCCGTGTTTTGCCCATTGCCGCGCGATCAGGCGGGCCGAGGGCATCATGCACATATTCTCGCGGACTATGCGCGGGGTGAGGGGTTCGCTTGCGGGGCACCACTGCGGCCATGTGCGCTGACCCTGCGGCCACAGCCCGTGCACGACGAAGCCGAAACGGCCATTGTCGCCTGAGCACTGAACGCGGTGGGCCCGGCTATCCTGCCGGGTGCGGCAGAATGCTGGCGACCAGCTCAGCGCCATGACATAGCCGGTAACAGGCGTCTGACGGCGCGGGCCATCGGGCGAGACTTGCGGAACGCTGGAAACCTGCGGCGCGCGGCATTGATAGGCCTGGGCGTTGGCCACTGTTGAGAGTGACAAAGCCGTGCCTAGGAACGCCAAAACGCTAAGTGCTTTTCGCATCATCCACTCCCCCTTGTGCAAAATAGCGGGACGCACTTTTGGTCCACAATAGCATGGCAAGCGCAACCGGCACCAAAGCCATCACGATGCTGGGCACCAAGAAATTCGGATAAGCGCTCGCATATTCAATGTTTGTCAGAAGCAGCGCTAGTGGAGCTAAGGACATCGCGCCAATGAATAGGCGGGCAAAACGGGCGGCGAAGGCGACCACGAGGATGACTGGGATTATATCGATGGTGAACCACGCTGAAGTATAGATTATGGCTAGATCGCGATTCCAGTCTATCGCAGGCAGCATTCCATTGAGACGCGCGACCGTGTAGCTCAAATGGTTCAAACCCTCCCAAAGGCGCATCGTGGCGATGTAGGTGGTGATAGCTGTAAAGGTCAGGATCGGCCAAGGCCGCGGCCCTTTAGCAATCATCATACCGGCTTGAAATCCAGCCCGACATCCGCCGCAGGGGCGCTTTGGGTGAGCCTTCCGACCGAGCAATAATCTACCCCGCTTGCCGCCTTTGCTGCAATCGTATCGAGGTTGATTCCGCCCGATGCCTCGGTTGCGGTGCGGCCCTTCACCATTCCCACGGCCTCTTTCAGCGTCTCTGGAGACATGTTGTCGAGCAGCAAGTGGTGCGCGCCCGCTTCGATGGCGGGTTCGATCTGATCCAGGCGGTCGACCTCGCAGATGATTGGCTTCACGCCCGCATCCCGGGCGCGCCGCACCGCCTCGCCGACGCTGCCAGCGACCGCAACGTGGTTGTCCTTGATCATGGCTGCATCCCACAGGCCCATGCGGTGGTTCTGTGCGCCGCCCATGCGGGTTGCATATTTCTCCAGCACGCGAAGGCCGGGCAAGGTCTTGCGGGTATCGAGCAGGGTGCAGGTTGCCGAGCCTTTGCGCATAGCCTCGACATATTCGCGCGCCATCGTGGCGATGCCTGAAAGGTGCTGGACGATGTTGAGCGCGCTGCGTTCGGCAGTGAGAAGCGCGCGGGCATTGCCTTCAAGCCGCATCAGGTCCGCACCCGCTTCGACCGCGTCACCATCGCTCACTAGGCTCTCAATCACGCAATCGGAATCGAGATGGCGGAAGAAAGTTTCGGCCAGTGGTAGCCCTGCGACAACAATCGCGTCGCGGCTGTCCATCACGCCCGCGAACCGCGCATCCGCCGGGATCACGCTTTCGGACGTGACATCCTTGCCCCCGCCTTCAAGACCTTCCCCAAGGTCCTCCGCAAGCGTCTCGCGGACAAAGCGGTCAAGGTCGAAGCCGGGAAGTGCAAAGGCCATAAGTTCAGCCAATCTTCCGATCCACGTGCTCGCGTGTTGCCAGAATAGCCTTCAGATCGGAGTAGGCTGCCTTCCAAAGCGGATCATTCTTATAAAGGATCTTTCCCTCAACCATCGCTAGCTCGTGCGGCAACAATTCCGAGTTATTTTCACCCTCTTCACACCACCGCAAGCGCTTAAGGCGTGCGAGCAAGGCACCCGTCGGCATCTGCTCCAACTCCGCGCGATCAACGACAGGCAGTGCTCTTTCGTGGCCGTGGCCTTTCTTCATGCGGAGTCGCTACCCGACTTTGTCAGGCGGTATCAATGCACGAAACGCGCCACCACATCACGATAGCTGCGCGACACCTTCACTTCGGCGCCTGATCCCAGCACCAGGAAGCATTCGCCATTGGTGTGCGGTTTCACCTGACGCACCTGGTCGAGGTTGACGATTGTGCTGCGGTGGACGCGCTGGAATTTGCGCGGATCAAGGCGGCGCTCAAGATCCTTCATCGTCTCGCGCAGGATCAGCGAATTGTCGCCGGTATAGATGCACATGTAGTCGCCTGCCGCCTCGATATGTTCGATGGAGTCGACTTCGACGCGGAAGATCTGTCCGCGATCCTTCACATTGATGAGCTTTTCAAAGCGGTCAGCGCTCTCGCTTGCTTCATCGCCGCCAAATTCCGCCGCGCGGTCCGGCGCGACTTCGGCAAGCACATCAATGAGCTTTTCTGCGTCCTCTGCCGACTTCTTCTCGGCCAGGCGCTGGCGCACCCGTTCGATCGTGTCGGCAAGCTTGTCCTCATCGACCGGTTTCATCAGGTAGTTGACCGCATTGGCTTCAAAAGCGCGGATCGCGTGCTCTTCATAGGCGGTCACAAAGACGAACAGCGGAGGCTCGATCTCCATCACGCCTTTGACGACGGAAAATCCGTCAAAGCCGGGCATCTGGATGTCGAGGAAGACAAGATCGGGTTTCTCGGTCTTGATCTTGCGGATCGCTTCGCGGCCGTTCGAGCAGGTGTCGATTATCTCGACGTCTTCGTGCGGCTGAAGCCGCAATTGCAGGCCCTGAATGGCGAGTTTCTCATCATCGACGAGGATTGTGCGTATGGTCATCACGTATTTCCAATGGCGCGTTGGGGGTTGAGTTCAATCACATTGCCTGCAGTTTCGGGGGTTTCAGGTTCTGCGACGTCGGGGGGCGGAGAGGGTTTTCTGGAAGAATCCCTCGCTGGCGCGCTCTCTTCTGCACGCTCATATGGGATCTCGATCAGCACTGTGAAGCCTCCGCCGGGCTGAGAGGCCGTTTCGAACAGATGGTCATCGCCATAGCCCTGCATCAGGCGATTGCGGATATTGGCAAGGCCAACCCCGGTTGAAACCGGCTTTCCCGCACCTTCAGGGCGCGTTTCGTCCGGAATGTATTCGAGCATGGACAGCTGCATGGGGCCCTCGATCCCTGGCCCGGTGTCTTCCACCGTGATGCGCAGCCTTTGGCCGACAACACGCGCGGTCAGGGAGATGCGCGCGCCTTCTTCTTGCGGGCTGACGGCGTATTTGATCGCATTCTCGACCAGCGGCTGAAGCAGCATGGCGGGAAGGCACGCCTCCCTTGCAGCCTCATCGATATCGAATTCGGTGCGCAGCCGTTCTTCGAATCGCATACGCTCAATGTCGAGGTAGAGCTGAAGGGTCTCGACCTCCTGCGCGAGCGTCACCTGACTCCCCGGCTCGGTGATCAGCGTGTGCCGCAGAAAGCCCGAAAGCCGCGTGAGCATCGCATTGGCCTGCTCGGTCTGTTTGAGCAGCACGAGCGTGCTGATCGAGTTCAGCGTGTTGAACAGGAAGTGCGGGTTGAGCTGATAACGCAGCATTGCGAGCTGTGCGGCGGTGGTCTGGGCTTCGAGCCGCTCAAGCCGGTCGGCCTGCCGCTCAACCGTGAGGAAGAAGTTGATCGCGTAGTAGAGCGCGCTCCATCCACCCAGCAGCGTGAGCGGGATATAGGTGATCCCGATAAAGCGCTGCGCAAAACTCGTCTCGCTTGTGCCGCTGTAATAGAGGCCCTGTACCCAGGCATCGATCCCGGCATGGATCAGCACGGCCACGAACAGCGTGATGGCGGTGCCGCCCCAGGTCACAATCGGCCTGCGATCGATCAGCTGGCGGTAAATCACCGAAAGAACGAGGCTGAGCGAGAACCCTGTGACGGTCGTCACAAGGATCAGGATCAGCAGATTGTAAGGCAGTCCATTGGCGAGCGCGTTCACTGCGCGCAGCAGAAATGCGCCGCCCCAGCCTGCCAGCTGTAGGTTCCAGAACGCACGGTTCTTGCTCGCGAAGAACGGCGCCGGTTCGATGCGCATCATGGACATGAAACCCCTATGTAGCGCAATTTTCCGCTACGGGCAGGGACTTTTGCATATCACCGCCGAAACCGGGCGCAGCAGATAAACTGTTGGACGCAATCGTTTCCTGCGTCGAGCAACCGGTTGGCTAACGCCTACAGCCCCATATCGGGGTCGATTTCGCGCTCAAAATGGGTGCGCCAGTCGGCTTTGCCTTCGCTTTCGAGCAGCGCGCGGATCTTGGGAATCTCTGCCGCGATGAATTCAACGCGTTCATCCCATCCGTCATGCGATCGATTGCGGAACAGCCCGCCATCAAAGCGTGAGCCCCATTCTTCCATGAAGCGCTGGGCGTAGATCGGGTCATATCCGGCATTGGCCATCAGCCACGGCATCAGGCGGTCAGCCTCTTTCTCGACCGCGCGCACATGGCGCAGCCGCCTGCCATTGCGATTGAGCCAGACCCGGTGCCCGAGGAGATTATGCGCCAGCTCGTGCGCAACGACACCCGCGAACACTTCTTCGTCATAGCGAAAGGCGGGGAACCGCATGCCGATCACGACCCGGTTGCCGTCGGCCACCGCGCGGCCATTGTCGCTCATCAGCTCGAAACGCGTGGCGCAGACATTGACGGGTATGAGGCGCGTGGAGGTGCCGTCGGCAAAGGTGATGGCAATCGCGCCGCGTTCTGAAAGGACGGCATCGACATGGTCATGCGCCTTGGTCAGCCGCTCCCAATCGAGCCGCCGGTCCGCTTCCCACTGGTTGGGGTCGATGGTTTCGAGCCTGGTGATCTCGCGGTTGATAACAAACTCGCCAGAAGCGGCGGCGGGAGAGCCCGCAGCGGCAGTTTGCACCGCGAAATCGCCGTTCATCTCAAGCGCCGCGCGAGCGATATCGGGATCGCCATAGCTTGCAAGGTCCTGCAATTGCAGGCCGATCGATGGGATCACCCGGTCGCAGAATTCCGCGTTTCCACGAACCAGCTTCCACCCGACATTTTGCAGTTTGAGGTCAGCCGCCTGAAAAGCTTCGATTGCGCGCCTTTCCTGCGCAAGATCGACCCGATCACGGCCTTCCGCTTCGCCGGGGGTGAGCGAGATTCCCGCGAGTACAAGAGTGCCAAAGAGGGCGGCGACCAAGCGCATCAGCCGGGCGGGTTGTCGAGCGCGTCTTTCAGCCGTTCATATCCCACCGCACCGCCAAACAGCGCGCCGTCGGTGACGAAGGCGGGGGTGCCGGTGAAGCCCAGCTGGCGTGCGAGCGTCAGGTTGCGCGCAAGTTCGACCGTGACGGCATCCGATGCGGCATCCCGGCGGGCGCGCTCAAGATCGAGACCAGCGACCAACGCTGCAGCTTCGACGTTTTCAGGTGATGTGGGGCTGCGGGCGAACATGGCTTCGTGGAAATCGCGGTACTTGCCCTGCATTCCCGCTGCGAGCGCCATGCGCGCTGCCTCTTCGCTGCCGTCAAAGATCGGCCATTCGCGCATCACGACCTTCAGATCGGGGTCCTCAGCGACAAGTTTCTGCACATCAGCAAGGCTCGCTTCGCAATAGGGGCAATTGTAGTCGGTGAATTCGACCAGCACCTTGGAGCCTTCGGGATTGCCGAAGATGGCGCCGGGGAAGGGGGCGTAGAGATCAGCCTCCATCGAGGCGAGCCGCTCACGCGCCCGCTCTTCTTCAAGCGCTTCAGCGACATCTGCAAGAATGCTGGGATTGGCCAGTAGATAAGCGCGCGTGCGATTGTCTGCGAGCCCGGCATAGGACCAGGCCGCCGCCCCCAGAAAGCCGAAGACAAGCGCGAGAAGCGCGGTGAAAAGTGCGTTTTTCAAACCGGTATCCATGATGGTGGAGGCCTTAGCGGCTGTCGCGAATGCGTTCCAGTTCTGCGCGCGCCTGGAGCGCAACGTCCTGTGCACGGATCCAGTCGGGTGATCCGACCGGCAATGCGGCTTCGGCAGCCTGCGCGTTGCGCAGCGCTTCGGGATAGCGGCGCGTCATCACCTGCTGTTCTGCGCTGGCAAGGCGCGCGCGCGGGATGTCGCCGCGCGCGGCATAGACCACGCCTAGCTGATACCATGCAAACGGATTGAGCCGGTCGCGCGATACTGCGGAGCGCAGCACGCGCTCGGCCTCGTCGAAATTGCGCTCGTCTTCGGTCGCGATCAGCGCATGGCCGAACATTCCCGCGATCAGTGGCTCGCCGCGCGAAAGATCGGTTGCGCGCCGCAGCGGTCCCAGCGCCTCGGTCGGGCGTCCGGATTCGAGCAGGATCTGTCCCTTAAGCTCTAGGAGATACGGGTTTTCAGGGTCGCCCGCGAGCAGGGCATCAGCCTCTGCCAGAGCTTTCTCGACCTGGGCATCCTTATGATAGGCGTAGGCGCGGGCATAGCGCGCAGGCACCGAGTTGTCGCCCACCGGATACTGCTGGAAGGTGCGCTGCGGTTCGGCGAGATAGCCGTAAAGCTTGGCTTGAACCGCTTCGAAGCGTGCCTGCAACACGGGATCGGGCGGAGTGTCCCAAGCTGGGTCTTCGGTAAGGAGACTACGCAGCGTCTGGATGCGGTCGCCTGAAAGCGGGTGAGTGCGGCCATAGGCGGCTTCGTCGGCCTGGCTGTATCCGCGGCGAATCTCGAAATTGCGCAGCTTTTCAAAGAAGCTGATCATGCCGCGCCCGGAAATACCCGCACCGCTG
>JAAUYH010129396.1_pt1 | contig 11887 bp, 10 predicted proteins | sample 7278061 | NCBI WGS metagenome assembly JAAUYH01 (sample SAMN14350203, study PRJNA611818) | marine sediment metagenome | isolation source: surface marine sediment (0.6m) | place: French Polynesia: Moorea | collected 2018-08 | reverse complement strand
CTTCTACAACACTTATTATTGGGGTAAAGTGCGGTACGTTATTTTATGTATTAGTCTAATTTTCCGTGCACTAATTTTTCTGACTTTATTGGCTAGTTTCGATTTGAACTTCACTGTTAGTTTACATTTTTCGATATTAATGGTTTAAATGCCTTCCGTCGCAGAAATAAGCGTTTACAATCTTTTCGAGCATTACCCAAGTTGGTTTAGGTAACTTCCTGATCTCGGCGCTTGCCACAATGATCTACGTCTTGATGAACTATGTAACCGTGTCGATCCCATTTCTGATTGACGGGAGAGTGATTATTTGCCTACAACTGTATTTGATTGATCTTACAAGCCAGCCAGGTATTGGCGAACAACTATGGACACCACGCCCCTACGAACTACATTCATTAGAGAATGAATAGTCTCATACCTTCTTAGAGTCCTTATCGCATTTTATTCTCTCTTCCTTTGTGTTTTTTGTTCGACATCAACTGGTCTCAGTTCGAGTATTTATCATCTGGACCCATTAGAAACAACAATAGGCTGCACCATCATATACAGCACTAAAAACCTCAATGGAAGTTTGGGAAGCATTATCCAAATCACTCGCAGTATTTTCAGACTGTATGCAAGTATAGGCGTTCGCAGTTTTTCGACAATCAATTAGGTGCAGGTGCTCGTGAGGGAGGTGCTTTGTTTTAAGTTTCTGAGCCAATTTGGTTCTATCGGACTGATAGCGAAATGCAAAATTTTCGACTGCCGCACTGATTCAGTACTGTACATAGCTCTTGGATAAATGCCGCAGTCGATGCAGAAAGTTAGGGCCGCAAAAAAATTTGACGGAAATATTACTAGTGGTCGATGGTTTGATAGAGATGACCCAAAAAGGCCGTTCTGCTCTAGTAATTTAATGGAGCACCGCGGTAAAATATTGTAATTGTAATTTTTAAATAACACTATCAACCGCTCGAAAAAGTAATGATTTCATCTAGAATTCCAATCATTCTTGCTTTTGGAGGGCTCTGAAATTGCCCATTACTGTTGTGAACTAAGCACAATGTGCGTTCTACTGTACATGTCCTTTTGCTTTGATCTCGCGGGGGTCGTTAAACTTGTTATGTAATTAAGATTTTACAGACACCATAGAATGCCTGAATTTTGATATAATAGTAGCCAAATATCGATTTAGTACTTTGAATTTCAGGGAAATTCTGGCCTTACTCACTAATCTCACATGATCGTTTCTTTAATGTAAATTCATCTTGCTCTGCTCTACCAAAGGAATTCTAACTAGATTTATCTTCCTTGTTCATCAAGCTTAGGTATCCACTGAAAATAACTTGTTCAACACGAAAAACCATCGAATTATTCTAAAATATAGAGGTTTCTCAAATACTATAATTGGTAAACAAAATCAACGTGTTTGGATACAATCCTTATCGAGAGAAATCAAATTTGGTTGACACGAATACCTTTTCATAGCGAATGATAATTAGACGATAGCTGCGACGCTAGCAAGAGTAGCCATACTTTTACGGTACGGTCCATGAAAATTTAGAAAGACCTGTTAACATCGGAAACCCTGTTACCCGGATGGTCCTTGATACTCGGTTATTTATAGCTATCATATGGAAACAAACCCTGAACAGGAGCTTGTCCTGATCTTAAAGTAAACTCGTACAGTACGGTAATTTTCATGGTATTTGTAGAGAAAGGACAGCACTAATTTTTTAAATTAGAAAAACTTTGTTGTCCTGCACTAGAACAGGGAAATTAATGACCGATGAATGAAAATAGGGAAATTTCTTTCAAGTTCATATGTTCACAAATACCAGACTGTTTTCTCGCTTTATGGGAACAATTCGGACTATGGTTTCACCTGAGCATTGACATTTCGTCAACAAGTAGCTCAGGACTCATTTTGTTTCTCGATATTCAGCAGAAGCTTCAGAACAAACGAATCAGGGCTGACCACGTCCATCTGGTGGCAAATGATCGCTATGTCCTCGAGTAAAAATCAAGGATTGTTAGAGAATCTCGCCCAGTCATGGAATGGGATAATAAATTATAAAGGGCAAATTGTATCAAGTCGCAGAGATGGTGTAGGTAAGTCGCAAGCTATTGTACGGCCAGATCCACAAGTCGAGGCTATGAATTGGGACAAACCCAAAAAGGGTAAGTGCATATGTCGTAAAAACGATTAGAAAAAAAATCGTTGATCCGGCCAATTACAATTGCCGGCATGAGATTGAGCTGGCAACGCTCAGGTTACAGTACAACCCTGATCCAAGAGTGATTATAAACCGCGTGGTGTATCGCCACATCCCGCCGCAACCACACGCACCGCCACACGACTTGCGCAAACGATGACGAACCCAGTCGTAGGATGGATCGGGACCGGGGTGATGGGCGCGCACATGGCCATGCACGTGATGAACAGCGGCAAGTCGTCGGGGATGTACGTGTACAATCGCACGGCGTCCAAGGCGCAGAAGTTGGTAGACGCGGGTGCCACGCTTTGCAAAACCCCAGGCGAGGTGGGAGCGCACTGCGATGTGGTGTTTACGATGGTCGGTTACCCATCGGATGTGCGTGCGGTGATAGTGGGTGAGAATGGCGTGTTGTCCACTTTGAAGGAAGGTGGGATAGTGGTGGATTTGACCACATCGGAGCCGGGATTGGCGGCGGAATTGGCAGAAATCGCTACGAAGCAAGGCAAGTTTGTGATTGATGCACCGGTGACGGGTGGTGATATTGGAGCGCAGAAAGGCACATTGTCGGTGATGATCGGCGGTGATAAGGAAGCGGTGGATACAGTACGTCCGTTGATTGACACCTTCGCATCGACAGTGAATCACTTTGGCGCGGCTGGACTCGGACAACATTGTAAGATGGCGAATCAAATCACGATTGCGTGCAGTATGTTGGGCATGTGTGAAGGGTTGGTGTACGCGCACAAAGCCAATCTCGACCTTTCTACGTATATCGACGCGATTCGTGGAGGAGGGGCGGGCAGCTTCAGTGTGGAGAGTTACGCGCCAAGGATCCTGAAACGTGATATGGAACCGGGATTTTATGTCGAACACTTCGTGAAAGATTTAGGTATCGCGCTGAATGCATGCCGCGATCTGAAGTTGGCGTTGCCTGGACTGGCCGTGGCACAACAATTGTATGTCAGCTTAACGGCGCATGGTGATGGAAAGTTGGGCACACAGGCGTTAATTGTGGCGTTGGAACGCATGAACAATGTCACTCTGCCAACTTCCAAGTAAGCTCCTGGTGCTGCTGATAGTGGTGGGTTGGAGAAGGCAACTGATGAGGTGGTGGCATATGCTCGACTACTCGTTTAGCCATAAGAGTAAATGATTTGTGAACAATGGAAGTGCGTTGCTCAATCGTGCCGTTTTGTTAGAATAATGTCATGTTGAGGTAGTGTGACGATGTGCGCGGTCCGATTTCTACTACACTCAAAACGTTCAATAGATAGTTGCGAGGTGGCAATCGGAACTCAATCGATAGCCCTATTTTCAATATAGACTTCAGAGATTCAGTCTAATGAAAAGCTAACACAAGATTGAAAACGGCAGTTCACCTTCAATAGAAGCACAATGTGCAAACTGTTCGAGCACGATGAATTGCCGTGGACAGTAGACCGCCGACTGTCTGCTACCGACTGAATGTCACGTTCCGTTGAATACAGAGTCAGGAATCAAACACTAGAATCCGCTATCGAATCTTGCGTACCGTTATTTCGAAAGGCGAGTTGCACGACTTGATAACCAACCCAACGCTATGCAGCAATGTGGTGCTCGACTTGAGCAACGGGTTGGTAAATTCCATTCCTTCTGTATCTTCCTCGTCCATCTCGGCAAGTTCACTGCTATCGATCCAGCTTGCCACTCGCCCACTTGCGTGTCGCGTGTGGGCAGCCGTTGGAGGCACCCACAACAGACCGCGATGTGGGTGTGCCTGTGTTAGACGTATCCTGATATTTCCACCGCTGTCGGCGCCGCTCCAGGCGTGTGGGTGCCAACGCTCCTAAGGGTCCGGATAAATGCGGTGTCTGTGCGTTTCATGTCGGCCTAAAGTCCAGCAAAAACGAATGTTTCTCGCTATCCCATTCTCGTCGACAGCGGCAATGAGTACCGCACTCTATCTGACCGTTGTTGCTCCCGCTCTGTCAGCCTGCTAAGTGGCGAACTTCCAGGCGAAAACTCCCTCTCACGCTCACGCTCTCTCTCTCGTTGGTTAACCGACGAGCACACCATATCGTTCGTAGGGTAGCGTCATCTGTAGCGTAGTAAATATAGATAATCCGTTGAGTTCAGTTGTGTGGTAACGCTTACAGTAGTGTACGGGCCTGTACTCAGATCAACCGGATTGCGGATAGTGAGGCCAATGGAACCAGATACTAGCATGACCCTGAATCAACTCGTGGTTTTTCCCTACAGTACACCCACGGTTTGGTACCGAACTCGCTTCACTTGCCACTCTTAAAGCAGGGATGAACCAGCATCCTGCAGCCAACAGCCCATTGCAAACCAACCGCCTCCTACTGTTCTTCGTAGCGTTCTGCGTGTCCTCTCTTTCCGTTGCACAACAGCATGGCCTCCGATGAGAAGTCAAGTCTCATTAAGGATCCGTCTGCGACCGGCACTTTTGGCAATGTGTTCGCACCCTCGTGCACCTGGGCCGGAGAGCTCGAGCCGATTGATGCGCCTGCCAAGACCGGGACGGTGACCTCGTCGGCGATGAATCTTGCTGCATGTGCGCTCGGCGCCTCGATGCTCTCCTTGCCGTACGCCATGATGGTGTCTGGTCCCGTGCTCTCGTTTTTCCTGCTCTCGTTTTTCGCTGTTGCCTCCTACTTCGCTGCACAAGGCATTGTTGGTGCGGGGCTCAAGAGCGCAAGGTCGTCTTACTCCCAAATCGTCGAGTATTATCTTGGCAAGAGTCACGCCATTTTCTGTGACATCCTCCTCTCATGTGCACTCGCGGTCGCCGCCATATCGTACATAGTCGGGCTGCGTGACCTCATGCCCAATCTGTTTTCCGCGTTCAGCGTCGTTCCACCGGCGTTCCGAGTGATTGGCTTGCTCACCGTGTTGTTCCCTGTCACTCTGATTTCCAACCTGTCGGCATTTGGTTCTGCAAGTACTTTCGCAGTGTTCGGATGTTACATTCAGGCCATCGCTCTCGTCCTGCAACTTTTCTTCGTTGCCTCGGAAGCCCCGGTGGGACCAAGTTTGGCAGTGAAGCTTGGCAGCGTTGATTTCACGGGTGCGATATTCTCGCTCCCCATGGTATGTTTTGTGTTTGCTTTCCACTACGTGCTCACCGATACCATTTCCGAAGTCGGCAATCCGACAACGAAGCGCTTAACTTCCGTGAACGTCATGACAACCGCCATTCTGATGGGCTGCTACATTCCTGTTGCTATTTCTGGTTACCTCATGGTCACTGGCCGATGTATCAAGTCGAACCTTCTTGAATGTCTACCCAGTGACTCGCCGGCCGTTGCTATTGCGAACTGGAGCATAGGCGCGCTACTTTTCATCACCTACTCGTTGTTCATCATCCCTCTCCGTCGCAAACTTGAGGACGTGGTATATGGGGAACAAACTACGACCATGGTGGATGTACGTCGATTGACTATCGCAGGCTCGCTGGCTGCGACAATCGGGTTCATTTCGATTATTCTCAAGGATCTCGGCATTGCGAACACCCTCGCGGGTGGGTGCATTGCGCTGGTCATGTTTTTCTATCCTGGCGCCCTCATGTACAGCCAAGAGCAGGACGGACCCGCGACGAAAGAAAAACAATTGCGTATGGCGGCTGGCGCGTTCTTCATGGTTCTCGGCTTGTTGATTTGCTTGACAGGTTTCTTCGGCAACATCATGTTTGAAGAAACTCTCCTGGGTGAAATTCCTAGCGTCCTCAAGGGTCACTAGTCTATCCATGATTTGTGAATGAGAAGTTCGTGTTGCCTAATAGAATAAACAGTTTAGAAATGCGGCAAGAATTTGTCTTGTACTGTATCCCAGAAATCCTGCTCGAACAGCTTAACGCAATGCGCGACGCCGTGATTGCGGATTCGCTGACTTCGCCATTAGAACACTGTCCAGTAGATGTAGACTGCATCGCCCGCCTCCTCGAACCTTCATTTCAATGGGGAATCGTAAAACGTGCAGTGCAAAAGAAGACACGACTGTTTTCCATGGGGCTCGTTAATACTGTACCGAAAGATTTCTGGTACTGTACACTCCTTGCTGCAGTGTTTGTTTGTACGGATGTATTCCATACATCTAATGGTGCGAGCTTGTGTTTATCTACGATGCATGCGAGGCTGCATAGCGCATACAGGTGGTAATTACTCCCAGGCCGTAGAACTACCGTAGGCCAATTTGTAATTGCTCACTGAAAATTGAATGCGGGATGATCTAATTTTAGGTGCCTCCCGCACTGTATAACGCTCTCAATCCCAACCTGCTGTCCTTCACAAACAAACACACTTGCTCCCCGATTACTCTGCGGGCCAGCCTTGGCTAGGAGATTTGCACGAATATCCGTTTGACCAGGAGTGGCACACAAGGCTGGAACCATATTACCAAACAGCATGGAGCAGGGACGTACCTTCTTCGACACATTACCAGAAGATGCGCTGAGGAAAATCGTTTACTTCTTCGAGTCGTATCGGAGGGAGGATATCGACTTTTCTTTGCTTTTCTCCGACGACAGTGCATTTCGAACAACGTTATCTTCAGTGTTTACCAAGGCTGAGTTCAGTACGAGCGATTTTGATTTCGATGTGGGTGAACGAATGTTACTCTTGTCTGAACCGAAACTCGCCGATGTTGGGTCCGTTGAATCGCAGTGCCTCAAAATCTGCGGGCCGTCGATTGAAACAGTCAAATTCTATCTGAATGGAAACTGTGACCAGCACTTCAAAGAGTTCCCTGTGGAGAAGTTAATCGAGCACTGCCCCGGCATCAAAGCGCTTGAGTTCGAAGGCTATGGGAGCGTATCTCCCCGTATCTTGAGTTACTACAATCAACTTATTCGTGCTGTCGGACCTCGATTACGTATACTGCGGGTTGATTGTTCAAGTGTGGAATGTTTAGACTTGAGCCAATGCTGCGCGTTGGAGGAACTGCATTATTTTCGTGGAAAAATGAGTGTGTTGGCACCGAACTGGAGAGCAGTGGGTCAAACTTTGCGGAAGCTGTCAATCGGTCTCCAGGAAGCCTGTACTACTTGGCCGGATGAATTGAAATTAATAGGGGAGCACGCCAAGAATCTGCAATACATCGACTTTCTTCCGCAGGAGGTGGAGGAGGATGTATTGAACACTTCAGTGGACAGATACGCGCAATTTCTCGCTTCGTATGGGGAGAATCTTATTTACGCGAGTACACGGCCACTGGAGTGTCATCTAGACCAGTTAAAAGCAGTTGTGAAAGCCTGTCCGAGCTTTGAATTCCAACATTACACGACATGCGACACCCCAGGATGTAGGGAAGTGGCTGCACTAGGATCCCGCTTGAAAGAACTGATAATTGATTTACCTCTGAATCTGGAGATGGATTTCGATTCGTTCCGCCTAGTTATGAAAGAACCCTTAAGTTTGCGCAAGTTGCTGGTAATTATTGGGGATTCTGGCAGCCAGTTTGCCGAAGATGTTGTGCTGACTTCTTTTTCATCCTCACGGCATGCGCTCGAAGAGGTCAAGCTCATCGGGATGCTCTTTTCACAGCAAACGATTCAATCGATAGCGTCTCACACTTCGAATTTGAAGGTCATTGATATCGTGGTGTCGAATGGCCTCAGCGTTGAGACTGCATGCGCATTCCGAACAATAGTCACGTCTAATCCGCAGCTCAAACACTTGATTTTGGGTGAGGACTATGGTGAAAACAACGAGCTAACAATTCGAGAGATTGAAACTGATGTGGAAATCGTCGAGCAGTTTGCATACTGCGTTTCAGGGTGCAGGAATTTAAGCAGAATCTTTTTGAATTTGTCAATGGGCGGAAGACGCTTGAAAACTACGGAATTGAGCAGCGATTTGCGAGACAGGATTCTGGTGGTGTGTCGAAGGTTCCGCAATCGTGGCGTTGAACATAGTATTGACCTGTTTGCAGATGACCGGACGTTCAGTTTGACGTAGGCAAAGTATGGAAATTGCGAGAAGAATTTTCAAACAATCAACGAATGGTACGGCACTTTTCGATGTTGTGCTGGAGGTTACGAGAAACAGTACACACTGCCGGAGTTGGCGCTTAACATATAGTACGGGAAAGATATTTTTATTTGCGTTTAGTATTCTTTACAACGTATAGTCGTGAGTTCCAGGGCTTTTCGCTTTATTTGCTGACGTTGAATTTGACATTATGCAGTCTGCTGCGGAACAATAACGATATTAAAATCGTTACCATCATGATCGGGTTCCAGTGCATTGTGCAATGCAATACCAACTCAGATGACTGCTGCCATCCAAGATGCTGTTTCTCAGTCAGTCGTGTGCGAACAGAAAATGGCGATGCTATTTGTGCAGTGTTCTGACGGAAAAGACCATGTGACTCTTTTCGTTTGTCGATGAATTCTTGAAGAGCTGCTATTCGAGGGTGATATTCTTCCAGTTTTGCTAATCCTATATGCACAAGTAGCCATTGTCAATTGAGACGCTATTCTTTATTATTCCCTACTTTATTTACTCCCTTTTTATTTCCTTTCTTTATCCCTTTTTGATTAGTTTCTGTTTTCATTTTCTATGTTTCATTTTAGGATTTAATTCTCTTAAGCTTCTTAATTTAGCTTACAAAGAATACCTGTCCGCAGATAATGCCAACTTTTATACGCTGACACCTCAAAGAACTATCGCCTGAATCACCCGTCGACAGAGCAATGCACTATTCTAAGTATTACTTGCTGACAATCCAATTAACTATTTCTGATAGCTGCAGTAAGCTCTTTACCAGGTCATTGATTATTTGCTCTATCACACCTTTCATTTTGCCTATATAAACCCAATCGGCCATCAACTCCTCAGTTACCGAAATACACACCCTGAGCCCAGCCCTGCAGTTCTTTCTCACTCATGCAGCAATTCAGCCGTACGAAAAGCTCGCTGAGTCTGCAACCAAATATATAGTGTATCATGACCGGCAATATCCGCCTTAACATTACTAAGAAGTTTGTATTCTCCATTAGGTGGGACAAGAGCAAATAAAACAAACTGCCGCTTGGTGAAATTTTTCTTCTACACTGAAAATAAATACTCGGCAGTACCGCACCTTGTTTCAGCAGAATTTCTTAGGTCTGCTGTAAGCAGTTAATCTTTATTTTTTGCACCCGTACTGAATTAGAAACAATCAGTTGCGCTTGACGTTTGCGTTTCAGTCGGTCGAGTGTGTTGCGAAATTTTTAAGACTTAGTATTGAGTAGACATGATAAGATTCATGAATATTCTAATTTATCTGGTATATGCAAACTGTTTAAAAATTTGAGTGCTTCAGGTTTTGTCGAAATCTTTCGTCTGTGACTCGCTTGAATGGCATGATTGGAATGCACCGACGATTCGAGTGCTTTTTTAGTGCTATGAACTGGTTTTCACTTTGTACTAGGAGTGCACGAGTGCATTCGATGTTACGTTAGGCTTGAAGAGTGAAACTCTATTACACTTAGAAAAGACAATACGTTGTTTACGAATCGACATTTGTTGCAAAAATTCAACCGCTGAACTTAGTGATTTAATGAATGATAGTATCATTATTTCGAAATTTGGATGTTTCATTACTTGGTAGCGATGATGTGTTTAACATATGTGCATTAATTGTATTACATAGCTATAACAAAATATTTCATGAGATCGAGTTCAAGTATTCCAATTTTCGTAATCCTTGAAAGTTCAAACGATCTTATTCTTGTCAATGCTCGTGCTCGGGAACCTACCGTATCTTCGCACAAATTAACATGTGACATAATTACGCTCGTATCGCCTATGTCAAACATATCAAATGGTAGTTATTCTACAAAATTTGTGTATTCAAAATTTTCGACTGTGTGTATGCTGACATCAGAGCTTCCCTGCTGAAAGTACATTTCTGTCACGGTATAGTCGGTTAAAAACAGTGACAAGCATCTTCGTTAATTTGTAAGGCTACATATCGTCAAAACAAAGCAATTAAGCTGCTTGTAAGCCTGAATATTTGTTGCAAAATTCATACTTACCCAGAAAAGCTTTGATTATAGCAGAAACCGGGTGTGTTTGCATCTAGCTTGCCAAATATTGAGATTTGAAGAGCAAAAGAGATTCATAAACCGACGATTCAAGCTATCTTGGCCAGGTCATTTCATCGAAACCGTAAAAATGGCTAATATTTGTGAATCTCCGCCATATGTAACACCTGCTGCATTTTTCGTATTGGTTTGGACTCTTCTTTGGCAACTATGAGAAACAGTTAGTGCTTTTCGCATTTGAAGTGCTTTAATGGACCCATTACATCTATACGATCACTAATCTGGACACTTTCTATCACAAAATCATGAACAAAACTCTTTTTAGCTCAAAAACGACTCCTAGGAAACACTAAACTTCACCGCTACAACCTTACCACGAACAATTTGGGCGAATCCGTAGTTAAAAAATGTTTAGTTCAACCAGAGGTGCGACCAAATGCGATGAAACTCCAATGGGGCGATAGAAAGCAAAGTTATTTTTAGGGAAAGAGTAGTTAGTAACTGGATCGCTGATACACTGTCGCTATAGACAACAGGGTCGAAAATGACCGGCTTTCTGTTGAAAAACGGCATTCTTAGCGATAGGATCCAAGTGGAATGGGTCACGTCTATTGATACAACACACGCCTTAGGCAGATTAGTGGCGAAGCTAAGAGCCATTTACGAGCAACCTGATCTACAATAATAACGTCTACCAAAGTTGAAACACAAAAACCAATGATAAAATTGATCGATATGCTGAAGAAAGAGTGGAAGACGAGTCCCAAAAGCTATCTCGAGGCGCGAATGCAAGACCCAAGCACAAGCAGCTAAGAGCACTTCACGGCAAAAGGTTTGATTTAAGAAGTTCACCCTGTACCTTGTTCCAGTCACTCTATTCGTCTGTACTACAATTCTAGTTCTACCAACTATTCAAAACTCTCAATATGTGAGGTTTAAACCGATCAACACGAATGGAGCCTTCCAGAATACCTTCGGTAATAGTTGCGTGTTCGCGGAAATACTGACACCATGCCAATGGCGAGAGTGATTTGTATACTGAATTCAGACGAAAAGAAACTTATTTAAATAGCCTACACTCGGAATCAGTTATTCCACAGAGTTCGTGCTTGTTCATCTAGACTATTTTACCTACAGGTATCTGCTTTCAGCTTGCTACCCTTCGATGTAAACAGGATCAATGCTTTTGTTGTGTCTCGCAAAAGGCTCCTAAGGATATAAATCTTCGACTAGTCTTCGTCTCCAGGGCTTCTTTGCCTGAATAGATCATTTTCAGATTTTTAAGTAGTAGAGAACCATTAGATTTCCCTTCTATGCTGGATTTTCTGCCTTTTGCCTTAACCTTTTCTGATTCAAAAAATTAATGCTCGTATTATTTGATTAAGAAATCTGCTGCCGATGACAAAAATCAGAAACCAGAGGCATGCATTTGCAGTACCAAAGGGTTTCAGATCCAGTTAAATGTAGTGCTCGTTACGGATACAATTCAAACGTCGGTACCGCTATAATCTTTCTAAACATAAGCTCTGTGCTTTGTGTTTTGTTTGGGAATATACTAGTGACACTGGTAGGTCAGATTTTTGGAAAGTTTATTCTAAGACAGTTCGAAAATAAGTACAGTGCTTACTGAACGTTATTTCACATATAAAAGTAGTGAGCG
>JAAUYH010224979.1_pt1 | contig 11888 bp, 9 predicted proteins | sample 7278061 | NCBI WGS metagenome assembly JAAUYH01 (sample SAMN14350203, study PRJNA611818) | marine sediment metagenome | isolation source: surface marine sediment (0.6m) | place: French Polynesia: Moorea | collected 2018-08 | reverse complement strand
CGCCCGCGGCTATTCCTCCATGGCTGTGGGCAACGTCGTGGGCTCGAATATTTTTAATATCTTTCTCATATTTGGCGTTGTTGGCTTGATTCGGCCCATCCACGCCAACGAGGACAGCAGTCGTCTGACTATCGATCTCGGCTTTTTGGTCGGGGTCACGGTCATTGGCGTGCTCTTCATGCGCGGAAGCCGTAAAATCAGTAGGCTGGAAGGAGCGCTACTGACCACATGCTACGTATCGTTTATGATCATCGCGGTCGTCATAGGCTGATCGCCTCGGCATCAGCCGGCGCGGGGGCGAAAGGTTTACAATGACACAGACACAGCCTCCACAGAAACAGCCAGACGACATGCGCCGCAACGGATTGCTATTTCTATGCGTTGCCAACACCGCTCGCAGTCAGATGGCCGAGGGCTTCGCGCGCTTTATCGGTCCATCCGATATGCGCTACTTCAGCGCTGGCGCCACCCCGGGGACCATCAGCGACTTCACCATCAAAGTCATGCGCGAAGTCGGCATTGATATTTCGAATCAACGAGCCAAGCCGGTGGGCGATATTTCTCTCGATCAGGTAAATACTATCATCTCGCTATGCGAGGAAGAAGTCTGTCCCCCCGTGCCCAGCGGCGTCCATCATCTGATATGGCCATTGCCAGATCCGGCGGGTCTGAGCGGTTCGGACGACGACAAACTACAAGAATTTCGCCGCGTCCGCGACCAGATCCGCGAACTGGTATCCCGCCTCTTTTAATCCGATCCCGCCGCTATCATGAACGTTCGCGCATATGCTCTATCGCTCATCCACGCCGATACCTTAGCTGGCAAGTTGCATGCGCCACCGCCCGGCATCGACGACACCGACCCCGGTCCAGCCCTGAGAATAGAGGCCCCGACACGACCAGCGGCACTGGAGATACGCGGCCCCTTCAAAGTACCGCCGCCCCAGGGCATGAGCGATCCTAGCCAGCGCGCCCGCATCGTCCACGCCCTGGCCAATCACGAATTGCAGGCCGCCGAGCTCTTCGCCTGGGCCCTTGTCGCCTTTCCCGCAGCGCCCGCGCCATTCCGCCGCGGACTCTTGGCGATTCTGGCCGAGGAGCAGCGCCACTGTTGCGGCTACATCGGATGTTTGCGCTCCCTGGGCCTCAATTTTGGCGATTTGCCGGTATCGGGACACTTCTGGCACAAACTGAGCGAGGTACGCTCGCCGCTGGACTTCGTCTGCACCATGGGTATGACGTTTGAGAACGCCAACCTCGATTTTGCCAGCGAATATACCCATTACGCCAAAGCCGCGGGCGATGAAGAGCTAGTGCGGGTGCTCGCCGAAGTGCATGAGGACGAAATCGGCCATGTGCGCTTTGCCTGGAAGTGGCTGAACAAACTCAAGCCCGCGGACATGAGCCCGTGGCAGGCTTATACCAGCCATATCAAGTGGCCGCTCGGACCATCGCGGGCGCGCGGCAAGCGCTTTGATGAGGAGGCCCGGCGAGCGGCCGGCTTTGATGATGAATTCGTGGCCCAGCTGGCGGCCACCGCGGCCAAGCGCCCCAGCGGCGCCCCGCGCTGAGGCGGACATATGCTGAGGGCCCCGTGCTCCGAGAGGCCCTATCCCCGCCCGACAGCGACCTACACCGATCCGAGAAACAAGCATCATCGCACGCTAGACAGGTGACGATGACCCAGTCTGTGATACCGTGCGTGCCCTTGCATCTCAACCTCCACGCGACGAAACCATGAGCCGCACCTTCTACGTCACGACCCCCATCTATTACGTCAACGACGTGCCCCACCTCGGGCACGCCTACACCACCGTTGCCGGCGATGTACTGGCCCGCTTCAAGCGCCAGCGCGGCTACGAGGTCTTCTTTTTGACCGGCACCGATGAGCACGGACAAAAAGTGGCCCAGGCCGCGGGCAAAAAAGGCATCTCCCCGCAAGCACACGCCGACGCCGTCCACCAGCGCTTCAAGGACGCATGGCAGCGCTTGGATATCACCAACGATGCCTTCATCCGCACCACCGACGAAGGCCACGCCCGCGTCGTACAAGCCGCGCTGTCCCGCCTGTGGGACAAAGGCCATATCTACCAGAAAGAGTACACCGGTTGGTACAACGTCAGCGATGAAGTCTTCGTCACCGACCCCGAAGACATCAAGCGCCTCCAGGCCGAGGGCAAAGTCGAAGAAGTCACCGAGCTCAACTACTTCTTCCGCATGAGCGCCTTCCAAGACCGCCTCATCAGCGAAATCCGCTCGGGAGAGAACTTGGTTATTCAACCCGAGAGTCGGCGCAACGAAGTCTTGGGCTTTTTGAAAAAGCCGCTGGGAGACCTCTCCATCAGCCGGCCCAAGACCCGCTTCGACTGGGGCGTGGAGCTGCCCTTTGACCGCGACCACATATGCTACGTCTGGGTCGATGCCCTGATCAATTACTGCTCCGCCCTCGGCTATCTGCGCCGCCCCGGCACCGAAACCGGCACCGAAACCGGCACCGAGACCGGCACTGACGCTGGCGCTGTCGCGAGCGCCGAACTCGACAATGGCTTTGCCCCATTTTGGCCCGCCGACGTCCACCTCATCGGCAAAGACATCCTCACCACCCACTCGGTGTATTGGACCACGCTCCTCATGGCACTCGACGTCCCTCTACCCAAGAGGATCTTCGGCCATGGTTGGTGGCTCGTCGATGGGCAAAAGATGTCTAAGAGCATCGGCAACGTCGTCGATCCCAACAAGCTCGCCGACGAGTTCGGCGCCGACGCTCTGCGCTATTTCATGCTGCGGGAAGTCCCCTTTGGCGTAGACGGCGATTTCGCGGCCCAGGCCCTGGTTTTGCGCCTCAACGCCGAGCTGGCCAACGGCCTGGGCAACATGGCATCGCGGGTGTGCAACCTCGTCGGCCGCAGTGGCGGCCACTTTATCGCCGATCCCGCGCCGCTTGCCGAAGCAGACACGCTCGCCCAGGCCCTTGCCGACGCCGTCATCCGCTTTGACGAAGAAATGAATCAGCTGCGCTTTCATCAGGCGTTGGCGGCCGTGGTGGGCGTCGTCGATCAAACCAACCAACTGATCCAGAACACTGAACCCTGGGCGCTACTCAAGCGCGCCGCCGAAGATCCCCAAGCCCAGGCCACCTTCGACGCCGTAATGGCCATCGCCGGCACCGTACTCAAGACCGCGGCCGCCCTCCTCTACCCCGTCATGCCCAATAAAATGGCCGAACTCTGGCACGGCTTGGGCCAAGAGAGCCCCCTTGCCGAACTCACCTTTGACGGTGCATCGACGGTGTTGCCCGCCAGTGGCGGCGGCAAAGTCGGCAAATTAAAAGTCCTCTTTCCCCGCCTCGACACCAAGGCGGTCAAGAGCTTTGCCGAACGCGCCCGCGAAATTGAAAATCGCGGCGTCACGGGTACACCCGAAGAGGGCATTATCAAAATCGACGATTTCCAGGGTGTAGAACTCCGCGTCGGCGAAGTCATCACCGCTGAAAAAGTGCCCAAGTCGAAAAAGCTGTTGCTGGTGCAAGTGGGATTTGGCGAAGAACAAGGACTGCCAGTCCGACGACAAATCGTCGCCGGCATCGGTCATGCCTACGCCCCCGAGGACCTGGTCGGCATGCAGGTGGTCGCGGTCTTCAACCTCGCGCCGGCCAAACTCATGGGTCAAGAATCCCAGGGCATGCTCTTGGCCGCCGACGACGAAAACGGCAAACCGCGCCTCGTAACCTTCGCCGCCCCGGCCCGGCCCGGCGCCCGGGTGAGTTAACCCCACCCCACCGTTGTCGAAGGCATACGCCGCGCTTTCAGTACTCGGCTTCAATGCCCACGCGAATGAAACGGCCGCGGTTCTCCAGTCCCTCGGGCATCAAATCGGAAATCGTGAGATACGAGGTATCGAGGGCGTTGCGCACCGATAGCGTAACGCGGAGCTGCTTGAATACCGCATAAGCCAAGCGGCCCCCCAAGAGCACGTAAGCATCTTGGTTCGACAGTGCCGGAGTCTTACCGCGAACAACCACATCTGTGGCCACACTCAAACCGCGGATGCGCAGGCTGGCCATTGCAGTGGCAAACTGGGTCGGCATCGTGCCATTGTTGTCGACATTGTCAATCAGGCGCGTATAGGCGCCGCGCAGACGAAAGCCAGCAAATGGATTCGCTGCGACTTCTACCTCGATCCCCTGCGATGACTCGCGCTCGTCGAGATTGCGATGGGTCGGTGCGCCAAATGGATTATCGGCCGTCATCGCTGGCGGACCCAATTCAATCTTGTTGTCGAGGGAATTGTAAAAATATGTGGCAGTCACACTGGCCGCACCCAACTTTTGCGTATACGCGGCCTCGATGGTGTCAATGGTTTCGGCCTCGAGATCGTCATTGCCATGGGTGACCGGCGTAATGTCGTAGAGTTCGAGAAAATTCGGCGCCCGAAAGGCACGCCCGTAGATGACCTTGGCAATCGACGAAATCGGCGATTGATAGACCGCGGCTAAACGCGGATTGAGAGATATACCGATATCGTCATAGACATCCAAACGCACACCAGCGCTCAGATCCAACACATCCGCAATGGTTTGCCGGTCTTGCAGATCGGCGCCCACAATCAGCCTTCTCGTACTGCCATTGTAGGCCAAGAGCTCTTGCGTTGCCGGCAAACCATCCTCGGACACCGGTTCGTTGGTCTGCAAATGATAGCTAAAGAGCTCCTCGTGGGTATGGATAAAATTCTGATCGTAGGTGACGTTGAAATGCAGGCGATTATTGGTAGCCAAACGCAGCTCTGCGCCCGCTTGTAAACCGGCAGTGCTCCATTCGTGAAACGCGCCCGCTTGCCAATATTGCTCATTTTCCACCCCGGGAACCAGGCTGGAGCCCGGCGGGATCGCGGCCATGAGCGACCATTGCTCAGTCGAATAATGCCCTGCAGCATTCACCTTGACCCGAGGCGAGAGTTGCCGCGCGTAAACCAGGTGAACCGAACTCTGTTTCACTTCCTCAATACTGGATTGACGCTGCAGATACCCGGCCGGCAGAAATCCCCCCAGACGCCGTTCGGTGTGGCGCAGGCGCAGCAGAACATCGCCGTACGATATCGTTGCATATGCGTCCATTCCCGAGCGTGGGTCCTCAGTCGCCCCGGTATTGCCTGTGCGATCGGTGATGGCGTCGTATTGCTCGCCCGAATCAGAAAAAATGCTCGCTGATAGAGATGCCGTCAAGCCGCCATCTTCGTCACCTCTGGTATCGTAAAAAACGTTGACGGCGGCCTCGCGGGTGTCGGCATTGCCGGCCCGCGCAGCGATCGATTTACTATCGGTTGTCGTAACAATATTAATGACACCGAGCAGGGCATTCGAGCCATATAGCGCCGATCCAGGTCCACGGATAATCTCAACTTGATGCACATGCTCAAGACTAATGTGACGATTGATCAGACTGGGACCGCCAGAATACACATCGTTCAGCCGTTGGCCGTCGACCAGGACCAAGATGTATTCGCCTTGGGCGCTGCCGCGGCCACGGATAGACGTGCGCACGGTATTGCCGCGCTGATTGTCGCGCGTCGCCTGAAAGCCAGGCACATGGTTGAGCAACTCTTCCAACGTCGTTATGCCGTGGATGCGAATCTCATCGCGCGTAAACACAGTCACCGTCGATGGCGCCGCCAGCGCTGCCTCTTCGCTACGAGAGGCCACAGTGACCTGAACGCCCAACCAATCCTGCAATCCGGCATCTTCTGCGATGTCGTCGACGGACAATTCGATGGTGTAATCGTCGTTATAGAAAAATTCCTGCCCATCGCCGGCAGCGTCGGCGGCTGTGGGATCTTTGCCACTGCCATCAATGGCCTCTTCCAGTGGTGACGCCCCGTCAGCCGGCAGCACATGTTGCGCACCAGCATTCGCGGATATCAATGATACCGCACTGATAACAATGGATTTCGCCCACACATAGCGCATCGTCTATTCTCCTCGACATTCGACATATCGACGTCGTTCCTGAATAACGCGCGCATAGTAGAGGAAGGCGATCACATTGACTACAACAGAAACACCCGCCCCCGGTGGCACCGCATGGGACAAACGGAGGTGCGCAAGCGAGGGCCTCGACGCCCCCAATCAATCAAAACCCCTGTGACCAGGCACTATGCGGTTTCTTCGCAAACCCGAGCTTCTCCATCCTCATAGGCGCTATCGGCCGCGTCTGTAACGCCCGGTAGCCCTTCAGATGTGTTTGCTACGGGCGTATTGGCGCGGCATAGAGGGATGGCGGTACAGCGGATCGGACAGTCAGAGTCACTGTAACACCGCCCGCAGTCGATTAAACAGTAACCGGCGTTGCGCTCCGTATCCGCGGGCGAAGAAAGGACCTGGTCCATACTGGCTACGGCGGCGGGGACGGCAGGCTCGGCGTCATGCGCTGTCGAATCTGCATATCCAGCCAAAAGTGCAACAAGAGCCGTAATAGCAAAGGCAGCAAAAACATATTTTTTCATGGGATTTTTTGTACTTTCTGTCCGTGTATTATTGATGTTCTCTCTTTGGGATACACGGAAACATAACAGCCCTAACAGCGGCGGTCAATGACTCGTCGCCATGATTGCAGAAACAAGTAAATGCAAACCGCTGGGGTGGGCGCAATCACAATGACAAACAGGTTGCTACAAACGTAGTTGAGACAAACAGACTGCAAACAACAAGTAGTGGACGCGCCCAGTCGGTATGCGCGTTGCACCGACATGTCATAGCGACATATCACGGTCACGAACTCCTGCTACGAGCGAGCTTCACGACAGCGCCGAAGTGACGAGTTGCACATGCGAGGTGTCGAACTACCGATTTATTAGCGTGCGCGCTGGACTATTAGGACGATAACCTACACAATACTCCTACCATAGTAGGAAGGTAAGATCATGCACGAATACCAAGCAGGCAATGCAATCTCGGGGACGATGGAGTCGTGGCTAAAGAACATACTGCCGTTTACCGGAATCTTCATCCTGGCGTTCGCCCCCATCATCTGCTGGGGGATATTTGTATCCGCCACCGCTGCATCCGGGATATTGACGAGTGATAGCCCCGGGCTCATGCTCGGTGCTATTCCCGCCATCGTCATCACCGTATTGGCCTATCCCCTTATCTCCGCCGCAATTATGCATCAGGTGGTCGCGCAGCGGCGGGGCATAAATGTAAGTCTCGGCGAATCAGTTTCGCATACGTTTCGGCGCTTTATCCCCCTCATGGCGGTCAGCTTTGTCTCGTCGATCATCATTGTGGTCGGCTTTCTATTCTTCTTCATCCCCGGCGTGATCTTCTTCTGCATGTTTTTTGTAGTGACGCCCGTTTGTGTCATCGAAGGCACCTCATTTCGCAACACCTTGGACCGCAGCATGGAACTCACGCAAGGCAGGCGTCTGGCCATCTTTGGCACGATGATTTTGCTCGTGCTCGTGCAATTCGCTCTACAATTTGTGGTCGGTCTCGTCGCCCTCGTGCCATTGCTGGGGTTCATCTTCGCCATGTTTGCTCACTTCGGGCTGCTTGCCGTAGGCCCGGTGGCTGTCGCCGTCGTCTATGACGAGCTGTGCCGCGATAACGAGACTATGGCGGCCCATCAATTAGCGGCGAACGTACCCAGTGCTTCCCCGCAAGGATTCTGATAGGTCGGGGCATCCGTGCGCCCCGCGAGAAAGGCACGGCAGGTCTAAATTCCATGCGGCCCCCCTGGACCCACAGAGCTGCGGTCGTTGACAAACGGCCCCTTTGCTCGTCGGCCAAATAGCCTCTTCTTGTAACTCGCACCGCATCGGTCGCAGAGTAGCGAGTCGCCCAAGAGCCAGTACGTATCACCGATAATCTGGGCACATTGGCTGCAGACTGGTGGTGCAGGCGGAGGAGGGGGAGAGAAATTAGACATATTCATTGACCTCGGACCTAAAGATCTTAGCCGATAATCAATCTATTCAGCGTTCTAAGGCGTGAATATCTGGATATCGGGTGCGGCGGCCGGGGAATAGATATCGTCGGTAGCACCAGAGCCAAGGCGTCCGCTGGCGCCTCCGCCCCAGCAACGGGCCGTGCTGTTTGTGCGCAGGGCGCAAGTATGCACGCCACCGGCTGTGATTTGGTAGACCGAAACCCCGTCGAGGTCGACACCAACGGCGGCGGGCGGGCTGATCCTGTTGGTGTTGCCATAGCCGAGGCGCCCCGCGGCCCCCTCACCCCAGCACTTGAGCTGATTGTCGCTGAGCAGGGCACACGTATGGTGGCTGCCGACCGCCATATCGACAACCCTGACCTCCTCGTTGTCGCTCACCGCGACACTCGGTAGGTTGAGCGGTACTTCGCCGCTTTCATCACCATAGCTATCGTTGCTTATACCATATCCAGGGGCGCCGTAACTCTGCTTGCCCCAGCAACGCATGTTGCCATCGTGCAAAAGCGCACAGGTGTGGTATGTGCCCAACCCCATTTCGCGCACCGGACCGGGCAGCGAGATATCGGTGAGACCGGCCAGGGTCTCGTTGTCGCCAATACTAATGGAATTGCCATAGCCGAGTTGTCCGTAGTGATTGCGACCCCAACAGCGCATGGCGCCGGTCCCGAGCACGGCACAAGTATGGTATGCGCCCACGGCTACATCTTTGACCGGCCCGTCGAGCGCGAGGCTGCCAGCAGAGAAAACGAACTCGTTATCGCCGACGTTATCGGTGTGCCCGTAACCAAGCTGGCCGTACTCGTTGTAGCCCCAGCAACGCAAGGATTCATCCTCAAGGATGGCACACGTGTGATGGCTGTCTCCGGCCGCGATTTGGGTCGCCCTGGCACCCAAGCTCACGTAGCCAAAGCTGGTAACAGACTCGTCGTCGCCCAAGCTGTCGGTGCGGTTGTAACCTAGTTGACCAAAGTCGTTGCGCCCCCAGCAGCGGACATCGCCGCTGTCGAGAAGGGCGCAGGTATGGCTGAAACCGGTCACGACTTGTACCGCGACTTCATGGGATAGAAGCGGCACGTCGCCAGCAACATAAGGCAATCGGCTGGGATCGTCGCCGATATCGACAGTATTGCTGTAGCCGAGTTGACCATACGAATTACTGCCCCAGCAGCGGATAGCGCCGCCGCCGGTGAGTACACAGGTGTGATCGACGCCGGCAGAAATTGCGCTGAAGGCGTCCACACCTTCGTGATCGACGATGTCGGTAAATTGATTGGGCGCAAGCTCATAGGATACCGTCGTTGTCCCACCATCCGCATCGGTGATCTGGAAGGTGATGATGCCTTGGTGATCGACGGTATACCCCTCTAGCAACGTTGGATCGGTTTGCCCATTGTCGGAAAAGCTGGCATCAGGACTGTCGCCGGTGGGCGTGAACGACCATTGATAGGCGACCTCAGAGGGGAGACTGTCGTCGTAAATGTCGGCAAATAACTCGACGGCTCCCGGAGTCGCGGTACCATTGGCGACCAATGCGAGGACCACCGGCCTGAAAAGCACGCTGAGCTCGGTATCGAGTACGCCGGGCGCACTCTCGGAAGGCGGAATCACGGAGATAATCAGGTTGGTGTCGATTTCGATCGCTGGAGGAGGCCCCATAGTGTAGATGCTGACCACGTACTCGAAATCAGTTGCGGTTTCAACCTCGGGTACCGTGAACACGGCGATGAAATCAGCAACGCTATGCTCAAGAGTCAGCGAGCCAATCCTGGGCATAAAGGGCGCACCGTGACCTCCGATGTCGCATCGAATGGTATCGCCAGGATTCGCTTCGAAGGTGAAGTGGATGAGGACCTCTTGACCAGATACAACGTGGGCCGGATAGGCGATGCGGCGCATGCGGGGCAAATCAAAGTTCTGGCCGTCTTGGACCGGAGCCAGGGGAATGACGATCGCGACGTTGTCGGTGGTCAAACTGGTCATGGTCTCGCCTGCGAAGATCTCCTCGGCGAGTGAGTTGTAGGCACGACCAATAAAGCGCAATTGGGTATCGCTGGGTAAAAACGGAATCTGTCCTTCCCATTCGTTTGGTGAGATCTGGATGAGATCAAAATCGAGCAGGAAGGGCTCGTCGTTATCGGCGAAGCGCACGTCGATGAGGATGCGTTCGACATGGCCAAAACCGGGTCCGGATGTGATATTGGCGGAGGGAATGAGCGACATCGGACCGGTTGTGCTTTGTGCCATGCCATGTGTAAGGGACATGGCGCGCTCGTCCTCAGCGCTCAGGTGAAGGCGCACGCCGATATCCACCGTCGTAGTATCGGCGGCTGTAGTATCAGACGTCGCAGTATTGGCGCTGTCACCGATGCATCCGCTCAGTCCTAGGCCGAGGGTGCCAGCAATGCCCAAGGCGGTGGCAAAGACCAAGGCCAGGTAGACAGCACAGGCATGAATAGAATGAATACGGCGCACTCTTGTCATCATTGGATACATGAGTTTGTCATCTTCCTCGAACAACTCTGATGTTCGCGATTGCTGCAAAATCCTCTGACATTCGTCTGCCAGAGGCGCGAAAAGCCGCTAGTGCCGGCATGATTTAGCGAATGGTATGCCGGTACAAACCTCGCCCTAAGTTTGATTCGATATGCAGCGCAGGGCCATAGCACTTGACCAAGCCCTATGCTCATTCGTATCCCGGAACGAAATGCGTGGCATTGATCACAATGAATTGCATGCAAGGCGCAATGTGAAGTCTGGCCTCCAACATCAATCGCGGCGTGGCACGGCGATGTGCACCGCTACTATCTCACCCCTGCTTGGTTTATGCGATATCGCTCTCCGGAAAACGCGCGAAATTTCCTACATACATGCCGACTATATGCAGAATTTACGCAGCTCCGATATGTCTTTTCGAGTACCCGATATCCAAACGCATGCATTGAGGAATGATCCGAGAAGATCTGTACCCTATTCGAAGATGCCCAGGGCGAAATTGATTCCCGCCAATAGATCGACGGCACCATCGAACATCCCCTGCTGGGATTTCTGCTGCCCATCCTTTACGTTCGCGCTGGTGATCCTCATATGAGCGCCTGGCTTCATCTCACGCTCAGTGCCATGCAAGAGGAAGCTGCGCATCCAAGTGCCGGCAGTGAAGCCGTGACCACGCGCCTGGCCGACCTACTCGTGATTGGGGCGGTGCGCATTTGGCTGCAGCGCAGTCCCGAGGCCGAGCGCGGTTGGTTGGGCGGGCTGGGAGATCCGCATCTGGGGGGCGCGCTGGCCCTCATGCATCGGCGCAGCGAGGAGGCGTGGACCGTGGTGCGGCTGGCGGCTGCGGTCGGGCCGTCGCGCTCGGTGTTTTGCGAGCGGTTTCGTGCGGGCCGTGGAGATGCCGCCGATGCAGTATTTGGCCAGGGTGCGCATGCACCAGGCGGCGCAGTGGCTCCGGGACCAGGTGCTGTCGGTCGGGGAGGCCGCGGATAGTCTCGGCTATGCGTCCGAGGCCGCTTTCCGCCGCGCATTCAAGCGTCACCTGGGTCGTTCGCCGGGGGAGGTGCGCCGGACGCCGCGGATGTCGATTCCTGAGCTGGCTCGAGGGACGGCGGTGGGGCCGATAGCGCCGAGTCAACAATAGCTCCGAAATGTGTGGAGGGCGGAGCCGCTGCAGCTGGTGGGGTGGTCCGGATCTCAAACAGTCCTCGCCGGTCAAGCTCGGGCGCAAACGCGTATAGGGCCGGAGATGCGCGAGTATCAGCGTCCGGCTGCGGAACTCGCCCGGAACCCCACCAGCTGCATCGTCTCCTTTGCTGTCGTACGGCGCAATCATTTACATGCCCCACTAGAAAACGAGAATGTATCATTCAGCAAGAAATAGGCTTCGAGGCGTTTGGTGCTAGTGACAACAATAAAAAATTCATGACTCTTCGTCCACGTCGCTGGGGACTG
>JAAUYH010145733.1_pt1 | contig 11890 bp, 10 predicted proteins | sample 7278061 | NCBI WGS metagenome assembly JAAUYH01 (sample SAMN14350203, study PRJNA611818) | marine sediment metagenome | isolation source: surface marine sediment (0.6m) | place: French Polynesia: Moorea | collected 2018-08 | reverse complement strand
AGCTTTGCTGCGGTCTAACACTATCGTTTGTTCTAACGAACACGCAATACCTACGGTACGCTTCCGCTAAGCGCTAACGCAATGACATAAATATTTTTGTCCAACTACTTAAGGATGTAACCATTACCATAAGCTTCTAAGGATAAGGGACTAATACCGGAAATGTTGAGATTTTTGCTAATGGTATATTGATTGCGAAATTGCAATAATTCGTTGAAACTTGGATATTCAGAGTTGAGGAGCTTTATAACTACAGCCAAGGAATCTTGTTCTCGCAATCCTCGATATACTTTTGTTCTTAAACCTGCATAAAGTTGTTCACGAATTTGATATCCGGGAATAATCGGGGAATGACATACAGTAGTCATTTACGCTTGATTCCTATTACTACTTGGCTGTGGTTTCTGGAATCTAGTATTCCCATAAACTGGATACTTAATAACAGCAAGCAAATTTGCGTTAACAGAAAACAATTTTTATCCCAGATAGTTCAATTAAATCCCTACTTTATATAAATTGCAGATATCAATTCATTTATTAAAATTACATCCCCAACGCAAAATACTTCCTATTCAATTTCAGATTAACTCTACTTATCTAAAGAAAATAGTTATTTTGATTTATAAAATACCTCATTTTCTCTGCCAACAAAATAAGGTATGTTGAGATAGAAGAAGTGGATATAAATACAGTCTTTTGTAGTGTTTAAGTGTGGATATTATACCACACAAATCTACAGGGATAACGGGAGGGTAACATAATGTTTATTGAAGTCATAGATAATCTTGTAGAAGTAAATTCGATTAAAGTTATTCGTTTTGATTTTCAAACTACTGAGCATTTTAACTCAAGGGATTATCAACCAAATAGCAGAATCCCAAGTAGTTTGGAGAGACTAAAAGAAACCAGTAAAGAATATGGGATTTTGACTGTTTATATTTTGTTAAAAGATAATACTCAAATTGTTGAAGTGAGAAAATTTGTGAGAAGAGATGAGATGGAAAAAATCAAGCAAGATATATTAGCAGAATTAAATATGAACTCTTCGAATGATAATAATCGCATCAAAATTGAAAATAAAAGTGAAAATTACGACACTAGAAAATATCAGGTAACTAGAAAAATTAAATCTTTGAATAACTAATTATAAATTAGTTATTTTTCCTTTACAATTTGTATTCTGTCTGCATCGATTGTCAATCCCCAATCTTCAAGTTCGGAAAATTTCTAAATTAAGGATATTCTCTTATAATCGGGACTTATGCACAGAGTCGAATAATTATGAGGGCTTGAGAGAAGCAAAAACCTTATATACCCTTGCTATTCGATAGCGTATCCTCTGTCAGGGCGCTTTCTGGATGCCATAAGTCCTAAGAATAATTCCTTGAATATTCCACGCTTAGTTATTCGATCTATGAAGTCTTATCTCGCCGCCGCCATTCAAATGACCAGCGTACCTGAGTTGAAAGAAAATTTGGTACAAGCGGAAGAATTAATTGAACTAGCAGTTCGTCAAGGCGCTCAACTCGTTGGCTTACCAGAAAATTTTTCTTTTATGGGAGAAGATCAAAAGAAGCTAGCGCAAGCCGAAACAATTGCTCGGGAAACCGAGAAATTTCTCAAAACAATGGCACAGCGTTATCAAGTTAACATATTGGGTGGTGGTTTTCCGGTACCTGTGGAAGGGAAAGACAAAGTTTTCAATACAGCATTATTAATCGATCCTAACGGTCAAGAACTAACCCGCTACCAAAAAGCTCATCTATTCGATGTGAATGTTCCTGATGGTAACACCTACCGAGAATCTGTTACAGTGATGCCGGGGACCGAACTACCTTCTGTTTATTCTTCTGAAAAACTTGGCAATATCGGACTGTCTGTCTGTTATGATGTGCGTTTCCCTGAATTATACAGACATTTATCTGAAAAAGGTACAGATGTTATTTTTGTTCCGGCAGCTTTTACTGCTTTTACCGGTAAAGACCACTGGCAAGTATTATTACAAGCACGTGCAATTGAAAATACCTGTTATATAATTGCTCCAGCCCAAACAGGAGTTAATTATGCTCGTCGTCAAACCCATGGACATGCAATGATTATCGATCCTTGGGGAATAGTTTTAGCTGATGCTGGTGAAAAACCAGGAGTTGCGATCGCTGAAATCAATTCTGCCAGAATTGAACAGGTGCGCAGACAAATGCCTAGTTTACAACATCGTGTATTCTAGAAACTTTGAAATACCTACTAAAACAAAGCTGAACACGGGCATCTGGTCTAACCTCCCCTCGGTGATAGCGCTGCATGCACCTACGGTGACGGATCCGGTACACTTACGCTGGCCGCTAGCTGCTAAATGCCGCGAGTTTTTAGCGCTGGGAGGGTTAGCTCATTATCTTTATTTAAGCTCTATTTACCAGTCCAGTGACAAATATTAACTGGTAACAGTTAACTGTCAACTGGTAACTAAAGTTAAAGGATTGTATAAATGTTGTTACGAATACTTGTTGTTTTTTTATTAACACATAAAATGCCAATGTGATTTATTTTACGATTGCTTCATGATTCTAAGGTTATCTGCAAAGGCTAAGTTTATTACTCTGGGCGTTCTAGCTACTTTCTTGGGTAATGTTCGAGCAAGTCAAGCAGTAACTAGTAGTAACACTGAACAAAATTTTAGGGTAGAAGATTTAATAAATACAATTAATTCTTTCCATAAACAGAATCTTATCGCTCAAAAATTCAACATCACATCTTACACCTCTGAGAATAGACGAGAACATGGATTAGATAGAGCTCTATTAAACGAAAATGTAATAACTCCTTTAGAGGAAAGTGTAGAATACAGCTACAACAAAGTAGATCTAAATGGTGATGGCAAAAAAGAAGCTATTGTTTATTTAGAAAATCTTGAGTTATGCAATTCTGATGAATGTCATATTTTTATCTTTGAGCTAGTAGGAAACAATTATCGCCTAGTATCCCGAATAGGTGGTATCTATAGAAATTCCATTATTGTCAGCGATCGCAAAACAAATGGCTGGCACAACTTGATTCTCCCACGTAAAAAACATTATCTAGGTCAACCGACATACATATTGGCCCGATTTAGTGGTAAGAAATACATCAAAGATGGGTTAATATCTTCAACAGCCAACATTTCAGGAAAAGCATATTTAGCAGATCGGGAGGATTCACCCAAAATCGTATTGAGATGGGAAACTATATCCAACATTTCCGCATCCGTTTCTACGCGAACTTCTGGACAAAAAGTTAATGTTCGTTTGTATCCATCCATTCAGTCTCCTATTCTGTATGCAGCCAAAAATGGCGATCCAGTTAAAATTCTTCAACAAAAAAGAAGTGATGATGGCTATGCTTGGTTTCAGGTAGAATCTAAAGATTCAGGAAATCAAGGCTGGATTCGTAGCGATTTACTTAAATTTTAGGGAATAGGGAATAGGGAACGGGGAACAGGAAATTCTGACTTCACTAGTTTGTTTATCATCAAAATCTCTGTGGAAACCACGTGGCAGCTTATTTATACACGTTAGGACGTAAAACTAACTATACAATCAAGTGGCTGAGCTACTTATATAGCGGTTCTCGGTTGAGTGCAGTACGCTTTGTAGAGACGCGTTCGCGCAGCACCCCGCAGGGTAATTGAGAAGCATCTCCGATGAACGCATCTCTACGTTTGGAAATACGAAATGTATTTTATTCAAATGGAAACCGCTATAGTATTACGTTTTTGCGTTAGTACATTTTTTAACCTTTCTTGTGACTTTTTTCCGGACTTGTTTTAAAAAGCACGGGATATTTGCGCTGTTTCCTGTTCTCTGTTCCCTTTAATAAAAAACAAAAAACCCGGGAACTTCACAATTTCCAGGTTTGCTCAAATATTAGATCTATAATCCTCTTCTTCGGAAGTAGAAACACTACCAATTGAGTGTCTCTACCTACTTAAGTATGGCGAAAGCTAAACTTTAGCAGTTTTCTTGGTTACAGCATCAAGTTCGCCACTGGAATACTTCTCTGCAAAATCATTTAGAGAGATTTGCTTAATCTTGCTAGCATTACCAGCAGTACCAAACGCTTGATAGCGATCGAGACAAACTTGCTTCATGTACTTGATTGAAGGCTTGAGGAAGTGGCGAGGATCGAAGTTAGAAGGATCTTTCGCTGCTGCTTCTCTAAACGCCGCTGTGATGGCTAAGCGGTTATCAGTATCGATGTTAACTTTTCTCACACCACTCTTGATACCCTTTTGAATTTCTTCAACAGGTACGCCGTAGGTTTCAGGAATCTTACCACCGTACTGGTTAATCATATCCAACCACTCTTGAGGCACGGAAGAGGAACCATGCATTACAAGGTGAGTATTGGGTAAACGACGGTGAATTTCTTCAATTCGGCTGATTGCTAAAATTTCACCAGTGGGCTTACGGGTAAATTTGTAAGCTCCATGGCTCGTACCGATTGCAACTGCTAATGCATCAACTTGTGTTTGCTCAACAAAGCTAACTGCTTCATCAGGGTCGGTAAGTAGTTGCTCTCTGGTGAGAACTCCTTCAGCACCATGTCCATCTTCCTTGTCTCCCTGCATGGTTTCCAGAGAGCCCAAACAGCCTAATTCTCCTTCAACACTTACACCAACCGAGTGAGCCACTTTCACAACTTCGGCGGTGACTGCGACGTTATACTCAAAGCTTGCTGGTGTTTTAGCATCAGCTTCGAGGGAACCATCCATCATCACACTGGTAAAGCCATTACGAATTGCAGAGTAGCAAGTCGCGGGGCTATTACCATGATCCTGGTGCATAGCAACGGGAAGATGTGGATAGGTCTCGATTGCTGCTAAAATCAAATGACGCAGGAAGTTTTCTCCGGCATACTTCCGAGCACCGCGAGATGCTTGGAGGATTACTGGACTATCTGCTTCGTTAGCAGCCTGCATAATTGCCTGGATCTGCTCCATGTTGTTGACATTGTAAGCCGGGATGCCGTAACCATTCTCCGCAGCGTGGTCTAACAGCAACCGCATTGGTACGAGCGCCATAAATATTCCTCCTAATGTCGTGATTAGCTAGTCCTTATAAGACGAGCGTAATACTTAAGTTTATCTTAAGATAATTTTCAACTTATAGGAAATTATAACTAGTCACGTGTACTTCTGTTAAGCAAGTTTAAGCTGGACAAGGATAAACGCTTTGACAATCCCCGAAAATCTTATAGATTTATTTCTTTAGATTCATGTTTGTAAATTTATTTTCTGTAGCATTCGTATTTTCTAGATTCATATTTTCTAGATTAAGAATTTTAAGTACTTAGAACTTTACAGATTCAATATTTTCTAGCCTTAAAATACATAAGCTTAATATATTTTAAAACTATTAATATTTTAAAACTACTATTTTTTTCAAACAAATAGTTTGTATTTAATATTCGTATGGGTCGCCTGGGATTCGAACCCAGAACTAATCGGTTAAAAGCCGAGTACTCTACCGTTGAGTTAGCAACCCGTTGACCTATTAAGTTTATACCTATTAGATCTGAATTTGTCACTTTCAGGACAATCATCATTAAAAAGATGACGCTCCTTGGTTTTTATTGATTTCTCGTTTTCAACCAGCGACTATCGAATAATAGCATAAACTTTTCAAATTTGGTAAAAGATTTTGAAAAAAATCTAGAAAAAATTTGCGGTCAAGCGGAAAGTAGTCAAGTAGTCAGCTTCTGGCTCTAGAGTAATTAAACTTTCACCAGTATTTAAAGAGTTGCGTGGAGCGCTCCAAGGCTCTAAACAATAAAAGTTTTTACCTTTAAGGGTCCAGAAAACTAAAGTTGAAAAGGTATCATCGTAATCGAATTTTAGTTTCAATTTACGACTATGGTCGATAGTAGTGGCTGATTGACTGTTTAATTGCTTAAACGCCACATCAATTTCATCTCGTTCGAAGTCGAACTTTCCGTTGAACTTGTGAATATCTTTGGTATTTTGGTCTTGATACTCCGGCGAAGGAATTTCAAACTGTAGCTGAGTTTTATCAGTAGTTAGGAAATATGGATGGAAACCAGTGGAAAATACCATTGGTGCAGAATTAGAAAGATTAGAATAGCACTGCTGAATTTCTAAGGTCTCACCATGGATCTTGTAAGTAAAGCACAAGCTAAAATCAAATGGATAAACTAACCGTGTTTGCTCACAACTATTGAGAGTTAGTTTAATTCTTACTCCTTCATCACTAACCATTCCTTGGGCTTTCCAAGGTAAATTACGAGCAAAACCATGTTGTTTGAGTGTGTACTGTTGATCTTCGTAAGTGTAGGTATTATCGGGTAAGTTGCCACAAATGGGGAATAAAATTGGAACTCCACCACGCACGCTTAATTGTGGGTCTGCAAATCGTTGTTCGTCCAAGTAAAGAATATCTTTACCCCCAACGCGCCATTTGGTGATGATACCACCACGTTCCGGAACAACTTCCAACTCGGAATCAGTAGTTTGATCGCTGAGGATATAAGTTTTGTACTGTTTCTGTTGAAGAGAAATAGAAAACACGATTTTTTTTGGATTAGGGATTGGGGATTGGGGATTAGGGATTGGGGATTAGGGATTGGGGATTGGGGATTAGGGATTGGAACTGGAAACTGCTAATTACCAACTACCAATTACCACAATGACACTGTCGTGTCACGCTTTGCTAACGCCGTAAGGCGCGGGCTTTTACCCATTACCCATTACCCATTACCCAATTTTTAATTATCTTCAGCAAATATGAAGCGATATAGTTCACTAGGATCTGGCTCGGGACTACTTTCAGCAAATTTTACTGCTTCATCAATAAGTTCTTGGATTTTCTTATCAATACTTTTGATTTCTTCTTGAGAAGCTAAATTTTGCTCTTGAAGATAAGCTGCAAACTTTTTAATTGGATCGCGGGAAAACCAATATTCTTTTTCGTCCTGGGTCCGCATTTCATCTGGATCGGCTAAGGAATGACCCCGGAAACGATAAGTCAAAGCTTCAATGAGTGTAGGACCTTCTCCCGCCCGGGCGCGAGCAACAGCTTCTTTTGCTACTTCATGGACTGCTAATACATCCATTCCATCTACTTCCACTCCAACCATGTTAAACACGCTGGCTTTCTTGTAAATTTCTGGGTCGGAAGTAGCGCGATCGTGAGCCATACCAATTGCCCACTTGTTATTTTCTACCACAAAAATAATTGGCAGCTTCCATAATGCTGCCATATTTAAGGTTTCAAAAAACTGACCATTGTTACAAGCCCCATCGCCAAAAAAGCAAGCTGTGACCTGATCAGCATTTTCATCACCCAAAACTTCACGCCGGTACTTAGATTGAAAGGCTGCACCTGCAGCAACGGGAATTCCCTCGGCGACAAAGGCGTAACCTCCCAACAGTTTATGCTCAGCAGAGAACATATGCATGCTCCCACCCCGTCCTTTAGAACAGCCTGTGGCTTTACCAAAAAGTTCTGCCATGACTTCTTTTGCTGGGACACCTGCGCTGAGGGCGTGTACGTGGTCGCGGTAGGTGCTACAAACAAAATCTTCACCAGGTCGCATTGCTTGAATAACACCGCTTGAAACCGCTTCTTGACCGTTGTAAAGGTGGACAAAACCAAACATTTTGCCCCTGTAGTACATTTCAGCGCATTTATCTTCAAACACACGCCCTAAAACCATGTCTTCGTATAACCGCAATCCTTCCTGTTTGGTTATCTGGGCTGTGGCTGCATTAAAGTTCGGTAGTGTGCGTTCTTGAACCATTATTTCTCCAGTTCCCCTATAAAATTTAAAGTTACCATTTTAGATAAACTAATTTCATTGATTTTTAGCTACGATTTCCCACAGTTTGACCCGTTTTAATCAATTGTAGTTATCAATCATAATTTATTTATTTGTTTTTTCAATCTAGTTTGGCTTCAAAATTGGGAGAAGAAAAAATTATCGTCAAGTCATAATGTGATGCATTAAGAAGCTTTGACTTGAAGGAAATAACCTAATAGATGGATGATGAATTACGATGTTTTGTGACGAATCTTTGAAGCTATAAATTTTAACTACAAATAATCAAGCCACAACAAACACATCTAAATAACAAAACCTTAAATCGTATATATTAAAATTTCAATCTGGCCTTCCCAAAAACCTCAAACCCTCAGAGCTTCAGAGACTAAAAGCCTTAAAACTACTAGCAAAAATTTAGATACCTCTCTAGGTGATTGCGCAGCACTTCATTAAATGGTAATATTTGTTTCTCATAGCATCAGCTTTAATTATGTAAACTTATCCTGATGTTCCCTGAGTTAAAAGTACGCTATATCAAGCTTCAGCTTCACGGTTGAAATCTAGATATCCACCAACTCTAAAACATATAACTATACTTATGTAAGTGCATTATTTATACCGTAAGCTAAAAAACTGTAGGAGGTAAATATTATGAAATTATGAAATTCTCAAAGAAAACAATGTAACCACATTTTTTTATAAATAAAATATCTAGATAAATGAACGTCATACGCCATTACATAAGGCTTCCACGTACTATCCAAACTAATAATTTCCCAAGTAGTAATGAATATAAAGTTGTTACAGTTAATACTTGTGATACGGGGGTAAAACGTTATTATTGTGGCACGGCGTAACAAAGCAAATTTTTATAAACCAAAAAGACTATAGGTAAATTTTTTATGTCGATCGCGCTGCAGGGGAAATAGGCTGTGCGAATTCCGCTAGATTACTACCGAATTTTAGGACTACCATTGGCGGCAAGTGAGGAACAGTTGCGGCAGGCTTATAGTGATCGCATGGTCGGATTACCACGTCGCGAATACTCCCAAGCAGCAATAGATTCTCGCAAACAACTCATAGAAGAAGCTTACGTGGTTTTATCTAATCCGAAAGATCGTAAAGCCTACGATCGACTATATCTATCAAATTCATATTACCCGGATGATACAACCGACGGTACAGTGGCTGTTGAGGAACGAGTACAAGATAGTGTTGGCGACACAGAACCTCAATCTTTAAATATAGAAATAGCCGAAGATGAACTCGTAGGTGCTTTGTTGATTCTTCAGGAGTTGGGAGAATACGAACTTGTTTTAAAGTTGGGTAGTCCTTATATAACTAATAATTCAGTATCCCAAGCTTTAGATAGACAATTAACTCAAGATAAACCCAGATTCGATCCCGGCGAACGTCCTGATATTGTCCTTACTGTTGCTCTTGCTTGTTTGGAATTAGGTCGGGAAGAATGGCAACAAGGTAATCATGAAAATGCCGCGACTTCTCTTGAAACAGGTAGAGAACTTTTGTATCGGGAAAATATGTTCCCTAATATTCAAGCGGAAATTCAATCAGATCTCGACCGGTTATGTCCCTATCGGATTTTGGAGTTACTAGCTTTACCTTTGGAGAAAAAAGCTGAAAGACAGCAGGGTTTGCGGTTATTAGAAGAAGTTTTAGAGCAACGTCATGGAATAGATGGCGATGGGGATGACAGATCTGGATTAAACATTGATGATTTCCTACGTTTTATTCAGCAGTTACGTCATTATTTAACAGCTACCGAACAACAAAAAATCTTTGAGGCCGAAAGTAGGCGTCCTTCTGCTGTGGCTACTTACTTAGCTGTTTATGCTTTGATAGCACGTGGATTTGCCCAACGTCAACCAGCATTGATCCGTCAAGGGAAGAAAATGCTGATGAGTTTGGGGAAGCGTCAAGATGTGCATTTGGAACAATCTTTGTGTGCCTTATTATTGGGACAAACGGAAGAAGCAATTTATGCTTTAGAACTTTCTCAAGAGTATGAAGCTTTAGCTTTTATCCGCGAAAATTCCCAAAATTCTCCTGACTTGTTACCAGGGCTTTGTCTTTACAGCGAGCGATGGTTACAAAATGAAGTGTTTGCCCATTTTCGCGACCTAGTAAACCAACAGGTTTCCCTGAAAGATTATTTTGCTGATTCACAAGTGCAAGCTTATTTGGAAGCTTTACCTGTGGAACGAGAAGTAAGAAAAGAGTGGAAGTTTAATAATCAAAATTCTCAACATCAAAATTCTCAACATCAAAATTCCACATATCAAAATTCAACCCATAAAACTGCACGAGCAAATACTTCTCAAAGTCCCAATAGTAGAAATGTAAATTATCGACAATCCCAGGAGATAAATAACTCCGATCGCCCAAGATTTTCCGATCATCAAAATTCCAAAAGACAAGATTATTCTTATTCTTCTAATTCTTATTCTTCAAGAAAATCATTACAGACAAATAACGGTAACACACACATAACATCTGTACCCACAGATACTCGAGAACGATTTAGTCGAGAAGTCCAGTCAAATTCAAACATCTCTGGTTCGCATTTAAATGCTTCCCACTTAAACGGTTCGCATTTAAACGGTTCAAAGAATACAAATGTTGGAGCGACTGCAACATCCAGGCGTCAGCGTATTCGAACTAATTCCCGCACCTCAGACACTCACCAAGGAAATATCCATCAGGGTAATTTGCAAAGACCAAATTCTAGTTACATTTCGGTTGGGATAGATCGCCGAATTAGATTGCTATTAGCTTCTGTTGCTGGGGTAGCTTTGATTTTCTTGTTGGGAAGTACAGCTTGGGGATGGATGAAAAATATTTTGTCTCCACCAACAGCTAAACCAGAAGAACAGTTAGCAATTGCAATTAATGAACCACCGATAAAAATTCCCGATCCAAATAAAACACCCAAGTCAACAGCAGGAAAAATCAGCAAAAGTACTGCTGAAACTGTAATTCGTAACTGGTTACTTGCAAAAACCCGCGCTTTGGGACAAAGACACGACATTGATAGTTTAAGACAAGCTTTGACCGGTCAGTCATTATCACAATGGGAAAGAATTGTGCGTCAGGAGAAAGCAGCGAATCGCTATCGAATGTTCCAGCACAGATTAGATTCGACTAGTTTGAAAGTCACTCCCATTGATGAAAAGAATGCTAGTGTCGTTGCATCGGTGACGGAAGCAGCCAAGTTTTATCAAAATGGTCAAATCAATAACCGCAAGTCTTATAACGAAACGATTCGGGTTAAATACGATTTGGTAATGGTCAATAATGCATGGCGAATTCAAGAAATGTCAGTGCTTAGTACTGTGAGCAAGAATGATTGATAAATGTATAAAATTTGCTAATTGATGAGGTTTGCAACGGATGAGATTTGATAATAGATTAGGATAGTTATCTTAAGAACGGATATCTATGCTTTTATCTTTTTAATCCGTTATACAGCATTTATAAGCTTGTCAAACGACTACGACAACCTATCAAAGCAATATTTAATATTTACGGGAAAAAACCAGATTTATCCTAAAATGCTATGGACATAACAAGTAGTCATGCAACTTGCTTCACAAAAACATAACTCGCATGCTATTTTCTCTATTCAAATAATAACAATATAATTCAAGATATTTATGACAGAAGAACAATGGCTGATTGATGAAGCGGTTGTTCCTGAAAACACCTATCTTCAAGAAATAGAACAAGAGTTTACTCCGGAAGTTTCCCGTAGTATTCGTGAGTCGACGACTCAGGTAAAACCAGTTAATCTTGCTGTCAGGCTTCAAGATATCATGGTTTGGTGATGCACAGATGCGTTTGGATGCTTTGGTAGTTCATGGAAAAGCTACAGAAAGCTATTCACCTAGCTTTTATATGCCTCAAACTTTTCGCTTCCCTAAGAGAATGGGTAATTGGTAATTGATATATGGGACTTACTGGACAACAATACAAACAATTAAGAGATGCTTTAGTGGAAGCTTTTCCATCTCAAATAAGACTGGCTGAATTAGTAAAATTTCAATTTGGCAAAAATCTT
>JAAUYH010112214.1_pt1 | contig 11890 bp, 4 predicted proteins | sample 7278061 | NCBI WGS metagenome assembly JAAUYH01 (sample SAMN14350203, study PRJNA611818) | marine sediment metagenome | isolation source: surface marine sediment (0.6m) | place: French Polynesia: Moorea | collected 2018-08 | reverse complement strand
CTCGTAATAACAGTAATACTCAATGAGTACTACTGTTATTACGAGATTGACTGTAATGAAAATCTAGCCGTTACAAATCAAGGCAGTTGTCTTATTCTAGCTACTTCTGCAACGCATTAACTTCCGAAACAGCCCTCTTTGTGAACCGAAGGTACCGTTTCGCATTGAGCTCTTAAGGACGCCCTATTTTACTGAATTTTCGAAGTTTCACACTAAATATCACACAGTTCATGCTGAACACGTATATATAAACTTGTAATTAAAATCCACCGAGAACTTATAATTGTGTTTATATTGTAAATCCACATGAAATATGGAATGAACTTTAATTTACTTAAGCTGTCCAAGTAGCAATGCATAGAACAATGTTGCAGTTGCTTCCAGTTTTCAAGAAAACTGTAAGAGGAAAGTTTGAGAAGGAAATGACTGACCTCTTGCCTTGTCGCATTGTTAGTTGCATGGAAAACAAAGAGTGAATAGACGCCAGAATCATGTTTCTTCGTATGAATACGTTTCTAAGCCATACAATTTTTGAAGTAATTCGAAGTCGGATCTATTAACAGCAAAAATTGGATTTCATCAATCTCAAAAATTGAAAGATCTATATGATGCCAACTAATCACACTAATTTGTACAAACGGTGCGACGTCGGCATTGACGAGAATTATAAGAATCGATAGGCAAAATCTGCTCCGATATGGCGCCGTGAGAGGCATACAATGCTGGCTATGAATTACAAACTAGCTTCTTTGAAACGTGTTCATGTACTAAATTGGCTTACAAATAGTCCTTATTTCATACAGAGGGAGCGAATATGTATTTGAAGACGCATCAGACTACAGAATGGGAGCAGAATATGTAATTGTACTTGACTCTGAATTAGAAGAATAAATTATTTTGCTTCTAAGGCTCAAAAAAACTTTTTGAACGAGTGAAAAAGAACCAGAAATTGAGATAAAATTTGTATATTGAAGCCGGAAAAAATAAAGCACGTATTTAAGAAAGAGTCAGAAGCTAAACAAGAAAAAAGTAAGTAAGCTGTTACTTTTATTGGAAGGAAAAGGCAACAAATGCACACTGTTAACACACTATTGCGACTACCCTTACCCTTATAAGCCCTCAATAGAAGCGAAGTTCGGTCTTTCGCCGAGTTGAATTTCAAAGCTCAAAAATAGGTTTATATTGTCTTTAGAAATGTTGAATGGTAAATTGTACGTTTATCTTTGATATGTTTCAATCTTCCTACATAACTGTTTCACAGTAAATTCGAAGGAAACTATTCTGTCAGCTGTAAACGTAAAACAGTGACAATCTGTAGTCAATGATTTCGTATTTAACAATCAAGGTTCATGTTGATCACTGTATGGTCGACTAAACTTCATTAAATCTGCAACAGTTACCCAATACACGGGCCTACTACCACGCTAAATACGGTTGATCAACAGTGTATTTTAATTCTTCCATAGCACTACGAGTACACAATACGTTTCCAACGATCCATATTCTAATACTTAGACTATTTGGATGTTGAATTCGTACATAGACGTTATTTATAAACTTTGTTTTTCTATTTTTCAAGCTTTATTTCAATTTTTTGATACAACAGTTTCATCTGATCGTCAAGACATTCCCGAATAATTAGTAGAACTTAATCAGCACGGAATGTAAATCATTGTGTTCGAAATAAACTAAACGGTTTGAATAGTTTTCACACTTCTCATCTTAGCAGCACAAACAATGGAAAGCAATCGCGTTCATAATGTTCTAATGCAGGTTGCAGAATGTGCTGCAAAATGAATATATGATCTAATTTTCCTTTTCTAAATACGACAAGTGGACGGAGACTAAGGTGCCGATGGCGAAAGACCATTTTTCGGCTAGTTTTACTACTCGAGTAAATCTGAATCCGTCATAAAAAATAGTTAACTTCACTTTAACTGAGTTCCAAAAGTCATATAAAAATTTTAGCCCAATATTTGTAGAAATTAACACACTGAAGGAGAACAAAGTCACGCCAAAAGCTAGTGAATTTGTTGTTTAAAGCAAAATAAAGCAATTTGAGACTAATACACTTGCATTTCTCCGTAACTTATGTACTTTTTTGCTTTACATTCAAGTTAAGTAATAGGATCACTGGGATTTATTCTTACCATTTTGTCACGTAAATCTCATGAAATTCAATGATACCGACAGTTCCAGAGAGCTGCACGCTGTTCTATACGCCTCCCGACGCTTCAAAAACGATTGACGTACCTCTCTGAGACGCTCATGGAATTTTAGGTAATATTCAGGAAGCAATCTATACTTTTCGGGAAAGCATAAGCTAACTTCCAGAACAGTCTAATTTGCAGTTAGAAACTCAATAAGCATACATCTGCAATTAGTCCACATTTCCTGGTTCTCTATACTGCGAAAAATTTGTGTTTCGCAGAATGAGGCCCCATAGAGAGTGACTAGAGAAGAGAAAAATAGAGACAGAGTTCGAAGATGAATGTTGATTGCAGGCCATTTGTCCTGGCTGTTCGGCTGTTTTCGCAGGAAATGGATCTAAAGGTGCAGATCACCACTCACAAGTAGCCAAGAGATATGTGCTGAGTTGAGAATGCACGTAATTCAACAAGAAGTATGTAGTCACTTAATACGCGTCGAAAACCTATTCCGCAGGATCCGACAGCTCTATTACATCCTGTTGATGACGTAGGTCTGAGCAGAAAGATTGCACTATAAATCTTCACTATTCCAGTAGGAATATTCAAATTTCTGTTGTCTATGTAAAAAATTTTGATGATACATTTTGCGGTCCTTTCGTCATCTGAATTGAATAACCCTTGGGAAACGAGAAAATGATAAATAAGTCTGAGCACCAATCAAAAAATTGCATGGATAGGCAGTGTTTCCAAAAAATTCGGTACCGAGTAGCAAACCACAGAAGCGAGCAATCAAGAATAATGTTAGTGGTATCGTCTGCTAGACAATGAAGTGACGGAGTAATTAAGTTGACCTTCATGATTCTAAGAATTTTAGCTCGCTTCGTAGTTTTCGCACTCATCCATTGAAATAGAAACGAGTAACCTCAATTTTAGTCGTCGTAACGAAGACACAATGTTCCTATGTAAACGACGATCTGATTCCCTGAACAGCCATTATAAGCGCAATTACAGTCGTTTTATGTTTTAACTCTATTGGATTGACAATTAGTACGTTTTATACTAAATTCCCTGATCTCTAGAATCATCTTTATAATAGTAAGAGTTGTATTTTGTATGCTGCTTTGTATTGAAATAATTGAAATTTTTTTAGGTTGATCGAGGTCATACAATAAATTTCTCATTTTCTGAAGAAAATAACTACCATGTTTCGTATCCTAATACACCAAATATTTTTAAATACGGTCGAATAATTGTACAGTCGTAATAGCTTAACCAATACTAAGTTTGCTGACTGGTAATTGAGATATTTAAGTGGACACTCATTGCGAAATATATCTACTGTATGTATGTACAATGATTTATTTACTTCCTTTCTACGGAGATTGCTGCAGTATAGTAACTTAGATCGAATACTTGTAATATTTTTTAGAAAGAGTTAAATATGCTTATTGGATGATTAGGATGCTTAAAGATAAGAAGAAGTCGATACCGAATTTTATTCCTGGCCTTAGTCTCTAGCAGGAAAGGCCAGCATTGAATTGTCGGTTGCAAACCGATTGCAATTGAATTAGACTTTTAGATGGATTCAAATTTATGTCATGGATTATTGAAAGGATTGCCTTGCACAACAGTTTTTAGAACTTTTGATCAATGTCGTTAAATGCCTCCATTTTTAATTATGTTTATCAGCAGTTCAATTCTAATCATCAAACATTTTTGCCCAAACAAAAGTTTGAATAACAAGATTTTTTATAACGAAAACACAAGCTCAACATGAGTGGTCAATGGAAGCTAATGACAAAGAAATCGTTCATAGCTCTATGCTTTAGCTACATGTTGAACGTTGTAATGCAGACGAAAAATATATTTAGAAAAAGAGTCTTACAAAATACGTTTATTTCGGTTAAAAGAGATGTATCTGAAACTCGACAAGCTATCAAACAGAATACGTAATTATGCATTCCTCTAAATACAGAAAAGCATATCTATCATTTAAGCCGGTCTCCAGAAGCTGAGCCTATGTATTCTAGAAAATCGCAAGAAAAAATTTATCAAATCAATAGCAAGTGTATTTGTATTTGTATGTGTGTGTGTGTGTGTGTGTGTGTGTGTATGAAAAAGTTTCTGGGAAGCAATAAACCTTCAGGTTTCGGATGAATTAAAACATGTTTCAGATGATCGATATCGCGATGGCGATTAAACTAATCCCGTACCGCAATCCGAGTCCAATTCATGTTTTCCATGGCCACTAGTTATGAAATTTTGTCTCTCGTTATGAAAAGTTAGATCGGTTACCATTGAATAATCATGTTCTCCATAGTGTTGAAAATTGAATCTGACGGTCCTTCTTTGCTACAACGGAAGTAATTAAGACGATACGATATGTGTACAAAAATTGATCTTTTTTTATTCTAACAGTAATATAACGGGATGGATCAAATCCTTCTTTGCACAGGTTCTTTCTAGCAAAGTACAATAGACAAGTCGGATTGACATATAATCTCGCCAACAAATATACGTTTCTTGCAGCTTGATTCGCAGATTTCAGTTCAGCTAAATTTCAAGGATCAATCTACTATCTGCTATTCTAGTTTTTAGTATTTTTTGCTCGAAAAAAACCAAAAGTTGAAGTCTAGTAGCGTAATAACTGCCTGTCACGCTTGAAAGAACAAGAGTCCTTGTACACAAAATTTACCGTTACAAATGAAAAGATGGAGTTTGGAAGTTTAAAAATCCAAAGCCAAAGTCAAATGAGAAGGCTCTAGTGCACTAATGTTACTATTCATCTGCTACCCAGATTTCAAATACTGTGCTTTGGTTGTCCCTCGAAATTCATGCATCCGATTAACAACATTATTTTATTTGGTCCCACTGCGCGACCGAAGGTAGCCGCAATTTGCGATTCGTTTCCTTGACGTACATATTACGTGGTTATGCTTAGCACATGAATGCCGTATTGTAGTTTAATTTGTTCCGTTTCTATTTATTTGTATCAATGTGCTACCTGTTTTCGGAAGCCTAAATCCGTTTTCTTTTTCTTTGTTTCTCCATTACTGTCTAGAACAGCTATTTCAGGAATAGACTACAAATTTGTCCACCCAAAGGAAGATTGTCGAATAATAATCACAAATTTCAGAAGCAACTCAATTGTAACAATTACTAGAAGTTCCGTATTCGGTACAGGGCAGGTTTGATTGGAGAATTATATCATTAGCGTACGATACAACGTATCTGAACCACTTGCAATCGCTACGACTTATTGCAACTCAATCAAATTTGGAGCCAGGAAATTGTGGTAAAGTAACCTTCGGGGTGGTAGGGAAAGGATGAAAAAAGTAAAAGGAGAGGAAAGAGGAAGTGGTAGAGATAGGTGTAGGTAAAAATAATGTTCATAATAAAGTTCGTTTTTGTTCGCACCACTAGGATAGTTGAGGTACCTTTTTTATACTATCCATCACAACACATACGGGTAGACAATTAGCAGAAAGTTGATCTTGGGATCACTGGTTCTACAGAAATCACGGTGTTGGCAAGTTCTTCTGCGAAAAATATGGCCCACTTGTCTCCTAATACCCCCAAAACTTACAAAAAAGCAGGAAATATTAATAGCAGCTGACGTATCGAGTAGTTCTGCGTTAGCAAAGATCTACATTAACGTATCACTGTATTTTTTGTATTCTATGTATATTCTATCGCTACCAGCAACTGTACACATTCGCGTTGAGTTTCGTTCTAATTCTAGATCGTAAATGTGAATTTATTCAATCAATCTCGAAAGGATGAAACGAGAGGAATCTGTTTGCTTATCTCTATCGCACAAATTCTAGAAGAATGCTTATACTATAGTATATTTGAGCAGAATCATATCTACGGTACCAGTTCTTATCGAGTCGTTAATTCTAATAAAATTAACCCGAGAGGAAATCTATTCGCGGATTTGGGATGAAACCAATGAAAGTTGTGTACCAATTGACAGACAATCGATGATAATTTCGGTGCAGATTCTATATCGGATAGGACAAGACAGAAGATTAATGAAATTTGTACGGCTGCAGACAGACTACGGAAAAAATATATTTCAATTCTAAGTTATTCAACTAACTTTTATTTCTATTTATTCTCACGAACCTACATCCCACAGTTTATCTATTTCTTTGCCAAGCGCTAAGGAATTATTAATTCAATAGCGGTCAAATGATTATCATTCATAGAGACTGTTGTGAAATGTAGTACTTTGTCAGAGATCATAAATTCATGTACCTTCGAAATACAAATCAGCGGCGTAGCACACTGCCCGTCACACACACAATTTGAAACAATTTGCTTTTCCAAGAGCTCTTTATTTGTAAGTTTTCGCGTTTTTTAATTGAAGACTGTCTAGAATGTGAATGTAGATGGCCTATTTATACTAGTCTAATTTGCTATCCTTACGTCTCACAACACCTGCTGTTTCTTCAAGTGAGAGTTCATTAATAAACGGTTAAACTGTTCAGAATTGTGGCACCTTCAGTTTCTTCTGTGATGTCAGACAATAACTAAGGAAACGTGGGACGGGAGACGGATGTAAAGAATGAATGTTTCACTATTAGCTCAATTCTAGAAAATCTTCAGTAATACTCGAAGTAAGATAAACGGGAAACTTGAACGAGACTCTTTCTTTACTCGTATGCCTGACTCAGAGAATAAATGAAAGTGTAGACGTGGAAAGCGTTGATTGTTAAAGGAATGGGTTACGAGCGGCTTTTCTCAATCTTTATATACGCTGCTCCGTATAGACGCAAGCTAGCAATACCTACTGTTGCGACATCAAAATGCATGATTTCTGACACGTCAATAGTGATATGCGGTCTATATCTGATATCAGTACTATTGTTAACGAAAAGTAGAGTTTGAGTTAACAAGAATTCGAACTATTTAGATAAATTACTCTATTTATTTATTTCACGGCTCGGTCACGAGCCAGTGAACAATTTGACGACCAACTTTTATTCTATTTTATTTATTTCTGACTCTCTGCACTTGGGAAATAAATAGTGAATTGAATTTTTCCATACTGCAACTTGCAGACGATCAATATCTGCCGCTGGTCACCCCAGTATGTTTATCTACTTTCATTCTGTCAATTTTTCTCCTAGCCTGAACAGGAATACATGATAATCTAGGAAAGCTACCAAAGTGGTCTATTAATTGGGAAGGGAGTATGCAACACTAGGAAATTGGAAGTCGTAATCTGTGATCATAATTTTCTCGATTGGTGTCAACGTAAGATTGAGGGCGAACAGTTATGTACTGGTGCAGTATCGTTTCAGGTCCAATCGAAGTATCTGACGTGAACTGTCGTTCCATCCAATGTGCGTTCGTGTGCAAAAATCGAGAAGACAACGTCAGAGCCTTTACTGTTCTGAAACTGACTTAGGAAAAGTGCCCTTATTCTAGCGATTAGACGCAGATAGAATTTGCGAATGCGACGCCTTGCAGGAAATTGAGCGCAGCGGTGGATACTCTTTCTTTGTCAATCTTATAGTGCATTTCTGTCCAAGAGAATGTCTTGTTCGGGTTGTGGTAGCGTTGGCCGGGAGCGGTGCAATCGTGAGCACGAATATACTCGATACCGTTTACAACCTGCTTGATCAAGCGAATGAACAAAGCACGATGTTTCCACACCTGCACATTCTGCACTGGGACCTTAAGTTTAGAGCAAGGAAGAGCTTGGAACGCGCCAGATTGCTTGAATTGTTCATACTCCATAGGCGCGACAGTTTTGAAGTCTTCCGGTTTCGGTCTTGGCCGATACCAGATCATTGCTGGTTGATTTGGCTTTCGGTACGTGACGACGATGACATCTTGGCAAGTGAATCCGTAGTCATGGTACTGGGGGAAGTATTGCAGTCCCCAAGTATGGAACTTGAAACTTTGAGTAGAGTGAGGGTACTTAAGACCACAACCCCTGACAGTGGATGCGCCCTTACCGATGATACCTAGTTCGATTGGCTTCGACCCTATCGTGCAGTTTGTCATTGCATTCGCAGTCAACGCGAAGCCGGCGACGATAGTCACCAACATGTAGACGCGTTCGTTCATCTTGGTGCGTGTGCAGTGCTGAGAGGAATCATGCTACACTTTGATCACCTATAAGAGCTGAAATTGGTGTATGCCGGAGGACGACAAAGTGTTGTGTTTTCCAGTGTAAGGTATTTCGTATACAGTAACACTTTGTGAGTGAGTACAGTACTGCATAGTACAGTACAGTACAGAGCATTTGATACTGTACATTCATTCACTCATACTGGCCAGTAGCAGTACGCCATGAGGTTCAAGTAGAAGTGGACTAAGGTAGAAGAATACAGCACTGTAGAGATATGAACATCTGATCGAAAGGGAACCATGAAATAGAAACACAGTACTGTAACTTGCAGCACAGGTGGGTGTCTTACCCATCGAGAGATCGAGCACCTCGATACTGTAGTACTGTACAGCCATTGACTCTCTTCGAATGACCTGCGGTAGAAGGACGGTTTCAACTCGTGTTCACTAAGTGTGTTGCAGGGCTATCTGATGTTCGAAAAAATAAGTGCAATCGGTATCTCTCGGCCACTCAACACAAAATTCTCCCACTCCAAAAATGTTGTCACAGTCCTAACTAAGGAAATTTGTAAAACTGGTTTGCGCTCGCTCCCTGTTACAGTTCATGCGACAGTGAAGATCTCCTTTTCTTTCGGTCTGTCTCTGGTAGACATGAAGTTAGATTACTTGAAGATGGTTGTCTAGTCGAGCGCAAGAGAGTTTAGAAAGCTCCTTCATAGGAAATGCAGCAACATTGACAGAAAGGCAAATACGAAACCAGAGCTTCACGAAATAGTAGCAGAGGTTAGCGCTGACACCCATGCAGTAAACGAAATTCAAAAATTCGACAGAAATGAAACCGACTGTAGATCAGGTGTCAATGACAAAAAACCTAACAATTCACTCCGGAAATATCGTAATCAACTATCACTCAAAGCCGAGTCTACATCGAACATTAGAACACAAGCACAACTGAACGAAACCTAAAACAATAACGATACGAAGACATTTCGTTGCAGAGTAAATATCCGGTTCTTCAACGAAACGCGAATATTCGAGTTATCAGTACGATGTACAGCCACTACGAGCTTCAATTTGTGATACCATACACCCGGACATAGTTTTCACTAAAACTTTTAGCACTGCCAACTTAATCTTATCCCACTTACGCACAAGCGCCTCCTTCAGTTCCTCGATTTCATTAAATTCCCGCTCGCCGTTGATGACCGTACGATCCAGTACTGTCTAAAAATTTTTGATGGAGCCCTGGGTTCGTGACGAAGCCGGAAAGTTGGTCACATCGATATCTTAGTCGCCATACTCCTGTTTAAGTTGAAGGGTGATAGTTGAGATATAGGTCCTGCTCCGTTCTTCTCTGATATACTATTTTCCTCTTTTCTTTTTTGATTTAATTCCGTTTTAAATCGCTCTGCTTCTAATTCTATGTATTCAGGGTTTTTATGTTCTCACTCAGTTTTCCCTTTCTACTATTTATACTTAACATGAAAGAAACCATTTGTTTCTTACAAGTGCACTTAAAGCTGAACTTGCCGTTACTCCGAGCTGATGCTCTAGTTTTTTCATTTTTTGTGTGACAGCAGGACCATATTTTTTTCTTGAACCGTCAGCAACTCTAGTGTCTTGTCGAACTTTCTCATTGGTGACTCCGGTTCAGTGAGCAGTGCATCTGTCGTCGGTGTTGCCTTCCAATGAGTTCAGCTACACGATGAATCGTCATTATGGTTATGACAGTCTCGCCGTCAGCTGACCGTACATTTAGTTCGCGACGAAATAAGAATCCATTTGCATTTGCAGAGGTATGATTGAACGTAGGAGTTTTTACTGACCTTCCACGCTATAATTCTGATCAGGCAAATAGAACTGCTACTTTCCACGTTGGCATAAAGGATGGGAGGTCGCTTCACAACTGGAGATGTTGGTATGTCTACGTGTCGGTTTTTGGATTTCGTTCGCTGTAGATCACAGGGGATAGAGAACAAATCAACCAAATTTCAAGATTCAAAACTTTTTCTGGCAAGACAAGAATAATCTTGCCTTACATCCTGAACGCTACCGTATTTGATGTGATAATGGCTTCCCTCTTGTGGTTGGGGTGGTGGTTCCGTCAAAATGACTGTGCATGGAAGACCAAAATGTCAAACTGAAGATCTATGTTCTGAAGTTCACAACTAAGCTCTGTGACGGAAAAAAGATGAGCCCTCAGTGCATACTACAGGTATTATTGACAAGGCATTGTCATTTAATTTACTATTCGTAAATGAAATGTAAGTAGCACTCATTTGCTGGATTACAGGCTATCTGTGCGGACGCGTAATCGTGTATGTTAAATCGCGCATGCAGCAATCTAATATGTATGCCAGCAGTACTGGAAGAGGCTAACTACATCATACAATCACAAATCAATGACTCGCACCGTCTGGCGAGTATGACTGAAACATTAATCTACATAAATTTTTTATTTCAATCGAACGGTGTTTATGAAACAAACAAACGTTGTCTCTAATTATTGAGAGAACTACTCCTATCTAAAGTTCATTCCAGATTTCACGTGATTTTGGGAACTATTTTAGGGGTAGTGTATATAAAAGTGAACTAATCTCCTATTGTAATATGTCGGTTTACCTTGTGCACAAATACCTTCAACACCCCTAGGCATCGGAAAGAGTAGTAGTAGGCAAGAATATTTGAAGTAAGAGAAGTCTTAGTTTGTTGATAGCTACGCGTAAACACTAACTACCCCTAATCACGTTCACCTCGAATGCGCCGCGCAAGTAGAAGGTCCTTCTTCATGATTGTCTGGCGTTTCGCGTGTATCGCAAGTAGGTTAGTATCTTCAAATAAACCCACCAGATACGCTTCGCATTCTCAGCGCAGCGCTTCGAGCGCATCGGGCGCGAAACGCGGAAACGCCATAAACTCCCGGGCTACCTTGCGCACCAAGCGCGCGAACGCAACTTTGGTAGGATAAGATCCGTGCGGCGTTGCCACTTACGGATCTCAATAAGAGTGCGCGTGCCCGGGCGAAAGCGATACGAGCGCTGATTGCTCGCGGGCGCGCGCGCCACGGCGACCTGACGCGAAACTTTCGCCGCTACAGCGCTTCGTGCGCTCACATGGCGGGCGGTCTGCTTCGTCCTAGCCATTTTGGAAAACGTCCCACTAACAGCGTAGAATATGTATATTATAATTAGGCATACATAATTTGAAAAGTGGCTGTAATATTTTAGCACTGAAAAATTGAGATTCACAGTCATTGCTGTACTTTTTTAATTTATGGAAACTTATCAACAGTTTGTTTATATTGAACCACACGCTTAAAAGCCAAGTGTACACCACATTTTCGTATTGAACAACTATTCCGTGTCTTGTGACCTGGGTTCCCTCAACTTGTCCTCTTCTTTCATAGCATGCGTTAAATATTTTTTAAGTGTTCTGCTGTTACGCTCTCGATTTCTTTCCTTGTTTCTCCTTCCACAGAACTTAGTGAAAACTTGAAATTCTTCTGCGCAACCTTCTCTTGATTCTACTCCATACCATCTCGAATGGATTCAATACAGGTGCGCGACTGGAAGTAAGAGAATCTTGATATCAAAAGAATTTGACTCTAATTTGTCTGCAACTTTTTGAATCTTGTACTTCGGAGTCGGGTAAACAAT
>JAAUYH010126057.1_pt1 | contig 11891 bp, 9 predicted proteins | sample 7278061 | NCBI WGS metagenome assembly JAAUYH01 (sample SAMN14350203, study PRJNA611818) | marine sediment metagenome | isolation source: surface marine sediment (0.6m) | place: French Polynesia: Moorea | collected 2018-08 | reverse complement strand
TTTTGTCTTTGTGAAGCCAATCATCTGAATCTAGAAGTTGAATCCACTCCCCTACAGCATGCTTGACGCCAAAATTACAAGCAGAAGCCGATCCCCCATTTTCTTTATAGAGATATTTCACCCGATTATCTCTACTCATCAAGTCTTCACTAACTTGTCGAGTATTATCTGGCGACCCATCATCCACAATCAAACATTCTAGATTGCTATGGGTTTGCTCCAGCACACTTTTAACAGCTTTTTCAAGAAAATGGGCTTGTTTGTAGCAAGGGATAATAACCGAAACGAATGGAGTATTGATAGAGGAAGATCGATCATTCATAGGACTTAAGAACAGCAAACAGATAATACCAATACGATATAAAGATGAGCAGAATAGATCCGCCGAAACCCATACTAGGTAAAGAATTTATCTCACTCATCTTCAAATCAAACTGGTATAGGTTTAAAACTATTTTCCAGTCAAATTATTAAGATGATTAATCTCTGTGAGAATAAAAAATAAAGCACAGTTTTAGTGTGCTTTGAGGATTTCAGCGGTTGTGAAGATGACTCTCACATTACGTTAGCGTAGATTGAAAATTCAGGCATTTTGGCGTGTAATTAATTTCGTATAACTACGTAACGATCTTGTGTCAGAAACGTTAGAGAATATATTTTGTCTATTCCTGTTTCATTCCATATTGTTATCCAAATGTTTAATTTGAGCTGACTGCGAAAAATAACTGTTTTAAATATATCTGGAAAAAGTTGCAGGCAAGTGTTAATTGGAATACAAATTGAATAGGGTGTTTGTTATGTTGTGTATTAGGAATACTACTCCAAAATGAAGGAAGGTAATGAGACCATTGAAGTTAGAACTTATTAATTCTTGAATCGTATTAAGAGTGTATACAAACGTTTCTGAGTTTTAGCTCCATTGTGAGAAATTCTCATTGTTTGGCAGATTATTGTGAAAAAAATGTAAATTTCCTGAGCAAGTGTATACAAAACACATTTTGCTCATTTTGATAAGTTAAGTAGATTCTCACAGCATATTGCAGATATAAAACGAAGTTAGGCTAGATAGCTGTGGGAAGACTGAAAGAGGTAGCTGACGAGACCGATGAAGAATTCTTTGCTTGAGCGGCTATCCAATAGGTTTATGCCCAGACAATGGATGCTATGGCCTAACCTAACCGTGATGGGCTTTTTGCTGGCGATCGCAACTTATATCAAATTTGCAGGCGTATTTGATACGACAAAACATCACAGCCGGGTTGAGTTTCTTAGCAAACTATTTGAAGAAAGCTTTTTGCCGACTGAACCCTATGTGGGGCTCCTAGCAAATATTTCAGACATTCTTTGGTGCGGCGCTGCGCTAACTTGTTGGTTCAGCTATAGTTTAGCCAGGAAGCTTGGCCAATCGCGCCACACGATTCATTTTTTTCTATTTTCGGCTGTTCTGCTCAGTTTGTTCCTGTTGGACGACACCTTCCGCATCACTCTGATTTTGGCCCTTTTGGTCGGCGTGCCCAAGCTAGTCATGTATGGACTGTATGGCATGGCCGTGGTTGTCTACATAGGTCTTTTCTGGCGGCAGATCTTGAAAACGCCTTACTTGCTTATTCTGGCTGCGGTTTCCCTGCTAGTGGTTTCAGCCCTGGCGGATGTCGTCCATCTCCCGGGCAGGGGCACGCCTATTCTGATGGAAGATGGAGCCAAGCTATTGGGAATTCTCAATATCGGACTTTATTTCTATCAGGTTTGTTCACAACAGCTGTTAGCGGTCTATCATCACAATGCCAAATGATGCAAATTTTGAAATGAAGGGGGATAAACTTCACCCCCGCCCCTTCTCCCAAGCTTAGGAGAGGGGGTGGGGGTGAGGGCTTTAATTATAAGACTATTTCAGATGTCCTAACAGCGCTGTTAAAACGGCCTCGATTTTCTATGTCATCGCCATTCGATTCAGAATGGGATGGCCGTCAAAGTAATCGGGAATTGGGGCCTCCATGAGTTGTAAAATGGTGGGCGCTAAATCAACCGCTTTGATATCGTTTGGGAAATGGCTGCCTGCTTCAAAGTCGGGGCCGCAGCCCAATACGAATCCTTCGGCCCGATGACTGCCTGTCCGAGAAAAAGGGACGGGGCCAATCCGTCCGACCTGGGAGCTATCAGCCGTATCGGCGGCGGTTTCTTCTTGCCACAGCACAACCAGATCGGCATCGGGTAGATTATGAGCGTTGAGGGTTTCGGCTGTACGCGTGCGAATAATACGCTCCACCATTGATTTGCCAGTTCTGGCGTCTGTCATATCAGAAATCAGGGTGGAAAGCTCATCGCAGACGGCGTCATAGTCCTTAGGATCAACGACGCCATGGGTCTCGCGACCCTTGAGGTTAATGCGCACATATCCTTCTGAATAACTGGGCAGTGCGAAAGCCTTCATTTCTGGCCAGTAGGGTCGATACCAATTTGCAGGTTGCCAGAAGAGGGAATCTCCTTTTTGTTTTTGGTCATAGGGAGAGTCTAGTTTGGCTGATCTTGAAGGCCCCAAACGTTTTTCGAGTTGGTTATGGAAATCGGTGGGCAAATACTGGCGGAGCCAGGTTCTCAGCGGATTTTTTTCATACTTAAGATCCCAAACTTCACCAATCCAGCCGCGCTTCTTAAAGTTCAGCTTAGGCGCTCCTAACGGTTGATTGTCTGGACTGTACGCTAGACCATACTGACCGGGATAGTTCCAGCGGAACAGGAGTTCGGGCAAAAAGAGCATACTTGGAATATCCATGACGTTTGCCCCCATACCGTGAGCGGAAAAAATCAAAACGTTGCTCTGCTCTGGCGCTTGGGTCAAGATTTTAGCAATCGCCGTATCAATTGCTTTAAAGAGGGCGAGCAACGTATCTGGCGCATCGACCTTTCCGGCTTTGTAAATGGGATGGTCTTGGCTCATGTGCCAGTGGTAGTGTCCGGCTGTATGGGTTTCTCCGAAAATTGTCAGCAGCAAATCCCATGTTGATTGAGCGAGCCAGTCATGGCAAACATTCGCTCTCCTTTCAATGCCAATCTCCATCCATTGTTGGAGTCGGGTGAGGGCGTTAAGATCCCGACAGTCTGCATAATCCCGATTGAGCCCAGGATGGTTGCCGTACTTCTGCTGCACTTGATCAAGCAAATCTTTTGGCAGAGATTGACTCCCGACTTGGGGGGAGTGGGCTCCCCAAGCCAATACTTGTGGGCCGTTCGCCTGCTCAGATAATTGGGTCTGAGGCATATCAAAGATGGCTACTTTATAGTCATCCCCGAGGGCGTAAAAAGGAGGATATTCTTGAAACTTATACGCCCCTTGTTCGATTGCCTTATACGCCGCAGCGTCATATTTTACTGGCCCCCAATAGCCTGTTTTGGTGGGTAAGGTTCCTGTCAGAAAGGTGGTCCAGGGGGTTTCAGCCCGGTAAGATTCATGATTCAGAAGACGTCCGTACGCCCCTTGGCGACGTAGCCGCTTGAGGGTGGGAAGATGGCCTGCCGCCATCCAATCTTCTAATAATTGAGGATCGGCGGCATCCAATCCAATAGCGATTAGGGGATGACTCATGCGTTTTTATCTCTCTTTTTCAGCAGTGAGTTGATACTCATCGAAATTTGTTAAGTTGTTCTCATGCAGATATTTGGAAGTATGCCCACTTACTTTTCTCATTAATAGACTCTCAGTCAATTCAAGAAGACTTAGAGAAAAAGGCTGGCTTAAACAGGTTTTCCAGGAAATAGAGTGGACTGATCAGACTACTGACATAAAAGGCTCTCTCGCATTCGGTGACTAAATCGATCTGAGAAATGTCACCGTACTTAAGCCGATGCATAACCAAGCGCTTAAGACTGCCAAGGGTGAGCCGAAGTAACGTCAAAGGAGCCTGCCAAGGTTCGACTCTAAGCATTTGTAGGGAGCAAACGCAAAGTCCGCAGCCCCGGCTGAGGGAAATTAAATAGTCGCGTTCTAATCGACGTTTGGGAATTTGGTGATGCACATGCATCTCAGGGTTATACCAGATGGGATGGCCAGCCTTATGCATAAAAATGAGCGGTTCGTAATCATCTCCTTGCACCATTGATCCTTGGGTGCGTCCCCTTAATTGAGGGTTAGGGGGGACTGCGGTAAGCCAGACTTGACGCTTGACTACCCAAGCCGCTGATGGCGGCAAAATCAGGTGTTCAGGACGATATAGATGGGCGGTGGCGCCCCGTTCGCGAATGGCCAGAAAGGATTGAATGCGTTGGAAATTATCGGGCGGCGGCACTTCGAAATTGCCGTGAATCTGACCGCCAAAGGCTCCGGCTTCGGGATGGGTTTGACAAAATTCATAGGCGGCGGCAACCCAATTGTCGGCCGGAATGATGTCATCATCCAGGAACCCTACCCATTCGCTTTGAACGGATTGCATGCCCCGCTGTCGGGCGAAGGCGGCTCCTTGGACAGGCTCGAAAGCATATCTTAGCTGCGGTGTGCGATGATTCCCCCAATCTGACTGGATGTTCTGTACAAGCTCAGCGGTGTGATCGGTGCTGTTATTGTCGACAATCAAGATTTCCCAGTTCAATGTACCGACGTCGATCTGAGATCGCAACCGATCGAGCACTTGAGGAATGCGCTCGGCGCCATTATACGTGGGAATGACGACTGTAAAATCCATTATCGATCTGCTCCGGTCGAGGTAAGGGGTTGAAAATTGGTTTGGGATGTTAACCGCAACTGCCGCAGCCATCAAGGTCAAGGAAGGGTCGGACGGTTTAGCGATTTAACTTTACGCCTATCAATGTTTGTTCACTCCATTCAGTTTGAGCAAGATGCTTTATTGACTCTTCAAGTTTATGGATCGCAAAGGGGAAGGGCTTGATTGAGGGTCTTCCAGTAGAGGCTGAGGTTTAGCAATTCGATATCCCTGGGCGTAATCGACGCCTGATCCTTTCACTTTCGCCAAAATTCTGTCGGTTTCAACCCCTTTCGCAATTGACTGAATGCCCATCTGATGGCCAAGTTGAATAATGGCTTGGGTCTTTTTCAATTTAGACTGACTATTGGCTGTCCCTTGCACCAGGTTGCCATTCAGTTTGAAAAAATTAATGGGTAGTTGCTTCTGTAAAGGTTGGGGAAATCGGTGCGCCCCAACGTCATCGATGGCTAATTGACATCCCAGTTCTTTGAGGGCGTGGGCAAGCTGCGTTAACTGCGCTAGATGATTTAGCACAATGCCTTCGGAAATTTCAAAACAGAGCCTTTGGGCAGGAAAGTTATAACGGGTTAATTGCTCAGAAATAAAATCGGCTAGGCGACTATCACAGACGCTGGCTTCGGATAGATTGATGGAGTACAAGGTGGAGTGGGGCGCTTGGTTGCTGCTGAGTTGCTCTGTCCAGGGATGCATTTCAAAAAACTTGCGCAGCACCCATCGGTCAATGGTTCGGATCAAACCACAATGTTCTGCAACTGGCAGGAAGGAATAGGGAGAGATTAAGCCGGAATCTCCTTCCCCTGGTTCTTTATCGATTAGGCGGAGCAATATTTCGCAGAAGTTCAGGCTTGAGACAGTTTCATTCACCGCCACTGTCTGTTGATGAAAAAGCTGAAACTGGAATTGGTTTTGCTCAAATGCCTGTGTTAGTCGTTGGATCCAAAGATCTTTTTGAGGTAAATAGACCCGTTCAAATCGGTCTTGCTGAGCATCCCTATAACCCTTCTTAAGCAGAAAAAATGGGCTGATAACGGTGCTTATCAGATGCTCCCGCTCACAAGCCGTCAGTAAATCGGATTGACTTTTATGGTGATTTTTGAGGACATGAATCACCAGTTTTCGGAGATCATTGGCGATATAGGCGGGGGCGACTAGAAGCCTGTTCCAGTCTTTGACCCCCAACATACGAATGTAAAACCGACTGAGACCGATGCATCGAAATAATTTCAATAAGTATTCTTTCTGTAGTCGGTTATTGGGAATTTGGTGATAAACGACCATCTCGGGGTTATACCAAATTTCCCAGCCTTGCTTTTGAATATAGAGGATCGCTTCTAAATCTTCGCTGGCAAGTCCTGCTTCCTTACCCTTGTTGTTCAAAAAGAGACGGGGCGGAACGGTCTCTCGCCAGGCTTTTCTACGGACGACTAACCCAGCGCCAGGGGGCAGGATTTTGGTGCTAGGTTCATAGCGGTGAGGCTGAGCACCCCGTTCTATGATGGCTAGAAAACAGGCTATTTTCTTAAAGTCTTGCGGTAGTTCTCCTTCAAATTCTCCATGAATCTGACTCCCGAAAGCGCCTGATTTTGGATGGGTTCGCCCAAACTGATAAGCTTGCTCAATCCAATCAGAGGCAGGGAGATTGTCGTCGTCTAAAAAGGCAACGAGTTCTCCATGCGCTGCGTCAACGGCTCTATGTCGGGCGCAGGCGGCCCCTTGTTCAGCTGCAAAGCAATACCTTAATGGATAGGCGCTAGGCCAATCTTGCTGATATTGGCGAACGATTTCAGCTGTATTGTCAGTACTGTTGTTGTCGCTAACAATGACTTCCCAGGCAATATGTTCGGTGTTAATTTGCGATCGCAGTCGATCCAGCACCTTAGGTAACCGTTCAGCGCCGTTGTAGGTAGGGATAGCAACGGTTAAATCTAGAGACTTGTCCACCACATTTTCCTCATTGTGGAGCGCTTCTCCCTTTAAGGGCTGAGTTAATTGATCAGAGGAAACCTGTCGTCTTTGTAGGAAAGTACTCTGAGCATGAGCTTTCTCTAGCAAATTTGACATATTTTTGTAGAGACACCTCAGAGTAGAAACTGCTAAGCGGGGTTGCTCACTTATCAAATTGTTAAACGCTGCTCAAGTGAGCCTATCGCCTTAAAGGGTAAACGCCTCCATTCAATTAATTCCCAATCTTGAGAGGGTCTACCTCTATAAGTAGGATTGCAACATATTGCAACACAGGCTGATTATCCCCTTCAACTTGCACAGTCGAGCTTCATATATTCTTTAAAAAAAAATATATAACGCGCCATTTCTCTGAGGGAATTGTGAAAATTTGGCTACTTAGGGAAAACTATGGGTTAACTCACTTTGTCCCCACTGAGGATGAAGATCGGGTCAATGGCGGTAAAGATCTGGTTGTTTCCTCGGGCTTCTAGTCGGTTAACACTGGGTTGGGCCATTTCAATATTGCGAACCTGGAGTTCGGCGAAGCATTCGGAAATTGTGTATAAGCTCTCGAGGTTTCCAGCGGTGACGACGATGCGTCCGCTTGGCTGAAGCCGTCGCCAGGCCTCTTTTAAGATGTCTCTCAAAGGGCGACCGCCTTCGATAAAAATGCAGTCCGGTTTATACGGCAATTTCATAAAGCAACTGGGAGCGCTTCCCTCAATCACCTCTACATTTTTGACGCTGAAGCGATCGCAATTTTTGCGGATCAAATTAGCAACTTCTTCATCCCGCTCCACCGCCACAATTTTGCCGCTTGGACACAGGAGCCCCGCTTCCACCGCGATGGTGCCTGTACCCGCCCCAATGTCCCACAACACCGAGTCGGCCTTAAGCCGCAGGTAACCCAGCAACAGCAGCCGAACCTCCCGTTTGCTCATAGGAATGCCAGGAAGCTGTTCAAATAATTGGTCGGGGATACCCGGAGTAACGTAAGGCCAGAGCGATGACATGGAGGAATGGGGAAGAACGAAGAACAAGGAAGATGAAGATTTTGGATTTTAGATTTTTGATTCCTTTCTCCTCTACAACCTACACTCTGGGAGGAAGCTGCGGCTATATGACATTTGTACTTATCCACTCATCTACCCACCCACTCATCCACTCCCTCTTCTCGACCGAGCGTGTAAATCCTTAATAAGTGGGTAGGCAAAATTAATTACAGTGAAAAGTCGCTGAAACCCCCTGAATACCTGAATCCAGTTAGTAAACGTCATTGCACAGGTACTTAACACCAAAGTTAAGGGCCCTTCACCACCCGCTTTACCACCTTGAGGCTGGTTAGAGCGGGATCACTGCACCCAGTAATGACGCCGCCAGTGGCCAAGACCTGCTGCAGGGTTGCGATCGCGGTGTCTGTAATGCTTTCTCCCGGCAGAAGCATTGGAATTCCGGGGGGATAGGGGCAGATTAGCTCAGCACAGATATGATTGACGGCTTGTTCAATGGGTAAGGTTTCGGTGACGGCGAAGAAAGCATCGCGGGGAGAAATGAGAGGAATTTGGATTAAGGGATTTTGGATTTTAGATTGTGGATTTTGGATTGCGTTTTCTCCGCCCCCTTCTCCATCTTTCCTATTCCTTCCTTCTCCAAATGGCGCTGAAAGATGGTGCGTGGGCAATGCCCACCCTACGTTTCCTCCCCCATCTTCCCCATCCCCCCCATCGCCCCTAGACGCAATATATTGCGTCTCTACAAGAGATATCCCCTGCCCCCCCTGCCTCCCCTGCTTCTCAACTAACGCTTCAAACCCGACAATCAACCGCTGAATATCCTCCAAGGTGTTGCCCAGGCTAATGATAAAGGTGAGATGCCGCAGGGTGGGGAGTTCGGCGGTGACGCTGAATTGTTCATGGAGGAATTCATCAGCGGCGAAGCCAGTGATGCCTAAGCCAGAGACATCGACGGTGAGGCGAGTGCGGTCGAGTTGGTGGAAGCCTGGGATGGCGCCTTCGGCCTCGTTCGTGAGGACGGAGAGGTCGGGCAATGCGTTGATCTGATGGCTGGCTAAGTCGGCTAAAGACAGGGTGCGGGTCATCAGGTCATGACCTGCTAGGGCCATTTGCTGTCGGGCGCTATCGAGGGAAGCCAGCAGCAGATAGTTGGGGCTGGTGGATTGGGTCAGTTGAAGGGCTTGATTGAGCCGATCGCGATTGATTCTCCTCCCTTGGACATGCAGCATGGCGGCTTGGGTCATGGCCGCCAAGACTTTATGGGCGGACTGAATCACTAAGTCAGCGTTGGCCGCTAGGGCGGGAGTGGGTAAGTCTGGATGGAAGGCGAAGTGAGGTCCATGGGCTTCATCCACCAGGAGGGGAATGTGATGCTGGTGGGCTAATTGGGCGATCGCCGCCACATTGGGACAAACCCCATGGTACGTGGGGGAGACGATCATGATGGCTTTGGCGCTAGGGTAATGGGTTAAGGCGTGGGCGATCGCGGCTGGCGATACGCCATGAGCCAATCCTGAGCTTAGGTCGTAATCGGGCTGGACAAAGATGGGTGAAGCTCCTGACAGGATAAGCGCTGAAATCATTGACTGGTGGACATTCCGAGGCAAGATGATCGAGTCTCCAGGGTTGCAAACCGCCAGGACAGCCGCCTCAATGCCACAGGTGGATCCATTCGCTAAAAACCAGGTTTGCTCCGACCCAAAGGCTTCGGCGGCTAACGCTTGCGCCTGCTGGATCACCCCTTGCGGGTTGAACAGGTTATCTAACTCGGGCAATTCGGGTAGATCAGCTCGGAAGGCGGTGTCGCCGATTAAAGTTGCGATCGCTGGCGAAATCCCCTGACCCCGTTTATGCCCCGGCGTATAAAAAGCCGCATTTTGTCGATTGGCGCAGAGTGATAAGGCGTCTAAAAGAGGAGTGGCTTCTTGACTAGCAAAGGATGTCATCATGAGTTGGTTGAGGTGAGTATTGAGGAGTAGGGAAGCATTAGCAGATGGGGAAAATCGTAGGATGGGCAAAGGTCTCCAGACCGTGCCCATCTCGCCATGCATCACTGGGAATTTCAGAGATGGGCACGCTTTGCTTTGCCCATCCTACAAGCGCTTCTCTTCTCCCCTGTCTCCCCCATCTCCCCCATCTCCCTCATCTCCCTCATCCTCCTCATCTCCCCTATCTTCCCTACCCTTCCCCTGGGTCACATCGAATCTCAACGATAAAACCATCCGGGTCATAGCAATAGACGCCTCGTCCGGTAGGACGACTGACGGGGCCATGGTCGATGGGAACCTGATTTTGTTTGAGGATTTCCACGGCGTGGTCAAAGAGTTGTGGCGAAATATCAAACGCCAGATGATTGACCCGGGTAAACCCCTGTTTAGGATCGGGATCGGGCGGAGATAGATCTGGCTCCCAAAATAAATCGACCACTAGCCCGTCTGGGGTGATAAAGTTAGCGACCTTTCCGGCTACAACTAAATCTTTGAGGGTGGTGGGAACTTCGTCTCCAACTAGTTCCTTCAGGCCCAAAATCGCCCCGTAAAAGTGACGGGACGCCGCCATATCTTTCACATTTAGGGCAATGTGGTGAATCCGGCTGAGGCTTCCTGGCGCTAAACCGTTTGTTTCTTCACTAAGAACCTGTGAAGTCATTATGTTCCCCTTAATCACGCAATCCCAGATTGAAACTTATCTCAATATTCTCAGCTAAGGATGGTTTTCCCTCGGCTAAAGAGTTTGGATGATGGCTCTGTTTGTATCATACATTGATGCAAATGATGCAAAAATGCCTATATGCAGATTATGTACCCTTATCTAGGATACTCAACTAAATTATGTCAACCATCAAGTTTTTTTAGGGGTTCTCAAGAAGAGAGGAAATAGTTATTCGAAATTCATGTGTGAATAATTTCGCATAACCATTTAATGACGACAAGTCTTTGATTCAATAAATCAGTCAAATTATGATTCACAAAGTTCCAAAAACCATGGATGTTTAGGTGGGCAAGGAAGTAAAGAAGCAGGATCAGGTCGAGCAAAAGACTGATCAGAAGGCTGACAAATTTTGGAGTTGATATCAGGAGAAATATTGAGATATGAGTTTTTTCTTAAACAGCAGCGGGGATTTTCTTCAACGTATTGATTAAAATATCTTTCGATAAGTTTTTGCTTGATCACCTCTTTAGGCTCAACAAAACCACAGCTCTCAAGCTTTGAGTTCATTGCCAAGAACCTTTCTATAGCAGGCTTTGTACACTTTGGAAATATAGCAGAAATATAAGTCGGCTCTTTTCTTTGACGATACTCTTCATTACCACCTACTGCCGATAAGACATGTCGATAAGTTTCTCTAAATCCAGATTCAATCGCTACATCCTCAAATTCATCATTATCATAACTCGAGTATTTACTAGGATCATAGCTTATATAAAGGCTCTCAAGATACGGATGTATAAATACATTTCGGATTGAGCTAAATCCTAGATTATCTCCTGTAAACTCTGCCCATAAATCATCTATTCCATCAAGCTTTTCACAAGATAAGTTTTCTAGATCTTTGGCTTTAATAGAATCTTTACCAAGCATACTCATAACCAATCTCTCAGTCTCTAAATCAGCTTCAAATAGACGACCTTCCTTTAAACCTAATGAGAGTTTATTGGTAGAGTTAATGTCTTGACCTGCATTTGGCGAACCCCCATTTTGATTGCCGGTCTCATCGTCACTAGGTTCTAGATTAGAATCAGATACTAGTTCTTCAGGTATTTGTCTTTCAGGCATATTTCCAGTCGGTTTCTCTTCTGAATCTGGAATTCCAAAGAAAAACAGAAAAAAGACTACAAGGAAGGCTGCAAATGCGCTTGTTGCTTTCAACTGGCCTTTAGTCAAAGGTAACTGAGATTCTACATGGAGACTGCCCGAGAAGAGAGCAGCCGACAGTCCAGCCGCTATAGCAGCCAAGAATCTAATAATTGCATAAGTATTGGGACTGACTTCTGGCGGATTGAAAAGTATAAAAATGAAGACGACCAAGACTGTGGAAGCCAAGACAAATCCTGCTATACGCTCCCAAGTTGTTCGGTCTCTATTATTGTGATCATTCATTTTTTCTAAGAGCTGATTTATAAACAAAAGCTTAAGATGGCTATATCCCAGTTCTCATAAGCAGTCTGGTGATTGACTCTAGTCTACAGGTTCACTAAGTGCCTATAGCCTGAAA
>JAAUYH010012964.1_pt1 | contig 11892 bp, 8 predicted proteins | sample 7278061 | NCBI WGS metagenome assembly JAAUYH01 (sample SAMN14350203, study PRJNA611818) | marine sediment metagenome | isolation source: surface marine sediment (0.6m) | place: French Polynesia: Moorea | collected 2018-08 | reverse complement strand
CCACTGAACAAAAACTCAACCGGCATATCTTAACTTGTGTTTGAATTTCAACAGTTTGTATGGTATGGGGCTAGTGTACGGTACTAGAATAGGGAGAGTATTTCCTACCTACATACTCATAAAGTATTCAGGTACGAATTCAATTTGAACGCACTATCGCAGTCAAACAGGCAACCGAAACTGTAGTACTACACGTTACAATGTTGTGTTATAAGGACAATCTACTCCAAATTCTTCCCTGCTCCATAGACCACGCTGCTATTCATAGAAACTAGGAAAATGCTCTGATATCGATCGAAGACGCCTTAGTACGAATGCATGAAAACGAAGAACTGACGAAGAGCTACTTGAGAAAGAAAGGAGTGTTCGGTTTCGCTACGTACGATTCCCTAATCGCAAGATGGCGAACCTGAGCGTTGTGCATGTGCAAGTTCTGTTGAGACAGCACTTTCATAACAAAGGTGCCACCAATCGACAGAACCGCACTGTCGCGCACGCACACTAAGCTGTTACAACACTTACACCTGGCACACATATTAGCCGACCGCACCACCTCTCGAGATCTTACACCGATGGCTTACAGCCGACAGCCGCGAACATTTTTCACCGAGCATCAGTAAACATGCTGCTGCCCTTGGTGTGGTGTTCCACATCCCTCTTTGCGACCATCGCGCTATCCCAACCCTACCACCCCCAGGCTGCTCGATCAAGTTCATTCAAACTACCGTATTCCGAGACATTGGTGGCAGTTTCCATTATAAATTTCCAATTACTTCTTTTTTTACTAAATTGGTCGTACAATAGTAAATTGAAATGTGCGTCGGTGAGGAGACATGGGGTATATAATGCATTGAAAATAACTGTAAAGCGCCACTGATCAGCTGGAACACCTCTTCTCACACACACGCCGAAAATCTGCGTCGACTGCGCAGTGCGCTGTGCGAATGCGATGTCTTACGCGAAGCCAAGCGTGAAAGCGGCGAGCGAAGCCGAGGTGCACCAGCTTGTGCGGGACCTGACTAGCCCCGAGAAGGTAAGCAGCGCGTCATAGCGACGAAACCGGCACAGCAAAACAGGAATTCTAACGCGAAGTTGTCTAGCGTGAGAATGCGCTTCTCGAGCTGAGCAAGAAGCGCGAGGCGTTCCAGGACCTGGCGCCGGTGCTGTGGTACGGGCAGGCGACGATAGCAGCGCTGCTACAGGAAATCATCGCCATCTACCCGCTGCTGACGCCGCCCGCCCTGTCGGCGCACGCGAGCAACCGGGTGTGCAACGCGCTGGCGCTGCTGCAGTGCGTGGCGTCGCACCCGACGACGCGGTCGCACTTCCTCACCGCGCACATCCCGCTGTTCCTGTACCCGTTCCTGAACACGGTGTCGAAGTCGCGCCCGTTCGAGTATCTGCGCCTCACCTCGCTGGGCGTGATAGGCGCGCTCGTGAAGGTGGACGCGCCCGACGTGATCAACTTCCTGCTACAGACCGAAATCATCCCGCTGTGCCTGCGCATCATGGAGACTGGGTCTGAGCTCAGCAAAACCGTGGCCACCTTCATTGTACAGAAAATCCTGCTCGACGACAGCGGGCTGGCCTACATATGCGCGACCCCCGAGCGCTTCTACGCGGTGTCGACCGTGCTAAGCAACATGGTGGCGGCGCTGGTCGAGTCGCCAAGCGCCCGTCTGCTGAAGCATGTGATTCGCTGCTACCTGCGTCTGGCCGACAACCAGCGTGCACGAGAAGCTCTCGGGCAGTGCCTGCCGGAAGCGTTGAATGACGTGACGTTCTCCAGTCTACTGGAAGCGGATCAGTCCACGAAAAAGTGGCTCGTCCACCTGCTGTACACACTCGAATCCAACACGCCCGCACGCGTTCAGCAGCCACCCGGCGCCATGTATGAAGCTCACCCCTCCGAACGATAACGCGCCACTCCTAACCCACTGCTTTATTTCAACAAATCTTCCAACGAGAAGTCATTGGTAGTTCTAGAAGCTATCGCGCTCGAGCCCTCGTTCGGGAGATTGTTGCCCTTGCTGGTCTGCGTTGGGATGGTCTGCTTTTTCTTGCTTGATGCGAGCGTGAGCGCCTCTTTCGAGAGGAACGCGAACGGGTCCTCCTCTTCAGGCTCGTGCCGCTTCACTGGCTGTGCCCCCGCGGGAGGTCGAGGACTTGGCGGGGGTGGGGGCGTGTTGTGTGAGAGCTCGGTGCTAGGCGGTGGTGGCGGCGGCGGTGTACCCGGCGCGTGCGCTAACTTTGTAAACATAGGGCTTGTGGCCGTAGTTCTCATCCCGGTTTTCCCCAGAGCGAGTGGACTGGCGACCGAAGGCAGTGGCAGCCGAGTGCTCCCTGTCGGACTTTTCGGAGGTCCTTGCGCATATAAGCTCGCAAGTGAAGCGCTGAGCGAGGTGCCGCTCTTCACAGAAGGTTGGGCCGCGGTAGCGGGAGTAGCTGTAGGTAGGGCGGACTCGAAAGCGCCAAAATCTGTAAAATCGTCGTCGTCGTCGCCTTTTGTACTGTTCTTCAATGAAGCCGTGGCGTCGCGTTTCGGAATAGTGTCGCCAAGAAGAGACTCGGTGCCGAAGGCTTTCGGAACTGCCTTCGCAGTGAGTTTCGTCGGAGTCACGGCGGGATTCAACAAGCTCGACCCATTCAGAAGGTCGTTTTCCGGTGACATGGCAGGCTGCCGAACAGCTGGAGCGGAATACAACCGAACGCTTTTCTGGCGGAGCACCCAGTCGGCGGCAGACTGCAAATCGCGATGACGACCCGCTGCCTCGACGGCCAGTTGTTCTGGGAATCCCATCTCAATCAACGAAGTCGCAACTGGGTTCATTTGGGATGCTCGGACGGAACCCATGTTCGGGGAGTGCCCACTGCCCAGGAACTGGCTCGAGTACGAGTGCGCGTTGCGGTTCGACCCATGCGAATCGTACGGCGCATTCTTTCGCGGCAGCATGTCGTAGATGCTCGGGCGCGGTCCAAGCGTACGGCCACGAGAGTCTGGCGTGGCATTCGATTGAATTCGTACCGGTTGCGACGAAATACTCGCAGGTGGAGCTCCGACTCCAGGTCCAAGTCCAGGTCCAGCTCCACCTCCGTCCTCGGTGTAGAGCCTTCGTTCATACTTATTTCGAATGAACAGCTCCATCGCTTGCGATTCGCGCGACGACGGCCGTCGGAACCCGTGAGGCAGTCGAGCCTCGTAAATCTGGGCGGCCTTCGCATTTCCCAACTGCGTGAAGTGCGCGATTTGATCAGCGGTCCACACGTCAAGTGTAATCGACCGCACCTTCGACACATGGGATCCCATTTGCCGATGAAACCCGCTGCAAGCAATACAAAGAAAGACGCCCAAGTTCGTCGACGCCCATCGAGGACTGGGGCCACCGCAGTCGGCACACGTTTTGTTCTCCGGTAGCTGCCTGCGAACATGTTAGATAAAGAACCAACGGAACGAAATAGAAAACACGTACATCATCTTCTTCAGAATTGCTTTGTGTTTCGCATCCAGAGCTACATCCTTCCTGCCGGACATGTTTGCGACGAACGGCTCGCGCTTCGCATCAACAAATGCAAGCTCGGTTCGCTAGAGCGGTACAAGGTGTTCCGTGGGCGGTAGAGGCGCCGAAAACGGTGCACAGCCACGCGCTCGCTGGAATTCTCGAGCAGGAAAGTCGAATGTTTGTGCAAGTATCGCGATATCCGGGCCGGCTGTAATGTTAGGCGATTGGTTTCGGGATGACGCTGTATAATTGCATAACACTTTTTTGAACTTGGGTTGTTTTGCAATTATTTACAGTTTAGCAGAATCTACTTCGATCACCACCACTGACGAGAACTCACTGCACGTGAACCTGTGCTAGTCGGTTCCAAGTGACAGTGACGGTTTTGCGAACTGCATCCGCATCAATGTTTATGTTGGCGACTTGTTTCTTATAATCACGGCTGTTCTCGTCTTGAGTTCTCAACGACTGAATCTTATCCATGTGGGGTGATAGGCCGAGTGATGTCAAGAACGTGTGTATTTTATCTGCTTTTGTCGGTGCGATATCGTGTAAAGCGACATCGACTATATTCACACCAATCCATCGCCCTTCGGATTGCCGCAAACGCACTAGCTCTCGCAGCTCACGAATGCGCAACGCTATGTTCGCGTTATAGCCGATTGCGAGTGAAACCGGGTCCTCGTCTGCGGTCATGTCTGTTTTTCGTTCCGATTTGTGCAGGTCGGGAGTCGCATAATACCACACGTTCCTTCCGGAATGGTTCGCAGAGAACCAGCCCAGTTTGAGTTGCGAAAGCACGACATCCGCGACCGGTCGCTTTGGCACGATGATAGTGATTCTCACATCCTCCATATCCCCCAACGCCTCGAGCACAGCATCTGCAAACGTCTTGATGAACATATGCGACGTTTCCGCGTACACCACATCAGGTTGAGTTCCGAGAATGGCTTCGCGAATCGCACCGGTTTTCCGAGTGATTCGTTCACTAAACGTCTCCGCGCGTTTTCCATTTATGAGTACATTCACCAAATCCACATCGTTCATCTTGGGCTCCGGTTCGTGGAATGAAATGGTGCCATCCGCGCACGCAAGCACCGAACTCAAATAGCCGGAACCCGAACGTCCGCTAGAGGCAACAAATATGAGATGCCGACCATGCCAGAAATCCTCGGTGTCTAATTCATTCGTCGTAGGTCCGGAGACCTGCCCAATGCCGAGAAGTGGGCGCGTGGACAACCGAGACAGTCGCACCGCAACGTTGAGTACGGCGAGAGAAAGGAACCATCGGAATAGGATGACATGTGCGGGGAATCGCTTCTGCGAGGTTTGAATTCCGTAGCGTAAGAATCGCTGCCATCGGATTCTTATTGTGCTCTCAATTCGTGCGGGGAGAATTGACATGCCTCGCTTTTATTGTTTGGTGGGGCACCAGCACGAGCCGCTGAAAACGATTAATTTACAACTGTAAGGCGGGCGGATCAATTTTAACTCGACCTGCAGTGTTACCTACGACCCTATCTGAAATCTCAAGAGCTTGTTACCCAGCGCGCAGCTTGTGTTTCAGCATTCTGCGCGACGCAAGTTAGCCGTGAAGAGTCCCGCCATTGTTGCGTGACTTTTCTTCGAGACTCGCTGCTTTCGACCTCGCCCGATTCGCGTGCAGACATGGCGGAAGCGATGTTAGTAACGGATCCGCCGACTGGAAATTCGAACCCCGAGAAGGACAGTTCTCCTATCGTGAGTAAAGGAGACCCGCGTGTTCCGGCCGAGCGACTGGTGGGGTTCGGCGGACGCATGACACTCAAGTCGTGCGCGCCCCTCATCGCCGATGGCAGTATGTCGTTGCTGGACTTCGTCGCGGATTTCCGCGAGAAGCACACGCTGAAGACGAAATCCAACGAGCCGATGTTCTCCCTGCTGGAGATGGGCGGGCTCGCGCGCACACGGATAGAGCGCATGGTCATGTCGCACCTCACCGACTACTTCAAGCGCAAGATATCCGACGCGAACCAAAAGCAGCTTTCCGAACTGCTCGACAACAGCTACAGCTTCCTGACGGTGCCCGAACTGAGGCCCATCGCCATCGCCGTGCTGGAGCGCATCGATGAGGTCGACATCAGCACATGGCGGGAAATCGTCGAGAACGGACTGGAAGAATCGCCCTACATCGACATGCCCATCACGATCAAGCGCCGCATCTGGACGGCGCTGCCGAGAGCGTTCTCGTGTGAAATCGAATCGGTTCTATCGCAAGTCGTGGATCACAGCGACGCACAGAATGTTTCGGATTATATGATGCGACAGAATCGTGTCACTAGCCGTGCGGAGAACAAGGTCCTGCAGCGGTTGCTCAAACTGTTGGGCAATAACGATGACTTGCATGTGCAACTCATCGACAAAATGGTGGAAACCGCGGCGACTGAGCAGAGCGCGGCCAAACGAACCGGGATTGCGAATCTGTTTCACGATGTGATGACCACCATCGCACCGCGTAGTATGCCGAATGTGGAGAAGCTGCGTATCATGGCACGTCACTTGGATGCCGGTGGGCAGAACGAGTACATTGGATTGGGCGAACTGCGTGAGATTCGAGACGGATTATCCGAAAACGCGTCATGCGGACCTGTTGCACTGCTTGTGTCGTCGGTGTACACGCGCGATTTGATAACAGAACAACTCGTCAACAAGCTGGTGGAGCATAAGAAGAAGTTAGCTGAAGGCAGGGACGAGAAGACGTCGCTGATCACTCTGAGCGGGAGTCTGAAACGAGACCAAATACTCGAGAATTTGACGTACATCTGCTTGAGCAACATCAAGTCGCTGCGCGTGTTGTCGGAAAATGCGCCGATTGACCAGTCGCAGACGGAAGTGTTCTACGAGGAGTTTTACCCGCGGTTATGCCACGAGATGGCCCTGGACGACGCGAGCATGATCGAGTCGTATCACACTCGCAACGCGGTGTTGCCGCACGACATGTTCATGCTGGCCGCGAAGAAGGGCGCGTTCGAGCGGCGCGTGCTCACCGGCTACGGCCTCATGCTTTTCGCCCACAACAACTTGGTGGGACTGTCGAAGCTGCGCCTGGTGTTCGATCAGGTCTTCTCGTCGGCGAATCCCGATGAAGAGACGAGAGAGTACGCAATATCGCACGGGCTTGTCGCCGCGGTGACAGAATGATAAGTTGCAAGTGAAGTGCATGCCACCATTGACCCATTGCTTTACTCTCACCTAGTTCTGTTCGGTGCAACTTGTTGGATGCCTGCTGTGCGATAGTTTGAAAGTTGAGAAGATTGTAAATTAGGATCGCGATTCGCTATGGCATTGTTCAGGAAGAACAGAAGGACACATGATGTCGGAATTGCGACTTTCTTACTGTTATTCAAACGATATCAGACATGAGTATAGCTTATGTAGACCACACTCTGCCATAGTACATCCATGTAAAAATTCTAGTGCAAGTCGCAGACACGCAAAAAGACGAAAGGAAAGGAGTCATGAAAAGGAAGGATTTACGAGGAAAAGAAAAGTTTACAATGGTCGGTACGATTACATGCCACCGCGGAGGGCGATAACTAGATGGAGCACCGAGCCACCTTCAATGCGGTACTCGTTCGCCGGGCGGTCGTCGGCGAGCTGGCGCCCCCCGAAGATCAGTCGCTGCTGCTTGGGGTCAATCCCAGCCTTCTCCTCCACACGCTCCTTGATGCGCCATATCGTGTCCGTAGGGTCAATGTCAATCTCGGTCTGGTTGCCTGTAAGTAGCTTCACTTTAACCAGCATTTTCAGTAGTGCGAAGTGTGCGCGCTGTGCTCGGCTTAAATCTTCGGTTCGGCTTGCCTGCCGAGTGCGACAGTTTGAGGTGCTGGCATTATTAAATCTAGCGCGCTATACGCAATACAGAGTCACCACGTATGCTTGTATAGACTCACTCAACCCTACCTCAGAATCTGCATCTCAGATTTTATTGAAAAACGCCGACTCTGAATTGCTCCACAATTGAATAAAGATGCAGCTACCCTCACGTAACAGGTGATTTTAAACCGGATATATATTCAAACCCATGTTAGCGAGGCAGCCAAGACATCTCAATTCGATAGCGGGTGAGAGCATACTGAGCGAAATCCACACCACTGAAGCAGAACAGTGCGCATTCCAACATATTTCTATCGAGTGCTACGCCAACCACTTCATTCTCATCCAGATTCAAGCATTTTTCACTCGAACAAACAAAATTGTTTTGTGACATAGATTGGCCGAATATCTGCGTCGATCTGATGGCTAAATTCGAAAAATAAACCTGATTCTGGCGAACGACTCAGAACGAGGCTCCAAACACTTCTCGTATTGTTGAATAAAAGGAACAGATAGGAAAGCCCATCTGTACGTATTTAACTCTAACAATTTTGGCTCCACAGTGCTCACAAGACTTCATGAAAAAAATACCCCTCGCATTGCACTCTGAAAGGTTCAATTTAAAACTCAGACATGTATCTTATCGTGTTAAGGTGCTGTTTGTTTTGTAAACTAATCTGAAAGAACCCGAGTAATCTTATTTCTTACTGTAGTTAATCCCGAACACAACTCTTCATTATTCTGTTTGGCTTAGATAATTAGAAATCGAACCGAAAAGTATTTTAAGCGAATATTTATCAACTTCTAATCGACATTTTTTCTTCCTGTCGTACTACAACAAAAGCAGAAAAATTTTCAACTTAAAATCAGTATTTTGCATGTACACTTAAGCTAAATCGAAATCAATTGTTCGCAATTATCCTTTCAATGTTTTGATACATTCCCACTGACTTACTCAAAATTTTTTATTGCACTAGTTCTACATCATGTGCTATTAAATTTGTTCGATAACATTCAACAGTTACTTTTTTTACAACTTGTTAAATTGTTTACTGTCGTGATGTTTTCACTACGAATCTTATACAGATCAGTACATGTTCAACTTCGTAAATTTGGTGTACGATCTCAAAAATATTTCGAGCTCTACATCTGTTCAAAATAAAATTTTTGGAGCTAATTAAGGTTGAATACGACTATGTAGATGAACTTCATGCACGAGAGTTTGTGCCCTACTGCAAATCAAATTCCAATCTTGCTAACAAAATTAATCCAAATCTATCCTTTAGAAATATTTTAACCGCTCATACGGCTCGAAAAATTGATACGCGGATTGTACTAGCTCAATTAAAATATATAAATATAATTTTCTGACACTAATTGTTGATGTATATGGTGCATTTCTGATTCAAGGCCTCTCTTTGTTGGTGAATTTCGATTATCCATCTGCAAAATAGCACGGTAATGATTAAATAATTATATGATTATAATTAATTTGCTCGCTGTTTCTCACTCCGCCAAACGCTCATGTCATGCTGAGGTGGCTAGTATAGCGAATTGTCGATCATGTTGTTTGAGTATGATGCTGAATCAAATTGTTCTTTTTCTTCATGATTCGAGAAAGATTGATTCTCTCCTAAATTTTTCAAAGAGATTTTACTGTAAACCAAACAAAATCTAGATAGAATATAGAAGGAAAGGTCAACTCATGCGCAATCAAAAATAGTATATACTCTACTTTACTACAGTGGCACAATGTTCCTGTGTTTCTCATGATTATATAGCTGATAGTTCCTCTCAAATTTTTTCGAATCGAGCGATAATATAAATATACCTTGATCGTGGTGAAAAGGAAAAAGAAAATTTTTCATCGATTAGTTATGCTAGAATTTTCATATGAAATAATTTAAATACGCTACCGAATATAAATTTATTCGCTGTAGGATAATCATTTAATATAAATATTGATGAACCAGAATGCTCGATAAAAATGTTACGAAGTTATTGCTTTTTCCATTAAATATGCACGCCGCCTATTTGTGATGAATATCGCAAGGAAAATTCCTACTATAAGCAAAACAAGTAGAATAACTATTATGATGGTTGCAGTAATACAGCGCCTTCGCTTCGAAGCTTTCTTTTTGTAGCTTAAGGCTTTTTCAAGTTCATCGACAGTTTTTTCTGCAACTTCTTTAGTTTCTTGAACGTTGTATTCAATTTGGTTTATCATGTCTTGTTGCGAATTAACCAGAACACTCATGTCTTGAAACAACTCATGCAATTCCGCAATCCCTTGCGCCATCTTGTTAATATCTCTATTGCGTTGACGAATTGTTTCAAGTTGTGCCGACGTTCTCGCAGTTTTCGCCGTATCATTAATAGCCTGCTCTACTTCTAGTCTTCCGGCAGCCAGAGCTCTTACATCTGCCCCCGGATTAATGCGCAAGACTTCATCGTCGAGTGCTTTTCTGCGAGCGTCGCGAAGCTGCGTCCGAATTTTGGATAGGTCATCAACACGCTCTAAGAAATTTTGTCCCATTTTTCGATATTGAACTAATCGTGTTTGAACCGATCCAGGAGCTTGAGCTTGATGCTCCTTAACAAATTCACGGTTTTCACTTGCCATACGTGATAGACGTGCTCTCACAGCACGCAACTTTTTCTCGACCTCGTCTGTTGTTTTTTCTGCCTTTTCTAACTCTTTTTCTTCTCCACGTGCAATACGAATGCTATTACTTACATCGGAAAGCTTTTCATCAGCCCATACCAATACTTTGTTTATAGCATTCGATTCCTTAATAAACGAGTTCAAGATTGATAGCGGGATTTCTCCGGCCTCTTCATCAAAATTACTTGCGTCAGAACCGCGACGTAGCTCGGTTAGGCGGCTACGAGCCATGCCGCCGATGGCTCTATTCGAGTTCGCCCACCGAAAAACACTTGGACAACTATTCAATTCTCTACCGAAAAAGGATGCCGTTAGTCAACGGAATCGAGGCAGTGCACCCATTCGTTTCTCGTAGATTTTGGCCCAAACGAATATGTTCTACAGGCCACGATTGGCCTGTATTAGACTATAATGTGCACTCATGTACTACGAAGTAAATTATATTTCGTTTAATATAAGCTTTCCTATTGTATCTACATTAAGGTAACAAATGAATGAAATACTAACAAACTAGATGATACTATCGAAAGTTAGGAATTGTATTATCGAAGCATAAAAAATCTTCGATAAATAATTTAGCTGCGGCGGTTTATTTGTGTCTTCGATTCCGAATCATTACAATAATTATCAAGGTAACAAGGATTAGAGTTATCAATGAACCTAATGCAACTGCAACTCTCCTCCATCTAATACTCTCACTTGATACCCCGATCATTCGTTCAAACTCGTACTGTCCCCCGTCAATGCTCAGACTTCGCTCCTCCATGTTCTGGTCTATGTTGTTTATTAATTCTTGATGAGTAGCCAAAATGGAACTCAAAACATGCATATGGTCATAAAGCAGAACTAAAGTCCTTGAATTAGATTGAATCGTGTTTCTTCTTTGTCGTAACGCAGAAATGGTTCTGCGAGCATCAGAACCTTGAATTGAGTCAACTAATTTGTCCCCATTGCGCCATCCCTCAACAAAAGCTTGAATTTCATGTTCCTCAGCATCAGGAACAAGATTAGTGGTAGACCTTGTGAGTTCCATTTTTTGAGCTGTTTGCAGAAATGAATGGATCTCCGCAGCTCTATCAGTCACACTCTTTGCAAGTTGAGTTACATTGCCGAATCTTACATTTCGCATTCGAACCATAGAAGGATTTTCCTCATTGTGAACATTTGCGAAACGACGATTTTCCCCTTGTATTTTAGTAAGCTCCTTGCTTACTCCGTGGATTCGATTCTCAACATCTTTGATAACTGCAGAGAATGACGAAAACTGAGAAACATGTTCTGTTGTGATTTTTTGAGGAATGGAATCAAGTTTCATATTCAAATGATCTAAATTTTGTTTAATGCCGCCCACTTTTGACTCGAACGGCAGCAGTAATTTCGACACATCATTCAAGTGATCCGCAGTCTGAGCTTCCTCATCGTCGCTTTCACTACGCAGTAATCTGTTCACATACTGCATAGTAGAAAACTGTAAGTGTGCAGTTAACCCATTTTGAACTTTACTCGGTTAAGGAAAGACATAAAATCTAATGGGCCTCGGAAAAGCAGAATTTTGCTTTTTATTCATACACAGTCCCTAATCATTGAGTCGAAAATTGGACCAAGCGTTAGCGTAATTTATGATAAAGATGTTATTGCAATTCACGAACCGACGTACGGTTTGATCATGAATAGTTCTCAATTATACAATGTCTCTGTACTCAATTAGTTCTGCATTCAAAAGATAAGTTGAATAAGACAATAGCAGCCTAGCTTTAGTATAATAGTATGCAGTGCATAATTTTTAATGTTTGATTTTAGGGGAGAACAAAAGTGATTTTTTATTTATATGTTTATCAGTTTAGACAACAGAGAAACTTATATTATTGAATT
>JAAUYH010010392.1_pt1 | contig 11892 bp, 14 predicted proteins | sample 7278061 | NCBI WGS metagenome assembly JAAUYH01 (sample SAMN14350203, study PRJNA611818) | marine sediment metagenome | isolation source: surface marine sediment (0.6m) | place: French Polynesia: Moorea | collected 2018-08 | reverse complement strand
TGCGCCTGAGTGGGGGGAGCGCGTTGTGGAGGAGGCGCGAGCTTTCGAGGAAGCACCCGACTTCAAGGCGTTTTCCAAGATGCCGGTCACACAGAACGTTTTGAAGGAAACGCTCAGGCTCTATCCGCCCGTGCCGATGTTCGTGCGCGAGGCAGCTCGCGCCGAGGTGTTCCGGAAGCGCGAGGTGAAGGCCGGATCGCAAATCGTGATCTCGCCCTGGCATTTGGGCCGTCACAAGACGCACTGGGAGACCCCGGATGCCTTCGATCCAGGGCGGTTCGAACGTGAGTTGCCGGAGCGCGAGGCTTGGTTGCCGTTCTCGGCGGGCCCGCGCATTTGTCCCGGCGCGGGCTTTGCCATGGTGGAAGCCACGGTTTTGCTGGCAAAACTGATGGCGGCCTACCGCTTCGAGGTGATGGAAACGCCGGTGCCGGTTGCACATCTGACGGTGCGGGCGAAGGATGGCATTCGACTTCAAGTTGCCCGACGCTGATCGCTGCTTTGAGAAAGGGACGTTGCGTCATCCCTTATACTGCCCAGTTCCGGTATTAAATTTTTGACCTTAAATACAATAACGTAAATTGATTTCTTCAAGCGTCGGCGACGACCTGGGAAATCGGCAGTGGCTTTCCCCGTTTCTTCCTGTCGCACTTCGGCCATTATCTGTGCCGTGCCTGTTAAGATTGTTTTTTTGGGGGGGCCAGAAATGAAAACCGAGGAAGAAAACCGGACCGCACTTCAGGACATCCGCACCGAGAATGGCGCGGCGGAGGAAGCGCGTGAACACGGAATGTGCAAGGACGAGCTTCGTGCTCTGTTTCCAGATGCGTTGGAAGGAGGGAATTGGCCGATGCGGCCGGTGACGCGGGCTTTGCGACCGCGATCCCGCCCGACGGTGTCGAAGGACTATGCAGCCTAAGGCTGCGGACTCTGTGATCTGGTACGGAATTCACGCAACACGAACAGTCGAATTGCGGTCGCAAGGCCCGTTTCCAGATCACGAGCGGCGTCGATTTCGGCAGCGAGGTCGTTGACGGCGCGACCTCGCGCCTTCGCGATCTCGCGGAACGCTTGCCAGAACTCGTCTTCCAGCGACACGCTGGTCCGGTGCCCGCGAAGCGTAAGCGACCGTTTGACCGGACGGCTCATTCGCGCTTCTTGCCGTCGAGATCGCGTGAGGCTTTGTCAGAAGTCGCCTTGTCGGCAGCCTTTTCGGCCTTGGTGCGTCCAAATTTCACGGCGTTTTCGTCAGCCTGCTTGCGGGCGTCTGCCCGCACACGCGCTTTGCGCGCCTTGTTCAGATTGACGATCTTGCCGGTCATTTACTTCGGGCCAATCATTTCCTCGGGGCGGACGACCTTGTCGAAGGTGGCTTCGTCGACGAAGCCCAAGTTGATGGCTTCTTCCTTCAGCGTCGTGCCGTTCTTGTGGGCTGTCTTGGCCACGGTGGTCGCGTTGTCGTAGCCGATGGTGGGGGCCAGCGCAGTGACAAGCATCAGGCTTTCGCGCATCAGTTGGTCGATGCGGGTTTCGTTCGCCTTGATGCCCGCGACGCAGTTGTCGTTGAAGGCCGAAGCTGCGTCGCCCAGAAGTTGCATGGATTGCAGGACGTTATAGGCGATCATGGGTTTGTAGACGTTGAGTTCGAAGTGACCCTGACTGCCGGCCATGCCGACGGCGGCGTCGTTGCCGATGACGTGGGCGGCGACCTGGGTCATCGCCTCGCACTGTGTCGGGTTGACCTTGCCGGGCATGATCGAGGACCCGGGTTCGTTTTCGGGCAGAAGCAGTTCGTAGAGGCCGCATCGGGGGCCGGAGCCCAAGAGCCGGATGTCATTGGCGATCTTGAAAAGTGATGCGGCGGTGGCCTTGAGCGCGCCCGACATCGCGACCATGGCGTCGTGGGCCGCGAGGGCTTCGAACTTGTTCGGGGCGGTCACGAAGGGCAGGCCGGTTATGCGCGCCATGTTGGCGGCGACTTCTTCGCCCCAGCCGTGGGGCGTGTTGAGGCCGGTGCCAACGGCGGTGCCGCCCTGGGCCAGTTCGTAGATGTCGGCCAGCGACGCCTCGATGCGTTCGATGGATTTCTTCAACTGGTGGGCGTAGCCGCCGAATTCCTGGGCCAGTGTCAGAGGCGTGGCGTCCATGGTGTGGGTGCGGCCGATCTTGATGATACCGTCGAATTCCTTGACCTTGGCTTCGAGCGTCGCATGGAGCTTCTTGAGACCCGGTAGCAGCACATCGCGGGCCGTCATGGCGGTGGCGACGTGCATGGCGGTCGGGAAGGTGTCGTTCGAGGATTGCCCCATGTTGCAGTGATCGTTGGGGTGGACGGGGGTTTTTGACCCCATTTCACCGCCGAGCATTTCGATCGCGCGGTTCGAGACGACCTCGTTTGCGTTCATGTTGGATTGTGTGCCGGAGCCAGTTTGCCAGACGACCAGCGGGAAGTGATCGTCGAGCTTGCCGGTGACGACTTCGTTGGCGGCGGCGATCATGGCATCGGCGATCTCGGCCGGCAGTTTGCCGCTGGCCTTGTTGGCTTCGGCACAGGCCTGCTTGATGACACCAAGCGCACGCACGATGGCCACAGGCTGCTTTTCCCAGCCGATGGGGAAGTTCATCAGGCTGCGCTGCGTCTGCGCACCCCAATAGCGGTCGGCGGGGACCTCGAGCGGGCCAAAGCTGTCGGTTTCGGTGCGGGTCTGGGTCATCTTGCTCTCCTCGCGGGCGTTGGGAGAGCTATAGGCAAGCCGGGGCGGCGTGACAATGCGGCGGGGCGTCAGGCCATCCTGTTGATGTTGGCGGCTGCATAAAGCGGGTGGCTTGCCAGCACGGGGGACAAGTTGGTTTCCATGGTGGTGTAGTCATCGCCATAGAAGTAGAGCCGCGTCTGTCCGTCGGTCTCATCCCAGCCGCGGCTGATGGCGAGGGTGTCGAGCGCGCGGATGCACAGGGTGGCGAGTTCGCGGCGCGCTTCGGCGTCAGGGGCGATGGCGGCGTCGATGGAAACCTCCAACCCCTCGGCGCGTCCGAATAGATGGGGCGTGCCCGGGCCGTCGCTGTGACGGATGGAGGCACCGCAGGGGATCATCAGGTGTTCCAGCATGGCGGTGACGGTTTCGAACGTGGCTTTTGATGTGTCCGTCAGGCCAAGCGACAGATCGACGCCGATGACTTCGCCGGAGGTGCGTTTGCGTGGTCTGCAGTCGAGCACAGTACCGAGACCTGCGGCGGCGAGTTGGTCCTTCAGCGGGTCGGCGAACAGTTTGACGGGGTCGCGGTGACCGAGACGGACGGGCAGATGGACCTCTGCCAGCGTCACCTTGTGCGTCTTGTTGGTCTTCAGTCTGATCTCGCGAAAGAACACGGGGCCCTGCTCCTGACATGATGGGTGTCAGTCTGGTGGGCGATTGTGGCCCCATGCCGGTCCGTGCATGACAAGAACGGGGCGTTTGCGTGTCTCAGGGCTAATAGGCGGCGCGGGTGGGCTCGGGGCGGACGAGGTCGTCGAGCATCCAGGAAATATCCTCGATCTTCTCGGCGATGATATGGGTCACGCCGCTTTCGCGCTGGACGCGGCCCGTGACCTTGAGCGCCCGCCCGGCAATTACGGCGCGGCGGAAGCGTTCGTACATCTTGCGCCAGACGATGACGTTGGAGATGCCGGTTTCATCCTCGAGCGTGATGAAAATCACGCCCTTGGCGGTGCCGGGGCGCTGGCGGACCAGCACCAGCCCGGCCACGGCGATGCGCGCGCCATTGGGCGGCAGATCAAGCTGATCGTGTGGCAGACAGGCGGGCGGGCGGGGCCAGGCGGGCGGTGTGTTCATGAGAACAAATATAGAACATTCTAGCTTGTGCCGGCAAGGTTGAATGCTTTTTTCGCCATCATATCTTTTGCCCCGTAGAAGACCGATACGAGACGAACTGATGATCCGGATTGCTCTTTTCCTGCTGGCCCTTGCCATCGCGGCGCCCACCCGGGCCGAAGACCTGACGGCGCCGGAAAAACGGCTGATCTCTCTTTTCGAGGGGTCAAAAGCCTCGGTCGTGTCGATCACGACCGGGCAGCGCCGGGTCGACCCGTGGATGATGCGGACCGAGATTGTGCCAAGCGGGTCGGGCTCGGGCTTTTTCTGGGGCACGGAGGGGCATGTCGTGACGAATGCGCATGTCATCCAAAGGGCGGTGCGTGCCGACGTGCACACGGCGAATGGTCGGGTCTTGCCGGCACGGCTGGTGGGCACCGCGCCGCAGTACGATCTTGCCGTTTTGCAGGTCGATCTTGAGGATGCCCCGCCCGAGCCCATGGCCGTGGGCGACAGTGCGGACCTGAAGGTTGGCCAAAGCGTTCTGGCGATCGGCAACCCGTTCGGACTGGACTGGACGCTGACCACCGGCATCGTCTCGGCCCTGGAGCGGGAAATACCCATCGGAAACGGTGTGATCGAAGGGCTTATTCAGACGGACGCCGCCATCAACCCGGGCAATTCGGGCGGGCCGCTTCTGGACAGTGCCGGGCGACTCATCGGTGTGAACACGGCGATTTTCAGTCCTTCGGGGTCGAGTGCGGGGATCGGGTTTGCCGTGCCTGTCGACATGGTGAAGCGGGTCGTGCCGCAACTGATCGCAACGGGTGTCTATCGACCGCCGGTGCTGGGCATCCGGTTTAACGAACGCGTCAACGAACTTGCGCGGCAGAACGGGGTCGATGGTGTGGTCATTCTGGCGGTTGAACCGAGCGGACCGGCAGACAAAGCCGGCCTGCGCGCGGCCGAGCGGGGTCAGAACGGCGGCTTAGTGCCGGGCGACGTCATTCAAGGCCTTGCTGCGCGATCCGTGAGAAATGGAGCCGACCTGCAAGCGATGCTGGATGATTTCGAGCCCGGGACCGAGGTTGAGCTTGACGTCTGGCGCGAGGGGCGCCTCCGCAAGGTCCTCATAACTCTGGGCGCACCGTAGAATCGTCAGTTCCTGTTGACCTAAGGTAAACTGCGAAGATGCGTCCTGATCCCGTTGACCTGTACGTCAAATGGTCGCGAAAAGACTGGAACGCCGTTCACAAGCGGCCTAGATACGGGATCGTTGAGTGGACGGAGTTAATATGGCGAAGATTACCTATATCGAGCACAACGGCACCGAGCATGTCGTTGATGTGGCGAACGGTTTGACGGTGATGGAAGGGGCGCGCGACAATGGCATCCCCGGTATCGAGGCGGACTGCGGCGGGGCCTGCGCCTGTTCGACGTGCCACGTCTATGTGCATCCCGATTGGGTCGAAAAGCTGCCTGCCGTAGATGCCATGGAAGAAGATATGCTGGACTTCGCGTTTGAGCCCGATCCGGCGCGGTCGCGTTCGACGTGCCAGCTTAAAGTTACCGACGAACTGGACGGGTTGATCGTCCAGATGCCGGAGAAGCAGATTTGAGGCGTCTCGCGCTGGCGGCGTCTTTGGCGCTTTCAGCGGGTGCCGCCGAGGCTGAAGATATTGCCAGCGCACGCTACGACGATCCGACGACGCGGTATGCGCATGGCGTGCTTGGCGACGCAATCGAGCACGGCGCGTTGGTGATGCAGACCACCGATGGGCGCCAGTTTCGGGTCACCTTGCCGGACCATAGGGTTTTCGAGGATACCGAACCGCGGCTGTTCGATGTGGATGGCGATGGCGACCGCGAGGTGATCGTCGTTGAAAGTGACGCAAATCTGGGGGCGCGGCTTTCGATCTATGACTCGGATGGCCTGGTCGCCTCGAACGACTTCATTGGACAAACCAATCGTTGGCTGGCGCCTGCGGGCGTCGGTGCCGCGGATCTGGACGGTGATGGCCGGGTGGAGCTTGTGTTTGTCGACCGGCCTCATTTGGCCAAGACGCTCAGGATCTATGAGTACCGCAATGGCAAGTTGCGGTTAGAGGGGTCGCTTGAAGGTGTGACGAACCACCGGATCGGCGAGCGTGATATCGCGGGGGGTATTCGGACCTGCGCGGGGGCCAGGGAGGTGATCGTGGCCGATGCAAACTGGCAAAGCGTGATTGCCGTCAGGTGGGATGGAACGGGGTTTCAGACCGTTCGGCTGGGTCCGCATCGCGGTCGCGCGGATTTTGCCGATGCAATGTCCTGCAAAAAATAGCGGCGGTGCCCGGGAGGAGGATGGACACCGCCGCTGACGTGACAAAGAGCTAAAGGGAGGAGAAGCTCTTTGTGTGCGTTGCCCCAGAGACTTTTTGGGTCCGGGGGCGGTATTGGTCCGACGACGCCAGGGAGGAGGTCGGCGCCGTCGAGGCCTACGGGTTCCCAGGGAGGAGGACGGGAATCCCGAAGCTCTTAAATATCGTAGGCGGCTTTGCGAGCGATCTCGCGGAATTGCGAACGATGCAAGCCGAGGTCGCTGGCGTCGCGGTCGCTGAGCGTTTCGAGCTCGCTGAGCGTTTCGCGATATTTGCGGTATTTGGCAAAGCGTTGAGCAATGCCGTCGAAGCGTGTGCCCATATTACTGTTCCTTTGATCCGGCCCGAAGGCTGTGCTCATTTCGTTGATCCAAAGATAGGCCGATGCTGCGCGTGCACAATGCCTGCCTTTGCAATGCTGCTATGCAGCAATGGAATAGTTAACCCTATGTAAACTTTGTGAATTGCTCAGGATTTGGGCAGGCAGCCGTTCGTTGCTTGCCACTTCGGCGAAAGCGCGCGCATATAGCCGAAAGCTTGGGCAAAAGGGCGACACCGATGGGTATTGACCGAGAAACGGTACTTGACAGACTGTGGACCGTCCGCACGCCGGACGGGGGTGATTTGGTCTCGAACGACCTGGTGCGCGCGCTGACAATCGAGGGCGGAACGGTCCGATTCGTCATCGAGGCGGCGAGCGCGGATGCGGCCCGGTTGCTGGAGGGGGCCCGTGGCGAAGCCGAAAGCGCGCTTTTGGAGTTGGACGGTGTGACGTCGGCAACGGTTGTCTTGACGGCCCATGGAGCCGCGCCCGCGGCGCCAAAAGAGCCGCCGTCGCTGAAAATCGGCGGTCATCCGAAACCGCAGGCCTCGGGTCCGCAGAAGGTTTCGGGTGTGGACCGCATTATCGCGATCGGCTCCGGCAAGGGCGGGGTTGGAAAGTCGACGGTGTCGTCCAATCTGGCCGTTGCCCTGGCGCGGCAGGGTCGCCGTGTGGGGCTTCTGGACGCCGATATCTATGGGCCGTCGCAGCCCCAGATGATGGGTGTGATGAAGCGGCCCGCGTCGCCGGACGGAAAGACGATCATTCCGCTTGAGGCCCACGGCGTCACGCTGATGTCCATCGGGTTCATGGTCGAGCCCGAGAAAGCCGTGGTCTGGCGCGGCCCTATGCTGATGGGTGCGTTGCAGCAGATGCTGGGGCAGGTTCAATGGGGGGAGCTTGATGTCCTGCTGATCGATTTGCCTCCGGGGACGGGCGATGTGCAACTGACGCTCTGCCAGCGGACCGAGGTGACCGGTGCACTGATCGTGTCCACGCCGCAGGACGTGGCACTGCTGGATGCGCGGAAGGCGATGGACATGTTCCGGACGCTGAAGACACCCGTTCTGGGTCTGATTGAAAATATGTCGACTTATGTCTGCCCGAGTTGCGGGCATGAGGCGCATCTGTTCGGTAACGGTGGCGTACGGGCAGAAGCCGAGAGGTTAAGCGTGCCCTTCCTGGGAGAGATCCCACTATCGCTGGATGTGCGTCTTGCAGGCGATGCCGGATTGCCGGTTGCGCTGGGCGATGGGCCGGTGGCCGAGGCTTACGCCCATCTGGCCGGGCGACTAGTTGGCGGGGGCATGGCGTAGAGGTTTTGCGCCGCCTCGCGGCGTCGCGAGAGGGGCGCACCTGCGGTGCGCCGGAGGGGGCTCTGCCCCAGCGCGCCTGTTCGGCGCGCTCCCCCGGGATATTTTGGGGTCGATGGAGATGCCGTCGGTTCGAATTATCGGAGTGTCTCTGAAAGGGCAGTCCATGTTCGGGTAAGGACTTCGCGTCTGTCTGCGATGACCCGCCGGGCGCCGTCTTGCATGGGCTGGCGGCGCGCGGGGTCTTGCAGGTCAATCAGGGCCTTTGCCAGCTCTGCAGCGTCGGTGACGGTGCGCGCGGCGCCTTCGGCGGCAAGTGCTGCGAAGCTTTCCGAGAAGTAGGAGACATGGGGGCCGGTCAGGATTGCGGAGCCGAGTGCGGCGGCTTCGAAGGGGTTCTTGCCTTCAAGCCCCGGGGTCAGCGAGTGCCCGACGAAGGAGACGGGAGCGAGGCGGTACCAGAGGCCCATCTCGCCGAAGGTGTCGGCGATGTAGACCTGCGTTTCCGTGGACAGCGGGTCGCCCGTGCTGCGGCGAGCGACGTGAGAGAACTCTGCCTGTGCCAGCGTCTGGGCTTCGTCGGCGTCTGCTGTGAAGCGCGGAGCGAGGATCATCAGCGCCTGTGGGGACCGGGAGAAGACGGCTTTATGCGCCGCGATCATCGGCCCGTGTTCACTTTTTTCGGTCGCGGCGGCCAGCCAGACCGGGCGATCGGCGACGGTGGATCGGAGTTTCGTCAGTTCCGTTTCATCTGCCGGCAGCGGACGGGCGGCGGCTTTGAGTGCGCCGATAGCCGCGATGCGCGATGGATCCGCGCCAAGCTTTTCAAAGCGCGTGACGCTGGCGTCGTCTTGCACCAGGAGCCGGTCGAATAGCCGCAGGATGTCGCGCATCATGCCGCCCAGCTTACGGCGGCGTTCGAAGTTGTGCTGGGGCATGCGGCTGTTGATCAGGGCCATCGGGATGCCGCGACGGTGCGTTTCGACCATCAGGCGCGGCCAGAAATCAAGCTCGGCGAAGGCGGCGAGCGCCGGTTGCCAGTGGTCGAGAAAGGCGCGGGTCGCGGCGCCCGTGTCGATGGGCAGTAGAATGTGCTGGCAGCGGTCGGGGAGGTTTGCTTTGGCGAGCGCTTCGACGGAGCTGGCGGTGGAGGTTGTCAGGACGACATGGGCGTCGGGGCGTTCGGAGAGGGCCAGTTCGATTAGCGGGAGGAGTGCGAAGCTTTCGCCGACGGAGAGAGCGTGGAACCAGAGGACCTCGCCGGTTGGGCGCGGGGTTTCATAAGTCCCGTATTTCTCGGGGAGGCGGTGGGCGACTTCCTTGCCGCGCTTCAGACGGCGTTTGTGGATGGCGCGCCAGAGGGGGCCGGAAAGGTTTGAAAACCCGAGATAAAGCCGGAGCAGGGGGGACATGGCCGGGTCAGGCCGCGCCGCGATTTAGCAGGCGCAGCATGGTCACCAGACCGATGGGGGTCTGGTCCTGAAGGACGAAGGCGGCCTGAATCCGCTTAGCTTGCAGGATGGCCAACGCTTCGGCGACGATCATTGCAGGCGTTAGCGTGACGGAGCCTTGCGTCATGATCTGGCCAGCGGTGGTTTCGTGGAGTGCGCCTTTCATCGTGGCGTCGGCCTGGCGTTCCAGGTAGCGGCGGATGTCGCCGTCGGTGATGACGCCTTGAAGCCTGTTCCCTTCGGTGATGCCGACGATGCCGAAGCCCTTGGCCGAAAGCTGAGAGATGGCCTCGATGACCGGCGCGTCCGTAGAGACGAGGGGCAGGGCAGCACTGTCGTGCATGACCTCGTCCACCTGTTTTAGTTGCGCGCCGAGGGACCCGCCCGGGTGGAAGCCGTGAAAGCTTTCTTCAGTGAAGCCTTTCCTTTGCAGGAGCGCGATGGCGAGCGCGTCACCCAAGGCGAGTTGCAGGAGAGTCGAGGTGGTGGGCGCGAGGTTGTGGGGACAGGCCTCGCGCACCTTGGGCAGCGCCAAAACGGCGGTCGCGGCGCGGGCGAGCGTGCTGTCGGCATTGCCGGTCATCGCGATAAGCGGAACGCTGCGGCGTTTGGCAAATCCTATGACGTCGGACAACTCGCGGGTTTCGCCGGACCAGGAGAGGGCGAGGATGGCATCACCCGTTTGCACCATGCCCAGATCGCCGTGGCTGGCCTCGGTCGGGTGCAGGTAATGCGCGGCGGTGCCGGTCGAAGCGAAGGTGGCGGCCAGTTTCGCGCCGATATGGCCGGATTTGCCGACGCCGGTGACGATGAGGCGGCCAGTGATGTTCGCGATCAGGTCGATAGTTGCGTCGACGGCCTTGGTGTCGAGGCTCTCGATCAGAGTATCGAGCGCGGCTCGGTCCGTCGTGAGCGCTGCGAGGATGTGGTCTTTGGCCTGGCCGTCCATGGGCTTTGGGATACGGCAATCGGGTTGGGGCGACAAGCTCAGGCAGTCTTGGCGATTTGGTCGAGGGCCTTGAGCTTCGCCAGAAGCGCGGGCATGTCCGCGAGCGGCACCATATTGGGGCCGTCCGACGGTGAGCGGGCGGGGTCTTCGTGGGTTTCGATGAAGACGGCAGAGACGCCGACCGCAACGGCGGCGCGTGCAAGCGGCGGGACGAACTTGGCCTCGCCGCCGGAAGAGGTACCTTTTCCGCCCGGCAGTTGGACGGAGTGGGTGGCGTCGAAGACGACCGGATAACCGGTTTCGGCCATGATGGGCAGGCTGCGGAGGTCCGAGACCAGCATGTTGTAGCCGAAGCTGGCGCCGCGCTCGGTCAGGAGAATTTTGGTGTTTCCGGTCGATGCGATCTTGTCGGCGACATTCTTCATGTCCCAGGGGGCGAGGAACTGGCCCTTCTTGACGTTGATGGTGGCGCCGGTTTCGCCTGCGGCGAGCAAGAGATCGGTCTGGCGGCAGAGGAAAGCGGGGATTTGCAGGATGTCGACGGCGTCTGCCGCGGGTGCGCATTGCTCGGGTGCGTGGATGTCGGTCAGCACCGGGCAGCCGAATTCGTCGCGGATCTTGGAAAGGATCGTCAGGCCTTCTGCGATGCCGGGGCCGCGTTTCCCGGTAAGGGAGGATCGGTTGGCCTTGTCGAAGCTTGCCTTGAAGACGTAAGGGATGCCGAAATCGGCGCAGGTTGTGGCGAGCCGATCCGCCAGCATGCGGGCGTGATCGAGTGTTTCCAATTGGCAGGGACCCGAGATGAGGGCGAAAGGCCGGTCGGGGCCGAAGGTGACGTTGCCTGTGGTGACGGTCATGTCAGGCCCTCGCGTTTCATGATGTCTTCGATGATGGGGATGTCGGACGGGTTGTTCAGTTCCCAGAAGGCGCGGCCTTGGGCATCGACTTCGACGCATGTGACGGGAATGCCGTTTTCGAGGAAGCGCAATTGTTCGAGGCCTTCGGCCTGTTCGAGCATGCCTTGTGGCAAGGCAGCGTACCGGCGAAGCGCATCTGCGCGGTAGGCATAGCAGCCGACATGGTGGAAGACCGGGAGGCCGGTGTCTTTGGCCTTGTCGGCGAAGGGCAGAACTTCCTTCGAGAAGTAGAGCGCGGTGCCATCGGGGCGGAACACGGCGGTCGTGGCACCAACGCGTCCGGCTTTTCGATCCGCTTGCAGTGCGGTCAGGTGATCGGGTTCCGTACGCAGAACAGGCGTGGCCATCTGGCAGGCCGGGTCCTGCATGGCCGCGACCAGAGCTTCGACATAGTGGGGTGGCGTCAGCGGGGCGTCGCCCTGAAGGTTGATGACAACCTGCGGATTGCTGCCCAGAAGGTCGAGCGCTTCGGCGCAGCGTTCGGTCCCGTTTCGCGGTTTCTCGGACGTCATCAGGACGTCTGCGCCGAATGCGCTTGCGGCGTCTGCTATGCGGTTGTCGTCGGTCAGGACGTAGACTGCATCGATGCCGGGGACCGCGCGCGCCGCGTCCCAACTGCGCTGTATCAGCGAGCGGGCAACGCCGGTCGCGCCGGTCAGCATGGCGAGCGGCTTGCCGGGGAAGCGCTGGGACGGGTCGCGCGCGGTCCCCGGCATCGATGCAGTCTACGTCCTGACCGACGACAACCGCATAGCAGACGCCGCAAGC
>JAAUYH010247266.1_pt1 | contig 11893 bp, 10 predicted proteins | sample 7278061 | NCBI WGS metagenome assembly JAAUYH01 (sample SAMN14350203, study PRJNA611818) | marine sediment metagenome | isolation source: surface marine sediment (0.6m) | place: French Polynesia: Moorea | collected 2018-08 | reverse complement strand
CTAGGTTTCAAATTTTTCCAGCTAATCCTAAGTAGGGTTTGCTGAAAAAGTAATAGCCCACTTTCCGCACGTCAAAATGTAATATATGAAAATTACTTAATTGGGGTCATTTGGCGAGCGCATTTTACCCAGTTGGCGATCGCCAAAATCCCCAAGGCTATACTACAAAGCATATGACAACTTGACGTGCGGAAGATGGGATTGGAGACTTGGGTGATGGAAAGGGGCGCGAAGGGGGCTCGGATAGTTAAGTTATCGGTCTTCTCCATTAAATCTTGAGGACACGACAGGCGAACTTGGTTCGCCTGCGTGAGATGTCCGTGTTGATATAAGCCGTCTTGCGCTGGTGTAGGGTGTAGGGTGTAGGGAAGATAAGGGTTTGACTTTTTTAATCTATAGTAATAAACATTTTTTATTTCTCTAGCTACTTTTGAGATACTTTTAACGTCGTACTAACGACTAACGACTAACTACTAACGATCTCAATTAGGTAATTTATTTTCTCTTAGCATAGTAGCGAGTGTAATAAGACGAGCCACTAGAGCTACAGTTGACTTGGTTGGCTACTATACCCAATACAGAAACATTATACATTTTCAAATTATCAATATTCTGTTTGAGCAAAGAGCGGTCTGTTTTTCCCATTCTGACTACTAAAACTACACCATTAGTGCGAGTTGCCAAGATTCTACCATCTGCAAAACCCAGGATTGGGGGTGTGTCATAAATAATCAAGTCGTACTTATGACTATTTTTGAGTTTGTCCATGAACTCTTGCATTTTCTGGGAAGAAAGCAAACGAGTTGGATCTCGAGGAATATCTCCCGCACTAATCACGGAAAGATTTTCCCATTGAGGAACGGTTTGAATAGCTTCTTCTACAGCTAAATTAGTAGCCAGAATATTACTCAATCCTTCTTTATTGGGCAATCCCATCCAGCGATGTACTTGGGGACGGCGCAAGTCAGCATCGATTAATAGTACTTTTTGCCCCATGGCAGCAGCAGCTTGAGCTAAATGGGAAGAAATAGTTGATTTTCCTTCCGAGGGTATAGAAGAGCTAATCACGATCGAATTAAGAATGCTATCAGAACCAAGTAGTCTAATGTTGGTATTAAGAGAGCGAAATGCTTCCAAAAAGGGCGAAGAACTATACCAATTATTTCTACGAATACGATGAGAAGAATTTGGGCTAGGGGGTTTTACCTCAATAGAATTATTGCCTATTTCTAATGGGGGTAAACTAGCTGCTACTTCCTGTTTTTCTTCTATTGGTTCGAGGTCTTTCTGTATTGGTACTCTACCCAATAGGGGTAAATTGGTCATTGCGGTGATTTCTTCTGGAGAATGGAAGACCGGATCGAGTTTTTCTGCGATTAAAGCAGCAGCTACTCCCAACAGGGTACCACCGATTAAACCTAAAGCGATATCACGGGGTGGATTGGGAAAAATCGGATTTTCTCCAACTTTCGGTTGAGCGATTATTTGCCAAGGAATAGACTGTTGCGCTATCTCTATTTTTAGTTCTTCTTGTGCCTTTAAAGAACGACTCAAACTTTCGTTTGCCATAGATAATTCTCTAAGCAAATTCGAATATTGGCGAGCAATTGTGGGCATTTGCCTAGTTAACCGCTTAAAATTAGCAATATCTCCTTCTAAAGAGCGACGGCGAAGCTCAAGGGTTTCAATTCTGTTAGCTGTTTCAATATATTTCTGACTGAGTTCTAGACGCAAAGAACTAGGAGAATCTAAAAGAGAGCTATCAGCGATCTCACTGGCAAGATTACGCCCTAAAATTCTAGCTGCTTCTTGTTCTAGTAAAGGTAATAACTTTTCTCTTCTTTCTTTCAGTTCGATTATATTGGGGCTGGTTGGTAAGAAACGAGCAGATTGTTGAGCCAAACTAACATTTATTTCTTGTAATCGATCTAGTAGATTTTGATAGCGGGGAGATTCACTCAAATAACTAGCTACTAGTGCTTGTTGTGGTTCTAACCCTAATTGCCTTTGTAGATTGTTGTAAAGAGATTTGGCTGCTTTGATTTGTACTTGGGTTTCAAAATATTTTTGTTCTTGTTCGGTTAACTGTTCGGCAATTAGGACAGAATGTTCTTGCGGGTCGAGGAGATTGTGTTTTTGGCGAAATTTTTCTAGTTTTACTTGTATGTAATCTACTTTCTGGGTTAGCTCTGGCAATCGATCGTCAACAAATTCAATACCTTGCTCGATCGCTTTTCTTTTTTCTTCTAGAGAATATTCTAAATAGGCTTGAGCCAAGTTTTCTAAAACAAACTCAATTTTAGTTGGATCGTTATCTTGATAAGAAATATCGAGGATTTTGGTATTGTCTAACTGTTCAATTTCGAGGGGGGAATTTTTTTCCCTAATTAAATCTTCATATTCAATTTTTGGATAGTGAGTAGCTAACTTGGCGACAAGGGGATTGAGAACACTAGGACTCTTTAATACGGCAATTTGAGAGTCATAATCGACACCCTCTATACTTCCTTCCAAAAAAGCTAGTTGATTTTGTTTTTGCTCTTTGTTGACTGGCTCGATTAAAACTTGAAAGTCACCTTGATACTTGGGTTTTTGAGTCAGTGTCCAGATAGTTGCTAATGTTGTTACTCCTAAGGCTACAGCAATAATAAGACGAAAACGATATTTAGCTATATTGAGCAACTGTTTTAGATCGAGACTTTCTTCATCTTCCTCCAGATTAGCTTGCTCCACAACAGGCATCGAATAAAAATGAGTAATTCCATTCTTACCATTACCATTGCCATTGCTTTCTATATAGCGCTCTCTGCTTGTATCTTGCATTATTGATAATCCTCACAACCCAAGGTTTTATAATTATGATTAATTTATCAAAAGATCGCTATCCCAAAAATGAGAATAGCGATCGCCTGTAGCTCGTATTTAGCTAAAATTTTCAGAATTGTCTAGAATCCCAGGAATCTTAATAAGCTTAGCGGTGCGGTTAGAGGACGAAGTACTGTTCCTAGAGCATCTCCGATACCAGCAGCACCAGAACGTTTGACCACTATGACATCATTTTGACGGAGGGTAGGGTTATTTTCTTCGTCAATATCATTAGCAAAGTCAACTTTGATGTTTCTTTTCGATACTGTCCCATTCGGATTAAGGCGAACCAACTCAACTGAACCAGTGTTAGCCCTCGATCTGTTAAAACCTCCTGCTGCCAAAATGCCTTGGTTTAAAGGAGTATTGGGAGGCACTTCAATTGTGCCAGGGTTGGTCACTTCGCCAACTACATTAATTCTGATTGCTCCAGGAGAAAAGCTTGCTGCTGCCAAAGATTCAGATTCTTCAGCAGCCAGTGTGTCTGCCCGAGGAATGATAATGCTATCCCCTTTTTGCAAAATAACGTCTTGGGTTTCGTCTCCATCCTGTAGCATACTCCATAAATCTACAGCAATAGTTTTCTCCTTCCCATCCCAAGTTTCTCTCCTTATTTCTATGTCTCTTACGTTAGCTAGAGGTTTTATTCCTCCTGATAAAGCTAATGCATCAGATAATCTGGGTGGTAGAGCTTCTCCTTGGCCTTGGTCATTAGGTCCTGCTTGGGTATTAACCGTATAAGTTCCTGGACGGTAAACTTCCCCCACAAGAGCTACTTTAATTGGGTCGCCAATACCAAAAGTAGCCCCAGCAGCAGCTAATCTGTCAATTTCCTCAAGGCTTACTTGTTCCACAGTAGGAATAAAAATAGTATCCCCGTCTCTCAAACGCAAATCATCTATTTTACCCTGGTCAATTAGGTTCCAAGCGTTGACAAGATATGTCTCTTCTCTATTTTTAATTTTTCTGATAATTTGAATATTGCGTATATCAGCAAGAGTAGTGATTCCTCCTGCTTGTTGAAGCACTTCGACTGCCGTAGGGAAGCTTCTGGTTTGGGTAACATCGAATTCGTAAGAACCTGGATTATCTACTTCCCCAGAAGCAGTAATCTGCATCGGACGAGGGGTAACTAAACCAACAGTAATTACTGGGCGTTTGAGATAGGCTGCATATTTACTAGCAACTAAGTCAGAAGTTTCTGCCAAAGTCAAGCCGGTAACTTTAAGGTTACCAATCAAAGGTAAACTGATACTACCATCAACCAAAACAGGATATTCCCCACTGTATTCTTCTACTTGGAAAATATCTAATCTAATTTGGTCTCCAGGCCCTAGAGTATAATCGGTTTCGCTGTAGGTAGAGCTATTAACAGGAAAAGGAGTAGAATTATTGTCTGTATTAGGAAAAGAATTAGGATTATTTGGTCCTGGTGGGGAATAGGTGTTTGGTCTAGACCGTTTTAGTACGTCAAGTCTACTAGGGTCTAAAAGCCCATCTTCTCGTTGAGCTACGGCTGGTAAATATGAAGAAAAAATTACTACTAAGCAAGATGCAGCGATCGCTGATATCTTAAAGTTCGGAGATACCAGTAAGTTATAGAAAAAGGAGTTGTTCTTCATAAAAAAAACACATTTAGTAAAATACGTTATATCGTAACTAGATTATTATTATTAATCTTATAAGTTCAAATGTCGAAAAAACATAAACAAAAGTTCCCCTATCTATTAGGTTCTAAGTGGACATCTCGTCAAAAAAATTGGGGATGGCGACATTTTCAAGTAATCAATCGTAAAAACCAGGGTAAATGGGTATTTGCCGAAATGGTTGCTTCTTGTGACCCCCAAACTCGTTTTTGGCTTAATGCAGAGCAACTAAAGGATAATTCTCTTTGGCAATCTGGGTGGAAAACTTTAGAGGAAATTAACCAAAAGGAAGAAGACCGAGAATCAGAATTGCTCATCATAGAATAAGACTATTTATTAACTAGACTAGACGAATTTACGGAATCATTGAGATTAATAATATTGCAGCCAGAATCATAGCACTGTCTTGACAATTTGCCACTAAGTTATGTTTCAACAAACATTGAATGGATAGCCCTATAATAATCTATTATTTATTATCCTTTTGCTCTCTGGCTTAATGTCTTTTGCTCCCTGGCGATCGCATTTGTCCCGCGCCCTACATCGCAATCGTTCTCAACCTTATTCTCGTTATTTACAACTAGCCACCGTAGATACCCAAGGATTACCAGCTAACCGTACTGTAGTTTTTCGTGGCTTTCTAGAGGATAGTAACCAGTTACAATTTATTACCGATGCTCGCAGTAATAAAATTGCTCACATCAAAGCTAAACCTTGGGCGGAAATTTGTTGGTATTTTACTAAAAGTCGCGAACAATTTCGTCTTTTTGGCAAACTGGTTTTAGTTACGGCAGCAGATTTAGAACCAGCTTTACAATTAGCTCGTCAACAAGCTTGGCAAAAACTATCAGATTCTACTCGTTTACAGTTTTCTTGGCCCAAACCTGGTGAGGAGAGAGTAACCAACCCAGAAGCCTTTTCTCCACCACAGCCATCAGCAAAAGAGCCAATAATTAATTTTTGTTTACTATTATTAACACCAGAAAAAGTAGACCACTTAGAATTACGGGGAGAGCCACAAAATCGCTGCCTATATCTGCTGCAAAAAGACCAAACCTGGTCAACTCAATCAATTAATCCTTAATATTTAGTTCGGAATTCGGAGTGACCTTCGGTAGTCGCTTCGCGTACGGAGTTCGGAGTTTAGCCAATAATATCTATCTCCTTAAAAATATCTGGATTATTTACTCTACAAACTTTTTTATTGAAATTACACTTATAAACTGCTGGTTTTTGCCAACTAAGAGGAACTTCTAATAAATCTCTCGCTCCTGTAATTCCCTGACCGACAAATAAAAGTAATGCCAAACAATTGAGGATAATATGGACATAACGCCAACGATTAGCTCTATCTTTATAGATATCTTCTACAATTGCTAAAGAAAATATCATTAATAAAGAAACGGCAATACCAAAATAATAATGAGACCAATACCACTCATTGCTCAATCTCCATACCCCATCTTGACTGCCAAGAATGACTAAACCCATCCCTGAGAGGGTAGCAAAAATAGCTCGCCACAGTTTTGTTCTAGCACGATAAAGCAAAACCAAAGAAGCAATAGTGGCGATAAACATCAAAGCAACAAAGGTAACTTGAAAACTATCTAAACTACCTTGTTTTTGTTGGGCAAGAAAACCACCAGAGCCAAACACAACCGAGTAAGCCAGAGCAACTAAAGTCACTCCCACTACACTACCAGTAAGCCAACGTCCAATTTGTACGTGTTCTCGACCGACTACTGGAGGAATTTTACTCTTACCACCTCCCGCAACTGCCAACCTTCTTTGACGGGTTTGCCAAGCAAAATTGGCTACCATGCCAATTAAAGGAAAAACAAAAACAACAGCGAGTGCTGGATGAATTAGGGCAATTAAATCTTCATTTTTAAGAAAAGTAAAGCCAAAGATCAACTGAGACTGGAGACTATTAAATATATCCATAATAAAAATCTCGAACATAGAAACCAAAATTAGGTAATCTGGTTTTTCAACATCTTCTCAAGAACTTAAACCAAGATTATTAAGGCAGGCTTAATTTTTCTAGATTAAGATGGGCGATCGAAATTAAACAGTAAAATTTTAGACATTAAGTTGAATAATATTCTGACGATTATTCCTGTCCGTAACGAAGAAGCCACTATCGATCGAGTTATCTTTTCTTTGCAGACTTATGGTTTAACCAAAATCAGAGTAGTAGATAATGGCAGTAGCGATCGCAGTGCTACCCTTGCCCGACAAGCGGGTGCAGAAGTATTATTCGAGCCTATTCCTGGTTATGGTCGAGCTTGCTACTGCGGATTGCAAAATTTACCAGCAGAAATTGATTGGATTCTTTTTTGTGATGGGGATGGTAGTGACGATTTTACTTGCTTACCAGAGTTTTTCCGTTTGCGCGACCGCTACGATCTAATTTTAGGCGATCGTCGTTCTACCCCTCAGGGAAAATCTGCTATGACTCCAGTGCAGAACTTTGGTAATGGTCTGGCTAGTTGGCTAATTGGTTTGGGTTGGGGACATTGGTACAAAGATTTAGGGCCTTTACGTCTTATCCGTCGTTCGGCTTTAGCCAAAATTGAGATGCAAGACCGTGGTATGGGATGGACAGTAGAGATGCAAGTAAGAGCAGTTGAAGAAAAATTGCGTATTGTGGAAATACCTGTAATTTATCATCCCCGACAAGGAGGCAAATCTAAAATATCAGGTACTGTTTCTGGCAGTATTAAAGCTGGAATAGTCATTTTAAGTACTTTAGGTAAATTTTATGGGCCTCATCTTAAGCGGATAGTCCAAGCTGAGATCGAAAAAAGGGAAAAGCTTTGGCAATGGCTCAGTGGCATACTACTGCTATTAGGTACAATTTCTATTCTTCCCCATGGCGATTTTCGTCAACCAGAAGCAGTACCTCAGTTTTGGTCGGGCATAGCTGTAATGAGTGGGGGATTTATTTTATCTTGGTTGTTACATTCTGTAACTTTTTGCTGTTTTTGGTCGATCGCTATTCTGACTAGAAGTACTCTTTATGCTTGGAATCCTCTAGTTATTTACTCTTTTGCTGGAGGAGCGCATTACGATAGCTGGTTTATTTTACCTTTAGTTGCTGCTTGGTTTTTATTTGATTTGAGGCAAGAAGAACATAACGGCAAAATCTTTAATTGGCTCGGAAGTTCCGTTCTCCTTGGAGTTGCGACAGCAGTGAAATGGATATCTTTACCTATACTAGGTTTTGTAACTTGGCAAGCTTGGCGTAAAGCTGGTTTTTCTCTTTCTCAGGTAAGGAATTATGGCAAAACAGGGTTACTTATTTAGCTGACATGGTATATGTCACAAGGTTTGTCGCGGGCTAAAGTATCTCCCAACCAGTTCCCTTGTAACCAAAATTAAATAATTTTGGATGAATAATTTCTACCAGAATTTCTAGGGAGTCGATTAATCTTTGACTGGGACGATTAAAATAAGCATTCCCATCGGTAATAAATACTTTATTAGTTCTGACTGCTTTTAAATTCGACCAGTAAGGATTTTTGATTAAATCCTGAGATTCTTGTTTCGTTCGTTCTAGATTAAAACCACAGGGCATAATAATCATATAGTCTGGATCTGCTTTTAAAATTTCCTCCCATTTTAAATAAGGAGAATTTTGACCTGGGACTCCAAATAATGGTTTTCCTCCAGCAATTTCTATTAATTCTGGTATCCAATTACCAGCAATCATGACTGGTTTAGTCCATTCAATGGCTACGACTGTCGGTACTTTTCTCGGCACAGATTTAATTTTTTGACGACAAGTTTCTAACCGATATTTGAGACGATCGAGTAATGGCTTCGATTCTACACCGAAAGTTTGAGCTACTCTGGCTATATCTGCCCAAATATCCGCTAATTTATTTGGTCGTAAAGAAATAATTTGAGGATTACTATTAGTTAGTCGGGCAACTGCTTGTTCGACATCGGCAAAACTAACAGCACAGACATCACATAAGTCTTGAGTAAGAATATGAGTCGGCTGTAATTGTTTGAGCACATCGGTTTTAATTTGATAAATACTTAAAGCAGAGTTTAGTAATGTTTGCACATCGGTATCTATTTGTTCGCTCGATCGTGCTGTATCTAATCTAGCCTCCGTACAAATAGGTAAATGTTTTATTGTTGTAGGATAATCGCATTCGTGCGATCGCCCTACTAAAGCATCGGTCAATCCTAAACCAGCAACTATTTCTGTTGCGCTAGGCAAAAGGGAAACTATCCTGAGATTACGAGAATGAGTCATTAATCATCCAAAACCACTAAATTAGACATTACCCAAAGCTAAAACTGCATTTTGTCCGCCAAAGCCAAAACTAAAACAGAGTACCCCTTGGATATTTTGTTGATAGCTTTCTCGAACTAAATTTAAATCAAATGCTGATTCTGTTAAACCCACACAAGGTGGTAACTGTTGATATTTTAACGCCATCAAGGACAAAGCAACTCCGAGGGCACCAGAAGCCCCTAAAGTATGTCCCGTAGCTCCTTTGGTGGAACTAACAGCTACTTGTAAAGGAAACAGATATTTAATTATCTTGGCTTCTTGCGAATCGTTTAATTGGGTACTAGTTCCATGAGCATGAATATAGTCTATATCTGAAAAGCTGAGGCGCGATCGCTCCAAACATTGCTTAATAGCTATTATTGCCATTTTTCCACTAGGTTCTGGTGCGCTGAGATGGTAGGCATCACAAGCCAAACCAAAGCCTAAAATTCTGCCATAAATATCAGCTTTTCTTTCCTTAGCTAATTCTGCTGTTTCTAAAACTAAAATAGCTCCCCCTTCCCCTAAAACTAATCCTTCTCTCCTTTTGTCAAAGGGATAGCAGCCTGTTTTGGCTAAGGCTCCCATTTTGTCAAATCCAGCTAAAGTTAGTCTAGTGACGGGGGCTTCTATTGCCCCGACGATAACCCTTCGACAACAGCCAGTTTGAATCAATTCAAATCCCCTGGCGATCGCCCAAATTCCCGTAGCACAAGCTGCCATGGGAGCCAATACGGGGGCTGTGGTACCCAAGTAACGAGCTATGGAGACTGCCCCTTGATGGGGAAGTATATCTTGCCAATCTAACTTTGTTCGATCGTTATCCTCAACTAACCAATCTTCCCAATTTCCCTGACAACCTCGACTCGAACCGACAACTACTCCGCAGTCGGGTAAAGGACTAGCTAATCCAGCATCTTTTAAAGCTGCTTGGACTAATAGCTCAGTTAAAGAGCTTAAGTAAATCGGGCGATCGCCAATTAATCCTAAAGGATAAGAGGGAAGTTCGGGAAAAGGTTGGTGCCATCTAATTCCCGACTTACCCTCTAGTAATTTTTGCCAGCTACTGGTTAATGAACCAAGGGAAGAAAGTAAACCAATCCCAGTAACCACAACATCTACCAATTTCCGTAGGGGCGATTCGCGAATCGTCCGTACAATTATTTTTGCAAATTTTCTGCTCCTTCAATTATTTCAGCCGACTCAATGCGATCGCCTTGTTCGATGCCATCAACCACATCCATTCCCTCGATTACTTTACCAAACACGGCATAGTCACCATCGAGAAATTCTAAATCTGCTAAAGCGATATAAAACTGAGAAGAAGCCGAATCTGGTGCTTGAGAACGAGCCATAGCTACTGCCCCACGGTCGTGTTTTAAGGCTACAGATGGAGCAGAAAAACCCGCTTGTCTACCTACTGCTTTGTTATAAACTGGTTCTTCTTCTCCTTCTAACTTAATCTCTAAAGGAATAAAACGACGCTCTCCTGTTTCTGGAGCGATAAAACCACCAGTCCCCATCCGATTCACGGGGAAATTGGGGTCTTTTCCTTGGGGATCTCCTCCTTGAGCTACAAAAGGTTGAGGCTGCTTAACTACCCGATGAAAAGCTAATCCATTATAAACCCCGCGATCGACCAAATCGATAAAATTACCAGCAGTTATCGGCGCATCGTTGCCATTAATTTCCATAATTATGGGTGAACCATTAACAACAAGCTTCACTTTTGCTGTTCCTTCGAGTTTTGGTAAATTACTATTCATATTTGCACTGCTGGTATCTGTACTAGAGGATTCTACTGGAGTTTGAGAGAGATTACCAGGAGACGGAGAAGAATTTGTTGATGCCGTACATCCGCCTAGAGTTAAGCTACCGAACAATACCAGTACGAGTAGACTGGTTAGCCAGATAGGTTTTTTTTTGTTCATTCTTTGTCCTGCTCAATTGAACTAAAAGTTAGATTTGTTCATTCAAAACTGATAACTGGTAACGGATAAGCGATCGCTGTTACAACCCTTCTAAAGGAATTTCCAAAAAACGAGCTAATTCAGCCCCCTGATTTTCTAATTCTGATATGGCAATAGGCTCACCTACACGAGTCAGAGGAATATCTCTTCTTTTATTGGCACGTAAATACAAAACTCTTTTAGGATTAAGTCCTTCCCTAATCTCGGCTCTAACTGACTGAATGTCTTCTAAGGCAATATCTATTTCTACATTACGATTTTTGCCAGGAAATCCCTGACGGAAAATTTTAGCTATCCCAGTATTTTTATTAAATTCGTTGTAGCCTCCGCCCACGTCCCACCAAATTGTCAACCAAAGATAAAGAGACAACAAGATGCCTGCTACACCATAAAAAGTAAGAGCGACTCCTTGAGGTATAAATTGCAAGTTACTTGGGTCAGAAACTAGTAATAAATTGATTTTAAAATAGCTAGATAAACCAGCCAGAAGAAAACCTAAGCCTCCCAATAAAGAAACAACTGCCCACAAGTAATTGCTAAATCGGCGAGAACCAAGAATATTTTGACGAAGAACACTGCTATTCATTGTTATTTATCTTAACAGTCTGTACTAACCAAGAAATTTTACTTTAGCAAAAAGTCTATTTTTCAATTACGAAATTAAAAATCTAAAGATTTATGAGTGACAGTGTGTCATTTTGTTAAAATTTTGCTAATAATTATTATTAGACATTGAGTCTCATTATTTTCAGATCCTGAAATTCTCATAAAAGGAAATCGGGATATGAAGCGGACTCATGATATTTTAAAAAATGTTAACTAATCGCTTTCTACCCCGTAAGCGATTTTAGGGCTAGTTCCCCACAAAAACAGAATTTTATCCAGAATAACTGGTAAAGTTTTATAAAGCTTGACAGTTCATCATAATGTGACTGTCAGAGAAAAAAAAAGAAAACGTGCAAATTTTAGCAATCTTGCAGTTTATTTCATTAAGCAAGAGGATTAGAAACTATGACCATAGCAGTGGGACGCGCACCAGAAAGAGGATGGTTTGACGTCCTCGATGACTGGCTCAAGCGCGATCGCTTTGTCTTCGTAGGTTGGTCTGGTATCCTACTCTT
>JAAUYH010211333.1_pt1 | contig 11894 bp, 10 predicted proteins | sample 7278061 | NCBI WGS metagenome assembly JAAUYH01 (sample SAMN14350203, study PRJNA611818) | marine sediment metagenome | isolation source: surface marine sediment (0.6m) | place: French Polynesia: Moorea | collected 2018-08 | reverse complement strand
CCTTTCTTTTGTCATGGTTTGAGCAAATTTGAGCACTGTCTCTACCTCGTCTAAGAGACTGCCATTCCAATGCTTCTCTAACACACCCCAAGTGCGCTCAATCGGATTGTGTTACAGAAAACAGCCCAACAATTATATGATTGGCTCATCAGACCCCTAGAATCGGAGTTAGCCAATATTCATCACCTCGCTTTCTCCTTAGATCGGGGTTTGCGTTACATCCCGATGGAAGTACTGCACGACGGAGAGAAATATCTAATCGAAAAATATACAGTTACTACCTTTATTTCTGCTCAATTTACCGATACAGAAGACCGTCTCCCCATAAATCCTAATGACACACTGATTCTGGGAATGGGTGCATCTGAAGTACCAGGATATAAACCTTTACCCCATGTAGTTACTGAGATTGATAACATTGTCAGAGACGATCGAGCTAATGATGCTAAAGGAATCTATCCAGGAGCTAAATTTCTGGAGAAAGATTTTATTTGGGATAACTTATGGACTAACTTAGAGGACAAAAAACTATTACACATAGCGACTCATGGTGAATTTGTCCCCTCCAGTCAGGATGCTTCGTTTCTGGTGTTAGGAGATGGTCAGAAACTCACAATTGAAGAAATACGCATTTTAGATGATTATTTAGATAATGTGCATCTAGTAGTACTATCAGCTTGTGAAACCGCCGTTGGCGAGTCTTTCCTAACCGACCCAAAACAGGAAGAAGGTATAGAAATTAATGCCCTCAGCTTCTATTTCATCAGTGGTGGAGCGAAAACGGTGATGGCTTCCCTGTGGCAAGTAGATGATGCTAGTACCAGTCAACTAATGCAGCGATTCTACTGTACTCTGGCGAAAAATCCATCGCTTACGAAAGCAGAAGCCTTGAGAAAAGCTAAAATGAGTTTGTTGAATAATACTTCCCTCGATTGTGAAAGCTCTGCTTCCAATAATACCGACTTTACCCACCCCTATTATTGGTCTCCCTTCATTCTTATTGGTAATGGCTTGTAATAAGCCGATCTTCATTCAAATTGCATAGTGAAGGCAGCAGGGAAGCATAGGAGCTTATAAGGGTATGATTTTAAGATTTGACTTTTTGACTCTACTTTGGTCGATCGCTTAAAGACAAAACTTCTATTGGGGGACTAGCCCCCCAAACCCCCCAGTGGGGACGTTACGACCTCCCCACGCCCCTGCCGTAAGAATTAATCGACTAATCAAAATAGTTGACATAAGTACTTAAGCAAAATTGTTTACACATTTGATTTTTCTGTTCCCTATTCCCTATTCCCTATTCCCTGTCTCCACCAGGTAATTTATTTTGCACAGGTACTTAATCTCAATTTCACGTAAGATTAAGACTTTTGCCGTACATCTGCTGCCGTATCAAGCAAAATTTGAGGATTAGCTTGTTCGGGAGAGACTATATTAGTCTGACCATGAGCTTCTATGGTTATTTCTGGATTGATCAGCATATTTCTGCCTAATTTAGCTGTTGCTGAGTTTTCATCCCAAATCCGAGCAAGTTTATTTCTAATATTTTGAAATTCATCCATATTTTCAAAGTTTACTAGGGTAAAGTAGCGTTTAACTCCCTGAGTTTCTACTTCGATCGCGTAAACATCAAAGTTTAGTTGTGGACTCTGGGGAAACTTAACCAGACTCCCAGTTAAGGTGTTTTCTTTACCATTCCAGTCGGCGATCGCATCGATTACTTCCACAGGTTGTTCAACTTGAGAATTTAGCTTTAAGTGAGTTGGACTTTTGGGAATTTTTTTCAGCTTATAAGACAACCGTACAATATCCCCACGATATAAGTCTTTAGTATATTCAGGAGATTTTACAAAAACAGGAATCACTCCATCCTTGTATTCAATCACTAAAATTTTGCCCTCTCCTCCTATGGCATGAACTTTACCAATAAAACTAGTGCGATCGAGTAATTCGACAGGGATATTCACTTCTCTGTTGTATTCGGGAAACCCTTCTAACCCAGTCCACGACTCCAAAACTTCCACTGACTTAACAGCAATATGTTTTTGTGGGCTAGGATTAGAGATGATACGACCATGAATACACACTCGATCGTGGCGATTGACTTCACTTAAAGTAGCTAAAGTCTTTTTATTTTTGGGCAACAAGGAAAATTCACGATAACTAAAAAAATTATCTGGTTCGCGTACAGACATAACAAACAGTTTAGATGATTCTACTGCCCCATGGATTCGACCTATCAACCCCGTAGTTTTTAATTCCCGAGACAATCTGGTCATTTCTAAACCTTCATAAGCCTCAGAATGATAGATACATTGTTCATCAGGTGAAGCAAAAATTCTGGGAACAGTTATAAAAACTATAGTTAAACAAAGAAGTAGAATACTTAAATATTTTTTAGAAATCATTCGAGATTTTAGATGTAGGCAAACAGCTAAACACTACGCCCATTATAAAGACTCATAGCTTTTTCTACCCCTTGTTTGAGACTGAGATCGATCGCATCCTCAGCTAATATCAATACTTCTCGTACAATTTTGGCCTCACGGGGTGAAAATTGGCCCAAGACATGACTAACCGTCTCTTCTTGTTCTGTTGATTTGCCAATACCGATGCGGAGACGAGGAAAATTTTGTTGACCTAAATGAGCAATAATTGATTTCATCCCATTATGTCCACCAGCAGAACCAGAGATACGTAAGCGTATTTTACCTAGAGGTAAATCCATATCATCATAAACGACTAGCAGGGATGAGGGAGTTAACTTATACCAATCAGTAACTGCACGCACTGATTGTCCAGAACGATTCATATAAGTTAGGGGTTTGAGTAAACGAATTTTATTGCCCGAATTTGCTATTCCTTCAGCAAATAACCCTTGAAAGCGACGATTTTTTTGCCAGTCTATTTGCCAAGACTTAGCCAAAGTGTCTACTAATTCAAAACCAATATTATGTCTGGTTTTATCGTACTTTGGTTCGGGATTACCTAAACCGACTATTAGTTGGGGAATTAGTAACTTAGTCGTGCTTTCAAAGGTCATTCGCTGTCAGTCAATAACTAGGATTGTTGAAATAAGGTCTCTAAGTAAACTTTGGCACAAGCACGATAATTTTGAGAAGCGGTCTGAGAATGACCATTACTATTTTGTAGCAAAAATAAAGATAGAGCTGCTGCAAAAACACGGTCTTGATCCCAATTAGGATGAGTTTCAAGATAGTTTTTGAGAGATCGATGTAGTTCTTCGGGTATTTCCGCCAAAATGCTGACTGGGGTTGTCATAGTTATTTTTTTACTCCAAGCAGATATGTGTGAGCTTTATTAAACTGAGATACCGATTTGACTAGTTAGGCTAATGACAATTTATAAACGGTCGCGGGACTATTTTCTGCTGAGAGGGGGTATCTTTGTCAATGCTAAAAACTGTTAATGAAATTTGCTATTTCGGGAAAAGGTAACGAAATAATAGCGGTTTAGGAGCATTTTTTGTTACTTTTCTTAAAAGAAACTCAGTATGAATTAGAGCAAAATAATTCAAAGAACAAAATCCCCCGATCGAGATTCAAGTATTGATTGCTCCGTAATTGCCTGTGGAAAAACCTGGGTAAAATGTGGAAATAGTTGAAAAAGGTTGTGGAAATAGTGGGGAATCTAGTAGATAAACAGGCAGTGAAAAATAAGAATTGCTAATTTTTGAGGTCGAGCGAATTTTGATTTGAAGATCGAAGCAAAAGTCAACTCTTAAATTAGTAATCGAGCTAGTAAAAAGGTACTATTTGCCGTTTATCTGATAAGTAATTTTACGCAGATAAATTTATGAATTAGGATTGAGAATTCATCAAAATATAATAATTTTTTGATTTTCTCCGTTTCCTGGTTTATTTCCAATGCTTTTTTATTTTGACTGAAATAGCCCAATTGAGTTACTGATTCAAACTTTATTGTAAGTAATTTTATGTAAATAAATTCACATAGATAAAATCCACAGTCATAGAACTTGTAATTCCTAATCCGATGATGCAACTATATTGAAGACCCGTATTCATATCGCGTATGAGATCTTCACGACTGCGTTCATCCATGCCAGCGATCGCCTCAGGTTTCTAACTCGCAAGTTGCCGTTGTAGTGAAAAATAATTGAAACTCTGGTTAATAGGATTTTTATACTAAATATCAAGCCTGAGAATGAGCCTGTAGCACCATAAGGTCTGATTCTTTCATCCATGTACGGAATTAAGACCTCAAATTTGCTTCTAATCTCCTCAATTATTGACATTTAGACAAGAAACAATAATAATTCGATCTAATCATCTCATTTGTAGTACTAAATGGGCAACTTGTTTCTGCGCAACTCATATGAATAGATTTGGGCAAATTTATTACAATATATGGAAAGACAATCTAATCAAATTTTAACTCCTCTAGTTAAGTCAAAACAAGCTTTGCGTCAGCATTTACCTAACGCTGTTGTTAACTTATACGATAGATGGAAATACAATTATTTTAATATCACTAGAACTTACAAATATAATCTTTCTACACTAGTAGAGCATAAACCCAAAGATATTACTGAGAACTTATTAACCACAACTAAAAAATTATTAACTCAAAAGAAAAGAATACTTTTTTATCCTGATTTTCCCTACAAAAAAGTCCCCCTTTATCAAATTTGTCTCCTCTTAGGGTATGATGTTACCAATAATCCTCAAAGAAGATTTGATTTGGCCATAAAATGGCAAAGATACACCACATTTTCCAATAATGACCGAGTTTTATCTGAATTATCTACTCAAAAAAACAAGATTATTAATTTTAACTGCCAAGATATTAGTAAAGAATACGTCAATAAAGTATTTAAACAAGTTTTTGGTTATAATCTTGGGGTAGATCCTCTAAGTTATACTGGTAAGTGTGTTGCTAAATCTAATTTAAATGCTCAACACGATGGCAGAATTATTGATTGTCCTATTGCCAAGATAGAATCGGGAGTTGTCTATCAAAAACTAATTGATAACGAAGTAAAAGAACATGCAGTACTAGATTATAGGGTTCCTATTTTTAAACAAGAAATTCCTTTAGTATATAAATATTTAAAGAGAAATCAAACAAAAGAACAACGTTTTTACGGTTATCGTAGTTTAATTTCCGTTGAACTGGCAGAAACTGAAGAAGTTTTTAGTCAAAATGAAATTAATAAAATCATCTCTTTGGTAAAGACGCTGTCGAACATATTGACTAGATTCAATCAAAATTACAGGAGTTTGCTGTTTATCTTCTCTGCAACTGTCTAATGCTGATTGTTGTTGCCACAATTGATCTCCTAATACCCATATCCCAATAGTCATAAATTTATTCTTCCCAATAACTACTAACTCCGAACTCCGAACTCCGAACTCCGAACTCCGAACTCAAAAACCCGTCTTTACAGATTTCAATGTTTCTTGATAGCTTTTCACTGATATTTACCAAGGTTTTTTATAAAAATTTAAGATTTTTGAAAATTATATCGAAACATACATTCAGACGGTAAATTTGCACTTATGGTATTAATAGGCAAAATCAACTAATCCACTAAGTTGATTCTGCTGAAAATTTTGTAAGGGTTTAAGATTATGAGAGTTATCTCAAATTTCCTTGTTTCTCTTCTGCTGACCACAATAATTAGTTTTGCTGCTCCAGCCTTGGTAATTGGACTATTTTTGGGCATTTTGTTGGTTTTAGGCTATATTCCTGGTCTAGCACTCTTAGGAAAATGTGGTATTGTCCAAATATCAGATTTTTTGGCTGTTTTCGGTAGTGGTAATCCCTTTGAAGGAGTGATTATTTTAGGTCTTGCTTTTGCAGTAGTAGGGTTCTTTTTCGATATTTTTAATTTCTATTTTTATCGCTATCAAGGCTTGCGTAGTTAGTTGAGTGGAAAATAAATAGAGATAATTTGCCTATAAAGAGCAACTCAATACATCAATTCTTCGTCTGCTCAATATAGGAATCATCTCTATAAATTAACTGTAAGCAAAAATGTTTAAATTTTTTTCCTGGCGTTTTCGTAAAAGCTGGTTTTACACACTTATATCTATTTTTTCTGCTGCGATCGTTTGTTTAACTAATATTCAACCGAGTTATAGCATTTCTTGGTTCGATTTAATTAGACAAGGAGTACAGGTTATTCAACTATCGAACATATCTAATAAGCAGGAAATTGCACTTGGTAAACAGATTAATGAACAGTTAATCAAATCCGGTCAAGCTAAAATTTATCGCGATCGACAAATCACTAACTATATCAATCAAATTGGCCAAAAATTAGCTAAAAATAGTGAGCGTCCCGATATTCCCTATACTTTTCAGGTAGTAAATGATAAGAGCATTAATGCTTTTGCTACTATGGGAGGCTATGTTTATGTCAACACTGGTTTGATGTTAGCAGCAGAAAACGAAGCGGAACTTGCTAGTGTAATTGGACATGAAATTGGTCATATTGTCGGTCGTCATGCTATCGAGCATATGCGTCAAAGAGCAATTTCTCAAGGGATATTATCTGTAGCAGGATTGGACCAAAGTGCAGCCGTGCAAATTGGAGTAGATTTAGCTGTTAATCGTCCTAATAGTCGTGAAGATGAACTAGAAGCAGATCGACTTGGATTGGCTAATCTGAAAAAAGCCGGTTATGCTCCTTCTGGTATGGTTAGCTTTATGAAGAAGCTTTTAAAACAAGGAAGTTCGGGGCCGAAGATTTTGAGTACACACCCGTCTACATCAGATAGAATTCAAGCTTTGAACAGCAAAATTGAGCCATCAAAGGCCAATGTAGGCGCAGGCTTAAATTCACAAGCTTATAAGCGCAATATTAGCTCTCTTAGATAGAATTAATAATTAGTTTTGGTTAATTGTTGTTTTAAACTAATATTGAATTTTTGTCTAAACTCAGTAACTCACTTCAAGTTCGTCATCATTGGCAAAAACTACTACTTTGTCATAGAGCGATCGCGGTTATTCGTTCTCCCCAGTTAGAAGTTGGTTTGGCAATGGCTCATGCCGTGGCAAAAGGCGGTCTTAAAATTATAGAAATAGGTTGGAATAGCGCTCGACCTGAAGAGTTAGTTGCTTTACTAACAAAAGAATTACCCGATTGTACAATTGGTGTTGGGACTATTTTAGACAGTCAACAATTACAAAAGGCGATCGCTTGTGGGACACAATTTATTTTCTCTCCCCACCTCAATCCCAATCTACTTACAACCGCCGTTAAAGAATATGGTATCCCGACTATTCCTGGAGCATTATCTCCCACAGAAATTGTTACTGCCTGGCAATTAGGAGCTAGTGCCGTTAAAGTTTTTCCTATTCAGGCGGTTGGTGGGGCAAACTATATCAAGAGTTTACAAGCTCCTCTAGGTCATATTGATTTGATTCCCACAGGTGGGATTACTTTAGAGAATGCACCAGCCATGCTCTCCGCAGGAGCGATCGCTGTTGGTCTTTCTAGTCAATTATTCCCTAAATCTTTAGTGGCAGCAGAAGATTGGCAAGCAATTACTCAACGTACCAAGGCTTTGCTGACTAGTTTAAAATTATAAATTATGAACGTATTCAAAATAAGTTGCCAGCAAACTGAATCAAGAGAAAGAGGGTGTTAATTTGTCAAAAATTTCTAGTAATGAACGACAAAAGCTATCTAAACTATTAATAGAAAAACTTATATATAACTCTGATATTAAAACCAAACAATGGTTCGATAACTATCTTAAAGGAGCTATTGAATATCGAGGATTAAAAACCCCCAAAGTCGCTTCTATAGTTAAGGAATGGTACACACAAAATGAACTCAAACAATACAATTTAGGAGATCGGCTAGAACTTTGTTCAGATCTAATCGCCAGTTCTTTTGCAGAAGATAAATTTGCAGGAATTATTTATATTCAAAAATTTATTCTAGCTAAAATAGATTACAAAATCTTATTAGACCAATGTAATTTATTTTTTGAGCAAGGTTATTTCTTTGATTGGTCAACAACAGATTGGTTTTGTACGCGAATTTTAGATCCAATTATTATTAACAATGATATGGACGCAGCAGAGACTATAGCGAATTGGAGAACTTCAGAAAACTTTTGGCAAAGACGAGCTTCTATAGTTTCTTTTAGACACTCTAGTGTAGATAAAAAATACCATTTTTTAATTGAAAAAGTAATTGAGCAACTTGTCAAGGAAGATAAACGCTTTATTCAAACAGGTATTGGTTGGGTTCTTGCCGATATGTCTAAAAAATATCCAATTGAGGTAGAAGCTATATTTCGCAAATACATTAAAGAACTGAGTAAAGAAGTAATAGATCGTCACTCAAAATATCTTGATAGTCATCAAGAATTAAAAAAGCTCAAACGCTCTTATTTTAATTAATTTTAAGATTGATTAAATAATGAAAGCTTTCTTTTGGTTATAGACTTCTTAAGTTTTGTTCGGTCAAATGGCTAGTTATGATTTCGATCGCTGCTATATTAATTTTGGCGCATAAGTCTAATTTACAAATCTTCAAGAAAATATGTCTTTCGTTGGTTTACATATTCATAGTGACTATAGCTTACTCGATGGTGCATCTCAAATTCCCCCATTGATCGATCGCGCTTTAGAATTAAATATGCCCGCGATCGCTTTAACGGATCATGGGGTGATGTATGGCGCGATCGAATTAATTAAGGTATGTCGCAATAAGAATATTAAGCCGATTATTGGTAACGAAATGTATGTTATCAATGGCGATATTGAAGACAAGCAGAAACGATACAAACGATATCATCAGGTTGTTCTGGCTAAAGATACTCAAGGCTATAAAAACCTAGTTAAGATAACCACTATCTCTCACCTCAAAGGATTTCAGGGTAGAGGCATTTTTGCTCGTCCTTGTATCAACAAAAATTTATTAGAGCAATATCACGAAGGATTAATCGTTACTAGTGCTTGTCTTGGGGGAGAAGTACCTCAATCTATTCTCAAAGGAGACTTAGCTAGGGCAAGAGATGTGGCTAAATGGTATAAAAATATTTTTGGCGATGACTACTATCTAGAAATACAAGACCACGGTTCGCCAGAAGATCGTATTGTTAATGTAGAAATAGTTAAAATTGCCCGCGAACTAGATATTAAAATTGTGGCGACTAACGATTCTCACTTCATTTCTTGTTATGACGTAGAAGCCCACGATGCACTGTTATGTATCCTCACGGGAAAACGCATTACCGACGAAAAACGCTTGCGCTATAGCGGTACGGAATATCTAAAATCCGCAGACGAGATGAAACTGCTATTTCGCGATCATCTTAGCGAAGAAGTAATTGAAGAAGCAATTAATAACACTATAGAAGTTGCTGACAAGATACAGCCCTATCATATTTTAGGGGAACCCCGCATCCCCGATTATCCAGTACCATCAGGACATACAGCCGATAGTTATTTAGAAGAGGTTTCTTGGCAAGGTTTACTGGAAAGACTTAAATGTCGTACACCTTCAGAAGTCGATCCTGTTTACAAAGAAAGATTGCTAACCGAACTTAAAGTAATGCAAGAGAAGGGTTTCTCTACTTACTTTTTGGTTGTGTGGGATTATATTAAGTTTGCCAGAGATAATGATATCCCAGTTGGACCGGGTCGCGGGAGTGCTGCGGGGTCTTTAGTTGCTTATTCCCTTAAAATCACTAATATCGACCCAGTTCATCACGGACTACTATTTGAACGCTTTCTCAATCCCGAACGGAAGTCCATGCCTGATATCGATACCGACTTTTGTATCGAAAGACGGGAGGAGATGATCGAGTATGTTACCGATAAGTACGGGGAGTCCAATGTAGCTCAGATCATAACATTTAACCGCTTAACTTCCAAATCAGTTTTAAAAGATGTCGGTAGAGTACTCGGAGTTAGTTTTGCTGATGCCGATCGCCTGGCAAAATTAATTCCCGTGGTACGGGGTAAGCCCACCAAACTCAAGGTAATGATTTCGGACCATACCCCCGAACTGCAATTTAAACAAGCCTATGACAGTGAAACAGTTCCTATTTACAATGACCAAAAAGAACCAGTAGGAGAAATAAGCGTTAAGCATTGGCTCGATATGGCAATTCGTATCGAAGGCACGAATAAAACCTATGGGGTTCATGCAGCAGGTGTAGTTATTTCTTCCCAACCTTTAGATGAAATTGTTCCCCTACAAATTAACAAAGAAGGGGCAGTTATTACTCAGTATTTCATGGAAGATTTGGAATCTTTGGGATTACTAAAAATGGATTTTTTGGGTTTAAAAAATCTTACCACCATTCAAAAAGCTGCGGATTTAATCAAAGAAAATAAAGGAGTAAAATTAGATTTAGACCAATTACCTTTAGATGAAAGAAGAGCTTTAGAAATTCTGAGTAAAGGTAAATACAAAAAATTACCAGAAGATGTTCAAAACACTCATAAACTGTTAGAAGATGGCGATTTAGAAGGGATATTTCAATTAGAATCAGAAGGAATGCGTCAGATAGTTAGAGATTTAAAACCTTCTGGTATTGAAGATATTTCTTCGATTTTGGCTCTCTATCGCCCTGGACCTCTGGATGCGGGTTTAATTCCTATTTTTATCAACCGCAAACACGGAAGAGAAAAAGTTGAATTTCAACACGAACTTTTAAAGCCCATTCTCAAAGAGACTTACGGAGTTTTATGTTTGGCTAAAGGAACATTAATCGATAAGCCAGATGGTAGCTACGAAAAAATTGAGCATATTAAGCAGGGAGATATCATTTTAAGTTCCGACGGAGAAAGAGTTTGGTCTGCTAAAGTAGCGAAAAAATGGTCTAGCGGAATTAAAAAAGTTGTCAAAATTACTCTCTCTACTGGCACGACAATTTATACTACTGAAAACCACCGTTTTTTGACTCCTGAAGGCAATCGCTTTGTAGCCGAACTAAAAACAGATGGTAATCTTAAAAACGCCCATACCTGTAATTCGGTAGTATACGAAAAATGGGCAGTTAGTAATAATAAAGTTAAATTAAATACGAATGAGGCCTATTTGTTAGGTGTTTTGATTGGTGATGGCAATTTAGTTGCTTCAAGCCCTAACATTGCTTGTAGTGATGAAGCGACAGCTATTTACTTATCTAACTTAATGTCTCAAACTTGGGGAGGCGAAGCTAAATACTATTTCAATACCAGATGTTGGTATGCTTATTGTAAGTTCGATACTGCTCCTTTTCCTTCCCCTTTAACCCAATTTTTCGATCGATTATATGGAGATCGTAGTTGGAAAGTCACGACTAAGTTCAAACATTTACCCTATACTTTTCAAGATTTTACAGAAGAAGATCGCATTCAATTATTGAAAGGGCTTTGGGATAGTGATGGCTGCTATAGTAAGAATCTCGTTGATTTTCGTAACACATCTCCTATTTTGCTAAAACAAGTAGGCTGGTTATTAAGTAGCTTAAAAATCAGTTATTACTTAAAAGATAATGCTGTCTATGTACTAGATCGCACGAGATTCATCAATATTTTGGGTAAAACTAGATTGCCTAATAAAAAACATGAAATCGTAGAAGGCTATTTACCCATAGCTAATCAAGAATTTGCTCGACTCTTGGAAAACTCTATTAATAATAGCGATCCCGAAGGGATCTGCTTCGCAGCCCGCGAAACTAGAAAAACAGCTTATAGCTCTTTAGCACGAGCTACCTTGTTTCGTCCTACAAAATCGGTATACAGTAGCAAGTTAGATAACTGGCAAGAATTTTATCGATCGTTATACGAAAAAACTTATCTTCAGGATGTTAGACCTGTATATGTAGTCAGCATAGAAGAAGCAGGAGAAATAGAATGCTTCGATCTTGAGATGGCAGACCAATCCTCACCTTACTTCT
>JAAUYH010098165.1_pt1 | contig 11894 bp, 7 predicted proteins | sample 7278061 | NCBI WGS metagenome assembly JAAUYH01 (sample SAMN14350203, study PRJNA611818) | marine sediment metagenome | isolation source: surface marine sediment (0.6m) | place: French Polynesia: Moorea | collected 2018-08 | reverse complement strand
TCAAAAGGTGAATTTTGGTACTTGGATTGGTCTAATTGTTTTTTTTATTTCCTTATATGTTCTATGGCAGATTAAGCAGTTATTGCTTTTAGTATTTACGGCAATTGTGTTGGCTACCTCCCTCAATATTTTGGTTAAAAAGTTTCAAAAGCGAGGAATAAAGCGGATTAATGCCGTCTTTTTGTCAATGTTGTCTCTAATTGCTGTAGCGGTTGGCTGTATCTGGATTGTCGTTCCTCCATTCATCGATCAATTTCAAGCTTTAGGTAAGTTAGTTCCCCAAGGAATAGAAAAACTAGACGGTTGGCTAGATTTATTGTCAGAACGTCTCGATCCGAGAATCATTAGCTTTCTGCCTGATACCGAGGAATTAAATCGACAGTTGCAGCCTCTGGTGAATCGATTTTTAGGTGGGGGGTTAACGTTTTTTTATAGCTCCCTGGGGGTGTTGCTGAGTATCCTGTTACTCTTTGCAATTACTCTCATGTTGTTAGCCGATCCTGTCCCGTACCGTCAGGGGTTTAAACGGCTGTTTCCCGCCTTCTATCGTCGTCGAGTCGAAGAGATTATGAATCTTTGTGCTCAGGGATTAGAAGGTTGGCTGGTGGGAATCTTATTTAATATGGCAGTAATTGCCGTATTAAGTTTTATTGGTTTGCTTATTTTGGGCATCCCTCTGGCATTATCCCAAGCAATGTTGGCGGGGGTACTGACTTTCATTCCTAACCTTGGTCCCACTTTAAGCGTACTTTTGCCGATGGCGATCGCCTTAATTGAAGCGCCCTGGAAATCTGTCGCCGTCCTCATCCTTTATATATTTATTCAACAAATTGAAAGCAATCTTTTGACTCCAATTGTAATGGCACAGCAAGTTTCTTTGCTACCAGCCCTGACCCTCCTTTCTCAATTATTTTTCGCTACTTTTTTCGGTTTTTTAGGGTTATTTCTTTCTCTCCCATTAACGGTAGTAGGTCAAATTTGGTTCAAAGAAGTAATCATTAAAGATGTTTTAGATAATTGGAACTATTCCTTTGCGGAAAGAAAACCTATTGGCAAGCTGATGGAGATTAACGAGGTAACTACAAATGAGGAAGAGTAGTTAGTCAAAAGTTAACAGTGACCAGTGACCTATGGGCTAGGTAGTAGGTAGTGGGTAGTAGGTAGTAGGTAGTAGGTAGTGGGTAGTAGGTAGTAGGTAGTAGGTAGTGGGTAGTAGGTAGTAGGTAGTGGGTAGTAGGTAGTAGGTAGTGATCAAATAACCCTGGGAGCGATCGCCGAAATTAACGATCAAATTAGTTGTGGTCAAGTTTGCGCTCAAGTCGTTGTCTGGATAGAGGTGGCTATAAGTTAAGATTTGATGACATTTTGGAGATTGGCTTAAATTTGAAGGCTATAAGTTAAAACGGAATGCCAAAAAAGGATCAATGACTGGGCTAAAGGGAACTTAAGCTTACGAAATTACTGAATTACAATTAGAAATTCTAAGTATTAAATACAAATTTTAAGTAATAAAAATCACTTCGCAGACAATCCCTGGACTTTAATATATTAAAAAAAATGAAACTTACATTGAAAGAGTCATGTTCTTTGATATTTATAAATAATAGGTATAGTAAAGTTAATTAAATGTGCTATGGCTTATTTTACTCTAAGAATTTCACTTGATTTTGTCAAGAAAATTAATTTCTTAATTATATCTACCACAAGTTACTTGTGATTTTATAGCAAACATGTTTTTTATCAAGAGCATTATTTAGAGTTTTTTAGATAATTTACCAAAGTTATAAGTAGGAAGTATCTGTAGATTTTTAGCTTTAGTCTTGAAAATTTACTTAGGGTTAGATACTTAAATTACTTACCCATTAACTTTGATTCTGAAGCCACACATTTGAATTCTAAAATTTACTATCAAAAACACTCCTTGCATACATAGAATAAACTAAATCTCAATACAATTTTATTAACTCATCAATTATACATTTTGGTAACAGTAGTAAAGTTCACTGTTGAGAGAATGTGGTTTCAACCCAAGTAGCTCATGTAATACGATAAAAACTGCATAAGTTACATTTTTGAGCACCATACATACTCTTAGAAAATCATGAAATTATCTCCCTAGATCTTCATGTATTCTATGTTCAAAAATCTCATTTCCATATTTAAACTAAGGAAACAGCCTAAAATGACTAAGACGAATACTAGTGAACTTAAGTCCGGTACGATATTCGTTCAAGATTGCACTTCTGGGAAAGTTAGTAATCTTTATCAACTGGATCTGGCGACAGGAAAAGCCGAATTAGTTGGTGCTATTACTAATGATGTATATGACATTGCTTTTGTTGATTCACAACTATATGGACTAGACCAGCAAGAAAACAGCGACAATACTCGACTAGTCAAAATTGACCCTACTACGGGGGAAGTTACTGTAGTGGGGGATATTGGTCATTATGTTGTTGGTTTAGCATATAACCCCCAGCGTCAGACCCTGTATGCTTCTGCTGCTAAACAATTAATCGCTATCGATCTGGAAACAGGTCGCGGTCAACCTGCCATCAGGGTTAGTCGAAATAAACGGGTGTGTGGTGAAATTACCTTTGATAAAGATGGTCAAGCTTACATCACTCTGATTGGCACTGACCACAAGAAAGTCTTAGCAAAGTGCGACCTCGATACCAATAAAGTCGAAATTATCGGTGATATTGGCTTTCCTGGCCTTGCCAGTATGGAGTTTGTGGGAGATGTGCTTTATGGTGTAACGGGGAACTTTTTTGATTTAGGGAAAGATGGTCAATTAATTCGTATCGATACAAATACGGGTAAAGGAACTTTAGTTACCACAACAGATCCCCTTGGTCGCTGGGCAGGTATCACTATTTATCAACCAGCCACAGAAGTAATTACAGAACCTCCCATAACAGAAGAAGACCAAGAGATGAAGCAATTAACTATTAATACCAAAGACAACTGTTATGTAATCGATCCCAATGGCATGAACCAATTGCAACAAAATGTTGCTAGTACCTTTACTTGTGAAGCGGGTACATATGAGCTAAGAATTAGTAGCGGTAGCTGTAGTTATGCAGACAGCGATACTGAACTAGAACCTTCTGTCTTGCTTTGGATCTATGGAGAAGATGACAGTACCTTTATCAATCAAAATGTTGGGATGGAAACAGGTGCAACCTGGACAACTTTAAATGGATATAATGACAGATTGCAATTAGAAGTCAAGCAGCAAGTAGTAGTTTGCGCCCTGTTATTTGATACGAAAACCAGAGAGCGCCGTGGTTCAATCAATCTGGTAATTAATAGTAATCGTCCAGGCTTTACCCCACAACAAATAACAGTTGATAGTAATAGTAACTGTTATGTACTCGATGAAAGATATCTAACAACTTTGAAGCAATGGGATCATAACTTTATTGAATTAGATCCAGGAAATTACAAAATTAGAATTAGAGAAAGTAATGCTAATTACTGGTCGGATAATCAGCAATTTAAATTAGAACCCTGGGCTTTGATTTGGCTTAAAGCGGGCAGATTTATCAGTAGCCTGACTGGAAGAGAAGCTCAAGAAACCTGGTGTTCCTTAAATGGATTGCAGGACGAATTTATTTTGGAAGTCAAGGAAAGAACGACTTTATCGGGATTATTTTTTGATACCTACAAAGAAGATAATCAAGGACAAATTATCCTGGCGATAGAGCCGATAACGACAACCGAATTGACTCAGCTATACCAACGTAGGGGTATTATTATTTCACCACCAGTAACTAATGGTGGAGGTGATTACCAAGAAAGTATTAGTTTCAGTTTCCGTTTTGACGAAGCCCAAATGGAAGCAATGTGGAAGGAGATGTCAGCCAAAATTGAGTCTTCCTTAACGGTAACCGATGAACAAAACCCCAAAATAGAAGCTGAACGTTGGGACAGTCTTGAAAAGTGGATACTCCAAGGCTATCAGTCACAAGCAAAAGAACTAGCAATGCAGGTGGCACGAACGGAGTTCATGATGAAATCCTATACCCAACAGATGGAGCTAAGCTTTAATCAGAACTACCAAGCTTGGTCTGGATACTTTAACAATCGTATCAACAACTTAATATCTACCAGAATTACCAACATAGTTGATCAGCAAGTCAATTTAAAAATTGCCGAGCAAACTCAAAATATTACGAACCAAGTAGTTAAGCAGATCAATACTAAGATAGATAACAGTATTGATACCATCGTCAATCAGAAAATTGAGAACCTAAAGGTTAGCTTAAGTCAAGAGATCGACAACAAGGTTGAAGTTGATATTCAGAAGAAAATTACCAATGCCGTTAAGCTAAATATCGAAAATCGATCTGAAGAAATTAATACTCAAGTGATTGAGCAGATCGAAAATAAGATATATGAGCATGTTGATAAGCGTGTTGATACTCGTGTCAATCTGAAAGTTGAGAATCTGCGTCAAGAAATAACACAAATAGTTCTCGAAAGACTTGACGAGAGAATCGATGTTGTAGTGAACTCGAAAATTCAAAATTTACTACTTCAAGTTGAACAAATCCAAGGTAGGTTTGATAATCTGCGTCAAGAAATAACACAAATAGTTCTCGAAAGACTTGACGAGAAAATTGTTGCTGTAGTGGACTCAAAAATTCAAAACTTAATACTGCAAGTTGAACAAATCCGAGGCAGTATTGATAATCGGATTAACGTTACAGTGGACTCAAAAATTCTCGACCTGACTCAAAATCTGACTCAAAATATCAAAAATCAGATTATTGAGCAGATCAAACCGGATATATCCCAGCAGATTAATGTTGTGATCGATCAATCAACAGGCGATACTGTAAAACAAGTTGAGAATAACGTCACGAACAAAGTAAACAATCTAATCGATCTCAACTTTAATAGCAAAATTGATCACTTCCGTAATAACGAGCTAGCTGTATTCATCCAAAATGAATTAAATCAGAACTTCACTGATTCCATCTCAACAATAGTCATAGATAATGTCAAACGTCAGCAATTCTTCCTCGATATTAAGCAGGAAATTGAAACGGACATAAATGATTTCTACGCCCGTCTAGGAAATTTCCAAACTCAGTTGTATCTAAAAATAGAACAGGGAGATACTCAACTTTATAACTGGACTCATGAACAACTTGTTGCCCTCCAAGGCTGCTTAACAGACCGTCAATCTCTGGTTAACATGTTCGAGTCCTTTGCTTCTAATCTAAAAGAAGGACTGGATAACGCTCCCTGCGTACAGCCCAGCCGATTTAATGCTTGGGTAAGAACGGAAACTAATCCCGAGCTTGAGTCAGCTCAACCAGGACAATTGCCAGGTAGTTAACGTTTTGGTGGATAACTAATTAATTCTCTCGCTGACAACATTATGGTGGGCATTGCCCACCCTACCCAATATTGCTACAGCGTTAAGTATTAACACTTGAATAAATTAGGAGAGCAAAATGAATAATTCTGAGAAATAATCAAATTATTCACAAATAAACTATTTGTTTTATCTCGATTTTTTTGCTGGTATTTAACAATTATAAAAACCAAAAATTCATTAATACTTTTGCTTTAATATTCGGGATTAGAAGGACTTTTTTGTCTAAAAATACCTAAATTAAGTATTATTAATAGAATAAAAAAAATCTCAAAAAAGATTTAAAATGGATGTGCGTAAATTGAAAAGGATTCAAATATTTTTCACACAAACCTAATAATTACTAGAAATTTAATAGGTAATATATAATAAATTCTTCTACCTATTAACTAACAATATCTAGCAACATTAAGGTTCGAAATACCAATCATGTTCTAAATTTTTTCTGGTTGCTTCAATACCGACTTTTTCTAAAGAGGCAAACAATTTACTTGCAGCTTTGATTGCTAGTTCCTTGTCGTTGTTTTCGGCAGTAAGTCTAATCTTGATTTCGTTATCAATCAACTCGGCATTAAAGATTATTTGTTGATGGTTCATGGAGCAAAATCTCTAGAATAACTAAGACGGATTGGTAAATGACGTGATTGTCAGACCAAGTTTAGTCTTTAATCTTGAACTTGACCACAAATTTTGCAGAAGAGTTATTTCTATAGTTTTGTATTATTTTTGTTTTATTCTAGTCGTTAATTAGGAGAACATAGTTATGACCATTCAATCTGATTCTTCAAATATCAACCTCGCTGAAATATTCAATCCTAATGCTCAAGGCTTCAGTGCAGCTAATATGGCTTATCTGGCTCATTGCGCTCAAGCTGTTTATAAACCTGACTCAGAATGTAAAGCTGCTCTTGCCAATATAGACAGCGAGATAGTTAAAGACATGAGGTTTTTTAATTCTGTCAAGACAGGAACAGAAGGATTTATTGCCGGTGATCAGAAAAAAATTATTATTGCCTTTCGAGGTACTAGCGACAGAAAAGACTGGTTGACTGATGCGGCAACTATTCAAAAATCTTGGTCTTCTATTCTCAATATTGGTAAAGTTCATAGTGGATTCTTTGGCAGTCTCAACTCAGTTTGGTCGGTGATTATCGAACATCTCCAAGAACTTCAGACCGAAGAACAACCAGTATGGATTACAGGTCATAGTTTAGGTGGAGCTTTAGCTGCTTTAGCTTATGCTACTTTAAGATTGCAAGAACCCAAATATGAACTAGCAGGAGCTTATACTTTTGGACAGCCCCGAATTGGCGACGGGGTTATGTGTAAGGCTTTCGACGCTGATTCTAAACACCGCTTTTTTCGGGTAGTAAATAATAACGATATTGTGCCTCGTGTACCTTCAAAAGCAATTAGACGAGGTTTAAATCTCGTTACCCTTGCTGCTAAAACGATTAATAAAATTAATGATATTAATATTAATATTAATCCCTACGAACACATGGGAACGCAACTATATTTTGATGCCAATGGGAAACTAATCCATGATGCTACTTTTATGGATCGTCTGGTAGGTCGCTTTGAAGGTTACAAAAATAATCTTGTAAATGGCAAAATCAATCTCGATAGCATCGAAGATCACAGCATGGATGATTATCGAAACCTATGTATGTCTTTACTGTAGGTAGATATTTTCAATAATTATAAATTAGTAACAAGCGATTACGCGACCCGTAGCCTTCGGATCGCAATTTTATTTTTTAAAATATTGATCGCTCTATTTTTTTTCTAGAAAATTTCCAATTTAATAATGACGGATATACAAGTTAGTTTGGAAAACTCAAACCAAAATATAACCGATTTAAACAATATTGCTATTTCCTTTTCTGGTGGTGGTTATCGCGCATCAGCTTTTCATTTAGGTAGTTTAGATTTATTAGATAAAGTCGGCTTACGAGAAAATATCACCATGCTTTCTACAGTTTCTGGTGGTTCAATTACAGGCGGAAAATATGTTTGTGCTTTGAGTGAAGCGGTCAGCAATAATAATCCCGACTTTTACGAAGATTTCTATAGCGAAATATACACCTTTATGTTGGAAACTCGGTTACCCAACCTTTGGTTTGATAAATTACATCCAGAAGATACAGATAAACCGAGTCTAATTGCGGCGGCGGCAGATGTCTATAACGAGAGATTGTTTAAAGGTGTGCGATTTGAGCAATTAATCAAAGTCAAAGAGCAAATGCACCTGAAAGAAATTGTGCTAAATACTACAGAGTTAAGAACCGGAAATAATTTTCGCTTTCGCGTGGGTGATGGCGGGACAGTTGGTAATTATTTAATGCCAATTCCTGAGCAACTATTACGACAGATACGTATTGCTGATGTTGTTGCCGCTTCCTCTTGTTTTCCTGGTGGCTTTGAACCGATTGTGTTTCCTGATGACTTTAAATTATTAGAAGATTGGTCAGATATAAGAGCACAATTGGCATCAGAGTTTGAAGTTAAAATCACCGAAAATTCTAAAAGTAAATGGTTTTTTACGAAAGTATTGGACACTTTAAAAAGTATTACTCAAGAACCAGTACCTTTAGTAGACGGAGGAATTTATGATAACTTCGGCATAGATTCTTTATTTGTTGCTGATGCAAGATATAAAAGAAAGAACAAAGAAGACCAAAGATTTGATACTCTAATTATTTCTGACACCGATAATATTGGGGAAGCAAACATGATGATATTACTCTTCCTGACTATTTGGCTCCTACTAAAGAAATGGAACAAGTCGCTATCAAAGCAGCTCAGACTCCCACCACATTATGGTTTGATGAAGATCCCACTCAAGGACAACAGGAACTAAATGATGTGATTGCCTGTGGGCAGTTTACGATGTGTTTTACTGTACTCAGACTAATAGAATTAATCGAGCAACGTTCCAATACCAATTTAACTCCAGAAATAATCAGAGTACGCGATCGCATTAAAAAAATCTGGCAACAATTGCAGCAAAATCCCTATTGTTTGGTAGATAATAATCGCCAGCAAACTATTAGCCAGTTAAATAAATAAATGGACGAATTATCTACACAGTTCAAATGTTCTCACAAAACTGATCATTTTTTGAATTCAAAATTCAAAATGCAAAATTAATAATGAAAATGCCATCAATTTTTAATTGTTTAATTAAGGATACAAGCCTCTCTTTTTAAGGATAAAAACATAAAAACATTATTCTTTGCTCCAAGCCTCAGACTTCGAGGCTGAGGTAATTTTTAATTTTTAATTGATAATTTTGAATTGTTTTGACATGCTCTTGTCGGGATTGTCTGATTGCATGCTTTTTTATCTTTTCTAGACTGATGATTTATTTCTGCCGCGCTGTAATGTTCTACTGCACTATATTATCCTTACTATCACTCTGGTTATCGAAACCAGTCTTCGGGGTTGAGTGTGGTAACTCTCTGTTTCAAAACAACAATTTGTCTATTGAGGTACAAAATGCCAAAGACCGATTGCATGATATTACTCAATCTTTTACACCAGATGCCAATGTAGATATAATTTTTGAAGTTCCTATTGAGGGCAAATCAGTTGTAGAAATCGAACAGATTGTTAGCGACGGGGAATCTAACTATTTTGTTGTCGCAGCCAATAGCATTAGTATTCAAAAGGATGGTTTCTCACAACAATACAATTCCGCAGATGGTGAGTGGAGAAAAACCATCAAAGTCACTACCCAAGACTTTCGGGGACAACCTATCATTCCCTACATCCAGATTTTTTACGAAGACCAACAAGGTGGTGTGATTAGACTCAAACCTTTTGGTAATACTGCGGCACCTGACCATTTAAGCCATTTGCGATCGCCCCATGGCACTTTGTATTTCAAGAAAGACCCCAACGGCGATCTGTCCTGGGAAAATGAAGCCTTTAAAGTCTATAATCTTCAGCCTTTACCTAAGTCTCCCAAGGAAGTTAAATTACCCAATGGTGTAGAGTTTGGTTCACCAGCAGCAGAAAGTTTTTTACAACAGTGTTGGGTAAATCAAACCCATGTTCCTCTGTCTCAGTAACGATTATAACTATTTGGTAGATAATAATTGTCAGCAAACTAAGTAGGTGGGTAAAATTAATTAGAAGATGGTTAGGGTAGGTAGTAGGTAGTAGGTAGTAGGTTAAAAGACACTTACTCCTGATTTCATTCTTTTTTATTTTGGTTTTATATTTAATTCTGCCTACCTACTTATTAGTCAATTAAATAAATAAAATGACCCTGCGAACGATCGCTGAAATTAACGATAAAATTAGTCGTGGTCAAGTTGTTGCTTGGACAGTCGAGGAAGTTAAAGCGAAGGTTGGTGACCTGGGAGTAACTGAGATAGCCAAACAGGTAGATGTCGTCACCACAGGAACATTTGAGCCGATGGAATCGACAGGGGCAATCATTAACCTGGGTCATACTGATCCGCCGATTAAAATTCGTCAGTGTTGGCTAGATGGGATAGCTGCCTACGCTGCTTTTGGCGCTGTAGATCTGTATTTGGGAGCAACCGCAACAGCCGACTACAATCTTCAGGAAAACGACCCCAATCTACGGGAGGGAACTAGCGGAGAAAGAGGTGGGGGTCATGTTATCGAAGACTTAATTGCAGGTAAACCAATTCAGTTAAGGGCGATTGGACAAAAAACCGACTGCTATCCTCGCGCCATCTGGGAAAACACCATTACCAAAGACAGTATTAATCAGTTTTATCTATTTAACCCCCGCAATCTCTATCAAAATTTCATTGTGGGCGTAAATGGAGGCGAGCGAACTTTATATACTTACTTAGGAGCTTTACAGCCCAGATTAGGCAATGCCGTATACTCCAATCCTGGGGCAATTTCTCCTTTGCTCAATGATCCAGACTTAGCATTGGTAGGTATTGGTAGCAAAATCTTTCTCGGAGGAGGGATCGGCTACATTGCTTGGGAAGGAACACAACATTTCCCCTTACAAAAACGCTTACCTAATCGTACGCCTATCGGCCCCGCTGCTACGGTGGCATTAATTGGCGATGCCAAGCAGATGAATCCTAACTGGGTTAGAGGATGCTACTTCAAAAATTATGGTGCTTCGATCATGTTAGGAGTGGGAGTGGCATTGCCTGTGACTACAGAAGAAGTGATTAACAACTGTTCCGTAAGCGATCAAAATATTGTCGCCCCCGTCATTGACTTTTCAATTCCTCGCCGAGTCCGTCCTACCTTTGGTCTAGTCAGCTACGAACAGCTACAGAAAGGTCGGGTAAACATTGATGGCAAAGCTGTCAGGGTTGCCCCCTTAGCCAGCAAATATCGTTCTCTGATGGTAGCCCAGGAATTAAAGCAGTGGATCGAAACAGGCAAATTCACCTTAACCGAACCAGTTGCTTCCTTACCCAGCGATCGCACTTTTATGCCCCAAGATACCAACAGATCGATAATTTCATTAGAGTAATTACAGCAATTACTAACTACCGTACAGACGTAGCATGCTACGTCTCTACTAACTAGCCCGAAGGCGCTGCTAAATAGTCATGGATTGATTACTCGCTTTTTTTCTTTTTGGGTAAAATGGGTCGCGCAGTGGGGCTAGATCTACTAGATTTGTTAGTACGAGCAGATTTAAGCTGAATCTTTTTCGGATCTTTCTTAAATTTAGGCTTACGTTTCTGGGCAAAACCAAGATCTGTTCCCTCTTGAATAATTAGATCTTCTCCCTGGAGACGAACTTTCAAATCCCAAAAACGCCTTAGAGGTTTGTCGCTTAAGACTCCCTTCAATTTGAGTTTGAAGAATTTGGGTTTTTCTCCTTCTTTGCGCGGAAATTGCTTTATTTTGACAATTATGATTTCTTCTTCCAAGGAGTAAAAAATTACTTCTCCCCGAATTGAGAAATAACCATGATCTACCTCGTCCCCTGATACTTCCTGTCCGTCTGTATCTTGGCTTAAAGTCTCTGGTTCCCAGACTCCTACAATTTGAGCATGGAGACGGTCTTCTTGCATTTTTGTTCTGGGATAAACTACCCACAGATGCTCTTGCTCAAGATCAAGATGATTTTTGATCAGACTAATAATACGACCTAGTAATACTGCCTCTATCTCTACCCCATCAGTAGTTAGCAAGGTGCCTTGAGTCATCTGTTCAGCACTCTGCTGATATTTAGCTCGAATTAACCCAATAGCGCGGTATTGTCGCGGATGAGAAGGAGGTGGAATTGGTTGCTTTCTTTCTGGATTAGGCTGGGGTTGAGGATTGGATGAGTCGGAACCCTGAGATTGTTTGGGCATGGTAGATTCAGCCGATTGATTGACAGCAGTAGCAGGTTGTTTGGGTTGTTTGGATTTTTTTTTAGCCAAATTCATAAGGCGATCTGATAGCACAAGCGTTACTAGAGGATGCAGCACAAGCTTTTTTGTTGTTAACAAATAACAACTGCATCAAAAAAATGTAAGAGAGATTAAATTGTCTGAGAGAT
>JAAUYH010248256.1_pt1 | contig 11895 bp, 12 predicted proteins | sample 7278061 | NCBI WGS metagenome assembly JAAUYH01 (sample SAMN14350203, study PRJNA611818) | marine sediment metagenome | isolation source: surface marine sediment (0.6m) | place: French Polynesia: Moorea | collected 2018-08 | reverse complement strand
TGATTTATGAAGATAGTGAAGTCAAAACTGTAAACCGACAATCGACAACTTATCGCGCACAGCGAACATCCCTCACGAGACGTGAGGGTCTTCCCACTCGCAAAGATAAAATTGAACTTTTTTCCAGGGACGACTATGATAAACAGCTATTAGAGTGATAGTTAATTTTTCTGATAAAGTGGCAGCTTTATAATATTCATCAATTAATTCTCTTGCTTCTGTTTCCTCAACTCTGTTAAATAAATAATAACTAAAACCTCTGGCAAACAAGCGATTAGTTAACTTAGCTAATTCGGGAAATTTTGATCTGAGCCAATAAGCTGCTGCTAGTTGATTACGAGCTTTACGCTGTTTGAATTTTTGACCTTGTCTGAGAGTACCGTCATTAGTGTTGTGTATTCCCTGAATTGTTAACTGTTGATTCAGAAAAAATCCTGCACTGAGAAAGATACTACTATAGGTTAAGTAACGATCCGCAGCTTGTTTAAGAATCTCTGGCATGGGTAAGATTTGTTGTAAGAGACTGCGCCGAAAACAAAGAGCAGATGTGGAAGGGGGATAGAAGGGGAGTTGACCTTTTCTAAGTTGTGTCCGAAAATCGCAGAGAGTAGAAATATCTTCATTGAGTCGGGGAAAGGCGCGAGTAACTCCTAAAACTTCTTCTGTCTCAGTACTTACTAATTTTAGAGGATGAAAACACCAGTCAATTTGTGGATGGGAAGTAAAAACTTCAACAACTTGAGCAACCTTTTCTAAAAGAAAACGATCATCTGCATCTAAACAACAAATAATCTCTCCTTGAGAAGCTGCAAATCCTGCGTTAAAAGTAGAAGCATGATCGCCATTTTCTTTAAACACGGGAATTATTTTGTCACCGTAGTTACTAATAATCTCCTGAGAATTATCTCTAGAGCCATCATCTACAACAATAATTTCTATAGAAGAATAAGTTTGATTTAAGGCACTATCAATAGCTATGGGGAGAAAGTGACCATAATTATAGTTGTTGATGATAATACTTACTAAAGGCTGCTTTGTCATTGAATCTAATATGAGTTCGATAATAATAAGTAGGTGAACAGGAGGCAATAGGGAATAGGGAATAGGGATTGGTGATTGGTGATTGGGGGGACTCGGGAGAGACCCAACTCGTCGCGAAGCTAGTGGGGGACTGGGGGAATTGGGGGTGGTTGATGATAACTGATTACTGATAACTGATTACTTCTGAGTCCTTCATCCTTCATCCTTTTGAATAGGGAATGTATAAATAATTTTGGTTGGGTAATTATCTCAGAGCGAGATTAGCAGAATCAGGAGCTTTCCCAGGAAGACGGTAATAAATAGCTCTCGTGAGAATCTCCGCTTTTTCCTGCAAAGTTAAATAAGCAAAATACTTGTCAATTAGCTCTTGGTGATTATGATAAGGGACACCGTAACGAATATAAATTACTTTGTATTTCCAGTAAGCACTTAAACCTCTAGCAAACATCCGATTACATACTTTGGCTAACTGGGGAAATTTAGTTCTCAAAAAATAAGCGTTTACTATATTCTTGGTTTGTAATTGTGGTCTATCTTTACGCAAGGTAGAGTTGTTGTCGCCATGTACCCGCATTATAGTTAAAGCTTCTTCTATCATAAAGCCAGGACTGAGAACAGGAGCAGCTTTCATGGGGTAGCCATCAGCACCATTGATAAATACTTCTGGTATGGGAATAATTTTAGCTAGAAGACTGCGACGAAAGCATAAACCAGAAGAAGGGGGAACATAGAGAGAAGTTCCTTTTTTGACTAAATCCCGAAAGTCACATTTACCTACACCATTCTGACGAGTCTGTCCAATTTCCTGGTTAGTTTTATAGTTGACCAATTTTACTGTGTTAAAACACCAGCCAATCTCTGGGTCGGCTTTAAATTCTTTTACTACAAGAGCGACTTTTTCAGGAAGAAAAACATCGTCAGAGTCGAGAAAGCAGATAATTTCTCCTGAAGTTGCAGCAAACCCTGCATTATAAGCTGAGGCTTGTCCGCCATTTTCTTTTAGTACGGGAATAATTTGATCTTTGTAGCTAGCAATGACTTCTCGGGAATTGTCTGTAGAACCATCATCCACCACAATAATTTCTATGGCAGAATAAGTTTGGTTCAAAGCACTCTCAATTGCTTCAGCAATAAAAGAACCGTAATTGTAGTTATTAATAATAATACTGACTAAGGGATTGCTATCCATTTACCTAATCTTTTCTTTGACAATTAAATCTTAAAATTGAGGACGAAACAAAACTGATAAGAAGTTCCACTTTGTTCAAGAATAATAGAGCCAAAATAAGAATACACATTGTGGGATGTGGTCCTCGCACTGGTACAACTCTGATGGCGGAAATGACCATCGCCTGTTTTGAAATTGACCTCTACACAGAACATGAAGATAGTATCTACACTCGTCCATCTCGTCAAGGTAACATTTTTCTGACTAAGCGTCCCCGCGATATTCTAGTTGCAGGACCAATGTTGCACTTACTCCCAAATTTATACGTAATTTATATGGTGCGCGACCCTCGGGATACAATTGCCAGTAAGCATCGAAAAGACCCTGACCGCTACTGGGCAAGTCTGCGCTATTGGCAAGAATACACCCCTTACGGGCGCAAGTTGCAGAATCATCCCCGATTTATTACAGTTCGTTATGAAGATTTGGTACAAAAACCCGATGAAGTTCAAGACTATTTAATGCAGCGAATGCCTTTTTTGCAGAAACGAGCTTCTTTTAGTCGCTATCATGAGTTTGCACAACCTTCTAAACGTTCTCTTGATGCACTGCGGGGTATGCGTCCAGTAGCTTCTACCAGTGTTGGTAAATGGCGCAACCATCTCCCACGAGTGGCGGGACAACTCAAATTACATGGTCAAAATGCGATCGCCAAAGACCTGATCGAATACGGTTATGAATCAGACGACTCTTGGCTAAATGAGTTAGAAGGTGTTACCCCCGATTATAGTGAGAGTCACTGGCCAGAATATTTTACTAATCAAGAGCTTAAACAACGCATGAGAGGCAAGTATAGCCGAGCTTTTGTCGCATTTTTGCGTAATTTAGGCAATAGATAGGGACTGGGCACCGAAGAAGACTTCACGCCCTGACACAACCTGGGTCTCTCCCTTTCTAGTCAATAATTCTTTGTCCTGTATTAACATCAAAATAATGAATATTATTGGGGGATAGGGCGAGAGATATAGAGTTTCCTTCTTGTAGATTTTCTTGAGATAATAAGGCTCTAATTATTAAGTCATGATTATCGATTTTGACACTTACTAATTTTTCTTTGCCTAATTCTTCAGTTAGGATAATTTTGCCTTTGATAGCATTAGTATCTTCTGAAGTAGCTAAGTTTATGTGTTCAGGTCGTATTCCTAAAATTATGCGATCGCCTGTAAAATTACCCCGATTAAAAGGTATTATATTATCTCCTAGTTTTACAGTTTCATCCTGACATTTTAGAGTAAATAAGTTCATCTGAGGACTACCTACAAAACTAGCTACAAATTCGTTAGCAGGATGGGAATAAATACGGCTAGGACTATCCAATTGCTGTACTTCTCCTCGATATAATACAGCTACTCTTGAAGATAGGGTCATGGCTTCAGTTTGGTCATGGGTTACATAGACTACTGGTTTGTTTTGGGCTTTAAATAATTGCTTCATTTGGCTTCTTACTTGTTCCCGTAATAAAGCATCTAAATTACTTAAAGGTTCATCTAATAAAAATACTTCGGGGTCTCTTACTAACGCCCTAGCTAAAGCTACTCTTTGGCGTTGTCCTCCAGACATTTGTCCTGGTTTACGGTCTAGTAAATTAGTTAATTCTAAGGTGGTAGCTGCTTCGGTGAGTCGGCGATTAATTTCTTCAGTCGGCATTTTTTTTAATTTTAAAGCCGTGGTAATATTTTCTGCTGCATTCATGTGGGGATAAAGAGCATAACTTTGGAATACCATAGCAATATTGCGCTTTCCTGGTGCAACACGGTTAACATTTTTATTACCAATAATTACTTCTCCCTTTGTAGGAGGTTCTAAACCTGCAATCAAACGGAGTAAAGTAGATTTACCGCAACCAGAAGGTCCTAATAAGGTTAAAAATTCTCCATCTTCCACAGATAAGGAGATATCTTTCACAGGAATTACATCTGAGCGATATTGTTTTCTTAAGTTTTGTAATTCTAATTTTGCCATTAGTATCAGTATAGTTATGGAACGTTTAATTCTTCCAGATTTACCACAAAGGCTTAGTTTTCTGAATGATTTACAAGTTATTACCCCTAACTTACCTATTGCCAGAAGTCTGAATATACCTCAATATAGTTTAGAAACTCTTGCTGAGACTATAGTACATCAACAGGGTATCGCGATCGCGTCTTCTTTATTATCCCGTCGTTTGATGCAAGATACTGTAAGAGAAGTTTTATCGGTTAAAGATGTAGCAGGGGTGGCTGTTTCTTGGTTAAATACTATTAAAGAGTTATTCCGTAGTGGACTAGATTTTTTAGCTTTACAAGATTTTCCTAGTACAAGAATTCAAAACATAGCTACTGTTGCTCTTAGCTATCAGCAAAAACTGAAGCAACTTAATTGTATCGATCCAGCAGAGTTATTTTGGCAAGGTGCAAAAGGTTGTAAGAGACAGAATGCTTATTTATTTTATGGTTATTTTGCACCAGGTAAAGATCAAATTGCTTTTATTAATGCTCTAGCTGGTGATGGTAGTATTGTAGTTTTGCCTACGGGTAAAGCTACAATTTTTGCTGCAAATAATGAAAGGATACACTTTTTACAGTCTCAGGGTTGGAAGTTAGAAACATTTACATCTAAAAAGCAGAATTTAGGAACAAGATTACAACAATGTTTTCTGCAACAACAACTAACACCAAAAGGAGTCAAGTTATATGCTTTTGCTAATCTCGAAGCAGAAGTAAGGGGTGTTTTAACTCAGATCAAAGCTTTATTAACTCAAGGAGTTACAGCAAAAGATATTGTTTTAGTGTCCAGAGATGAAACGTTATATGGTGCAACATTATTAGATATTGCTTGGGAATACGAGCTTCCGATTCGTGCTTTTTATGACGTATCTTTAGAAACGACTCGCTTAGGTGCTTGGATACAAAACTTACTAGAGGTTATTGCAGTTTCAGATAATAAGTTTCCTTTTGAAACAGTGACTAAACTGTTACGTCATCCTTTAGCTAAACAAATTAATGCTGATACTTGGCAAAAAGCCATCCTTAACCATCCCATAACTGTAGAAGCATGGCAAGAAATTGGCATTGATTTATCCTTAATACAATTCCCTTCACGAAGTTCTAGAAGAGATTATTATCAATTGTTACATACAATTTTTAACTCTTGGAAAGTACAAGCAAAATCCCAAATATGGGCTAAAGAAATAGTAGCTTTTTATCGCTTGCTAGAAGCTTTATATAATTGGTCACAGTTTTCAGAAGAATCTATCAGTAAAAATCAATTGATTCAAGAATTACAAGAAATAATTAGTATTATAACTATTCCCATTCAACCAGGTAGAGGCGGAATCGAGTTTCATTCTCCCTTATCTTTAGCAGGTGCCAAATATCAATATGTTTTTGTATTAGGAATGGTTGATGGAATTTTCCCCAATGCTATTAGTGAAGATTTAGTTTTAGACTTTTGCGATCGCAAACAATTATTGACTCAAGGCTCTGAAATTCCCACAGCAGTTACTATAGCTCAAAAAGAAAAACTTTATTTCTATTCTTTACTACAAGTAGCCACAAAACAAATTACTTTTTCCTATCCCATGTTACTAGATACATCCGCTACTATTCCTAGTCCCTATTTACAACTTTTAAACCTCCAAGCTTCTCCTACCCAAACGCAATATCTCGCTAGTTTAGAAGAAACCCGCCAACTTTATTTACGACAAAAGCCAACTATTAAAGATACTATTTTAAAAAATGCTGTTAAAGCTTGGAACATCGAAAAAGAGAGGGAAACTTCTACCACTATAGACGAATATCAAGGAGCAATTAATATTGCCTTATCTCCAGAGCAATTTACTTTCAGTGCTTCTCAATTAACCCAATTAGGACAATGTCCCTTTAAATGGTTTGCTTCTAGACTATTACAACTAAAACCATTACCAGAAATCGAAATAGACTTGACTGCTACAGCCAAAGGCAATATTTATCATCATTGCTTAGACTCAGCTTTAGAAGATGTCAAAACTGCTACTGATTTAGAAAAATTCAATCGCCAGAAATTGCAAGAAATTTTATTACAAGCAGAAACAGAATTAGTAATAGGTCAACAATATATTTTCTCTTGGCAAGAAAAAAAACAAGAAATGTTAGAACTACTTTATAGTAATCTGACTCATCCTAACTTTTTAGCTTCAGATACAGAAGTTATCGCTAGAGAATACGAATTTAAAATAGATTGGTATGGCTTAAAAATTCAAGGTACAATCGACAGAATAGACCGAACTGCTACAGGACTAAAAGTCTTAGATTATAAATCTAGTAGTGCTACACCTCCAGGTATTAAAGACTCATCAAATAAAGCAAGCATTGATCTACAACTTCCTTTATATATTGAAGCAGTAAAAGAATCTTTTAAAGTAGAATCTGTAGAAGCGAGTTATTATTCCTTACCCAACCAAAAAATTAGAACTTATAAAAAAAGCCAGCAACAAGAATTAGCAGATTTTGCTGACAAAGTTAAATCTCATCTAGAAACAGGTTATTATCCTGTTGCACCTGATATCCAACAGAAAGCCTGTCAATATTGTAATTTTGATTTGGTATGTCGTAAAAGCGGTTGAAACCACAAATGAATAAACTACCTGATAAAAAAACCTTAGACAAACTGTTGGATTTAGCTAAGGATTTTGAACAACAAGCTCTTTCCTTATACGAACGAGCCACAGAAATTGATGAAAAATGGCGGATTCGCTTGGAGTCAAAAGGTAAAGTAGCAATTCAAAAGTCTGATAGTTCACAAACTTGATTTTACTGTTGTTAAAACTCTCTAGTAAATTAACTTCGCCAGTTGCTATTTTTTACCAGTGCGAAAGTGCGGTCTTGGTGGTTTCCCCCACCGAAGCACCTTTCGTAAGAAGAGGAATGAAACCCAACGAGGACATCAAACACCAAATCAACCAAAATGTTGTATTTGATTATATTTTTAGTAACTATAAAGATATTAAATGGGTAATAGCTTAGGTATCTAAACATGAGTCACTACAGAGATTACAATAAGTACTCACTGCTAATTTATTTATGCTAATTCTAAAGTTTCTGTTTCAGCAGTCTTCGCTACTGGTAATTCAATACTGCCATGTACTCCTGCTAAGTGTAATTCTTCCATAACTTCTAAACCATTTTTAAATGCTTCTTCATAAGTGTCACCATGTGTACGCCACTGTTGACCTTCAAAGTCTGGTAGCCCCACTAAATAACAGTTGTTTTCGTCACTCCAGATAATATTGATTCTGTATTTAAGTTTCATTGTTTTTGACCTTTTTAATTGCTTGTTCTACGTCTTTTTCTTGATACGGTTTTGCATCTTTCCCATCTTTTCCAGATAGAGTTATGCTACCGTTATACAAAGGATGTTTCCAGATTGTATGACTACCTTTACCGCGCTTTTTTTCTAGCTCAAAGCCAGCTTGCAGTAACATCCTCTTTAACTCTCCTATCTTTTTGGGCATTTATTTCATCATATTAAAAATTTAAGAATGGGAAAATGGTAAAGTTCTTAGTTTCTTATTATCATTCCCCATTCCTATTCCCCTAAATTTTATCCTTGCAATTTTTTCCCTAATAACTGATTAGTTAATTTAGGATCGGCTTTTCCACCAGTTTGTTTCATGACTTGTCCCACAAAGAAACCTTTAAGTTTAGTTTTACCATTGCGGAATTTTTCTAACTCATCGGGATGGGAAGCTAGAACTTGATCGATGATTTTTTCGATTTCTTTGGTATCAGAAATTTGAATTAAGCCTTTCTTCTCGACTAATTCTTTAGCTGAACCACCTTTTTCTAGCAGTTCCGGAAGGATATCTTTAGCAATTTTTCCGCTAATTGTACCCTCTTTAATTAAATTAACTAGTTCGGCTAGTATCTCAGGCTTGAGAGCAATATTACTAATACTAAGATTATTATTTTTCAGATATGCAGCAATATCCCCAATCAACCAATTGGTAACTTGTTTGGCATCTGCACCAGTCGAGATCGCCTGTTCAAAATATTCTGCTAAACTACGATCGTCAGTCAAGATGCGGGTATCATAAGCAGATAGTCCCAACTCTTCTTCATAGCGGTGACGTTTTTTAGCAGGAAGTTCTGGTAATTGAGCTTTCCAAGTTTCTAACTGTTCGGTAGAAACCTCAATAGGGGGTAAGTCTGGTTCAGGGAAATAACGATAGTCACTAGAACCTTCCTTAGAACGCATACTAATAGTGCGTTGGCTTCCTTCTTCCCAAAGACGAGTTTCTTGATAGATCGGTTCGCTATTTTTGATCGCTTCGATTTGTCTTTCAATTTCGTAATCGATCGCCTTTTGAATCGCACTAAAGGAATTCATGTTTTTAATTTCTACTTTAGTACCGAATTCTTTTTGTCCTACAGGTCGCACGGAAATGTTAACATCACAACGCAATGAACCTTCTTGCATTTTTCCGTCACTAATACCCAAGTACAGCATAATGCGACGTAATTCTTGAGCATATTCCGCTGCTTCTTTTCCTGAACGCAGATCGGGTTCAGACACAATTTCTAACAAAGGCACACCTGCACGATTAAAATCTACTAGAGAATAGGTCGAACCAGCCAGGCGATCGCTGCCTCCATGATTAAGCTTTCCTGCATCTTCTTCCATGTGAAGACGAGTAATGCCAATTTTCTTTCTCACAGGTTCAGAATTAGGTTTATCAGCAATCTCAATTTCGAGCCAGCCATGTTCGCCAATAGGAAGGTCGTATTGGGAAATTTGATAGTTTTTCGGTAAATCGGGATAAAAATACTGTTTACGGTCAAATTTACTATAGTGTGCAACCCGACAATTAATTGCTAGACAAGCTTTAACCGCATATTCTAAGACTTTTTCATTTAAGACAGGAAGCACACCAGGATATCCCAAACAAATGGGTGATATATTAGTATTAGGATTATCAGGATCGAAGCTAGTAGATTCACTGCTAAATATTTTGGTTTTGGTGTTGAGTTGGCAGTGAGTTTCTAACCCGATAACAGCTTCATAGTTCGTCTTGGAGGGTGTAGCAACGTTCATAATTTTCGGCTGAAGAATTTGATCTAATCCATGACCTTTTATCTTAATGCAAAAAAAAGACTCCCGACACAGGGAAGCTTCTCGGTGAGATTTTATACCTATTGCCTAAGCAGGAGACTGAATTATCAATGAAACACAAGCAGCTACTAACGGCCACACGATTATCTAAGAGTTTTGGTGGCATCAAAGCGGTAAATAATGCTCAAATCAATGTCAGACAAGGAAGTATTACTGGCTTAATCGGACCTAATGGAGCAGGAAAAACTACTTTATTTAATTTATTATCCAACTTTATTCGCTCCGATCAAGGAGAAGTAATTTTTAATGAGCAACCAATTCATCATCTAGCTCCCCACGAAATTGCTCAAAAAGGATTTATTCGCACCTTTCAAGTAGCGCGAGTGCTTTCTCGTTTATCAGTGCTAGAAAATATGTTGTTAGCTAAACCCCAACAAACAGGGGAAAACTTTTTTAAGGTATGGTTGCAACAAGATAAATTAAGACAAGAAGAAAAAGCCAATAAAGAACAAGCAATGGTAATATTAGAGTCCGTGGGACTCGCAGCCAAGGCTCATGATTATGCAGGAGCCTTATCAGGGGGACAAAGAAAGTTATTAGAGATGGCGCGGACTCTGATGACCAATCCTAAGCTAATCTTATTGGATGAACCAGCAGCAGGAGTTAACCCTACTTTAATTAATCAAATTTGTGACCATATAGTGGATTGGAATCAACAGGGTATTTCGTTCTTAATTATTGAGCATAATATGGACGTGATCATGTCTCTGTGCGATCGCGTTTGGGTCTTAGCAGAAGGGACAAACTTAGCAGATGGATCTCCCGAGGAAATTCAAAATAATTCCGATGTGTTAGAAGCTTATTTAGGAGAATCATCCGACATTTAGCCTAGGGATGAAAACGAGCGAACCATCCAGGTTAGACGCTTTTAAGCGTCCAGAAATGCTCAAAGCATGAGATAATAATTTCAATGCTAGTAGGAACAAGGTTTGTCCCATTGAACCCTTGCTAGTAGAGGTGAAACTCCCGCCAGTAAGAGACTGGGAGCATAGTTATCCAAAGACTAAGGCACAGGCAAACAGGCAGCAAGGACAGAGATTTATAGCGCAGAATTTAGTTCCGCTTCTTTAACTCCCCGTCCCGACTCCTAGCATCCGCTTATAATCTCTCGTGTTTTAACGGAGAGAGAAGTCAATCCTCATCCTTTATTCCTTATCTCTCCATTGCTAACTCTTCTTGCTTTGCCGCTCCTTGAGTGCCTAATTGAATCAGTTCAATCTTATAAGCATCGGGGTCTTCTACAAAAGCAATTACTGTTGTGCCATGCTTCATAGGACCTGGCTCTCTAGTTACTGTTCCTCCCAGAGATTTAATTTTCTCACAAGTACCATAGATATCATATACACCAAGGGCGATATGTCCATAACCATTACCCAAATCATAATTATCAATTCCCCAGTTGTGGGTTAACTCGATAACTGTGTGCTCTTTTTCATGTCCATAACCCACAAAAGCTAGGGTAAATTTACCTCCTGGATAATCTTTCTGTCTGAGTAACTTCATTCCCAGAACATCACAATAAAATTTGATAGACTCTTCTAAGTTGCCAACTCGCAACATGGTGTGAAGCATTCGCATAAATTAGCTTTTAACTCCTAATACTTAATTCCTTGCTTTTAGTTTAATTTAGAGCAGCTACTTGTAAAGTAACTTTCTAATTGTTATTATTGTTTACGAACGTAAGAAATCAAGATGTTCTAAAAAACAGTCGTAACAAAAGACTAACTTCTAAGCAAGCCCTTGTAGCTCAGTGGTAGAGCGCACCCTTGGTAAGGGTGAGGCCACGAGTTCAATCCTCGTCAAGGGCTTTTAACTGAAACCTCGTAACCACAACCCTTACAAGTCTGCGCTCTACTACTGAGCTACCTTGATAACAGATTAGGATTTACTTTTATTCCCCAATTATTCCCCAATATTGTCCCAATAAATAGCATTTATACCTAGCTTCATTAACTCTTTAACTAAAAGTAAAGATTCTGTAAATAGCTTTTCCCCAACTATTCCCCAATCAAAAAAAACTAGGCACAACATAACACCTAGTCAAACTGCCAAATAGGATATAACTTCTGAATTTAGTTACAAGGAGCGAGAGGTTCGCTAAACGCGAGGACGTTCGCTAGCGCGATCGCAATATTTCATTCTGAATTCGTGTTTATAAAGAGAAAAGTGTAATTAAACAATTACACAAATAACGCAACCATGACTAAAAAGTCATAAGCGAAATACATGAGATTGCAGAAATATTACTGAAACAATAAACCATTATCATCTTTTCTGAAGGATTAAAAGTAGATGGTTACAAGATGCCTAATGGAGAGTATGGGGTAGGTTTGTCTAGTGCCAGTCAAGCTTTAGGATTTTCAAAAGAATGGTTGGGCAGAAACTTAAAACCCCTTTTCCGCGAGTTATGAATGTAGCTTTATTGCAGTATATGCCTGGAGACAAAAATAATGGAGGCAATAGAATGCGCTTGCGCATTCTATTGCCTCCCCCTTATT
>JAAUYH010159960.1_pt1 | contig 11895 bp, 9 predicted proteins | sample 7278061 | NCBI WGS metagenome assembly JAAUYH01 (sample SAMN14350203, study PRJNA611818) | marine sediment metagenome | isolation source: surface marine sediment (0.6m) | place: French Polynesia: Moorea | collected 2018-08 | reverse complement strand
TGGTGGTTTCTTTAGTAGTTTCTCTCCTGATTTTGATTTAGATGCTTTTGTTATATGTCTTAATGAAAATCAAAAGTTAAATAATAAATCAGATATTGTTTATTTTGCTAACTTAAGACATTCTTCAGGAGCTATTACCCATTTGGGAGATAATCTAACTGGAGAGGGGAAAGGAGATGATGAGCAGATTATTGTAGATTTACCTCAAGTTCCGTCTAAAATTAGTAGGCTACTTTTTATGGTAAATATTTATGCTTCAAAAAAGCGTAAACAAGAATTTTCCCAAGTGCAAAATGCTTTTGTAAGATTAGTTGATTTGAATAATAATCGAGAAATTGCTCGTTATCAACTTTCTGGAAATGAGTATGAAAATAAAACAGGATTAGTTTTAGGAGAAATTTATCGACATAATGATGAATGGAAAATGGCAGCTATAGGAAATGGATTCAATGCTCATGGAATTGGAGAAATAGCTCAACAGTATATCTAAGAATCAGACTGATTTAAAGTTCCTAAGTAATTGATAGCTGCGTCTAATTTTGAAGGATAAGATTCGGCAAGTTGATTAAACCACATTCCTTCATCAGAAGTAGGATCAAGGTTTTCTAACCATTTTTCAGCTTGTCGAATCAACTGTTTTCGCTTTAGTTGTTTTTGCTGTTCTTGATTAATAATTTCTTGTTTATTTTGGTTATAAGTTAATTCTGCTCGTCGCTTTTGGTCATCTTTATTGTTTTGATATTTTGCTCTAATTGAATCTATATCTTGATTGATTGCAGAATAATTATTAATATCATTATTAGCTTGATTAGAAGTTTGACTACTCTTTATTTCTGATTTAAACTCTTCTAGTAAATTATTTACCCTATCATCAGATTTTTGTTTTTTTTGAGCAGCTCTAATTGAATCTATATCTTGATTGATTGCAGAATAATTATTAATATCACTTTTAGCTTGATTGGAAGTTTGACTACTCTTTATTTCTGATTTGAATTCTTCCAGCAAGCTATTTAATCTATTATCAGGACTTTGAGTTTTCTTGACTGCATTAGATGTTTTGTATTCAGATTTTAGATCGCTCAATAATTTATCTAAATCATTATCTTGCTCAGGTTTCATGATGATTAATTCTGTCGCAAATACAGTAAATATAAGTAGGTAGAACTGGAGATAGAAGTTGGAATAATTTATTCTTAGTTTACCGTTTCCTACAATTTACTGAAAAGTTTGCGGTCTGCAAAAACAGGAGTTACGCGAGGGTTCTTTCGTTCCTCGCGATCGCATTAAGTCCTTTCGAGCATCAACAATGAACCAGTTGACGAACAACCTAGTTTCTTGACTAACTTAACTACTTATCTCCTTCTTCAGTAGAATTCATAGTTTCTAACTCTACAGCTTTGCGATAATAGTTACTAGCATCAACAGTTTTACCTTGATGAGCTAGGGTATCTCCTAATCTGTAGTAGAAAAGATGATTATTGGGGTTAAGTTTAATCGCTTCGCTATATACTTCTATTGCTTCCTCTATTTGACTACAACGGAATAAGGCTGCTCCCAAATTTAAATTAATTTGCTCATTTTGAGGGGTAGTTTCTAAAGCTTTTCGATACAATGAAATAGCTTCTGACCAGCGATTTTGCTCCATTAAAACTTCACCCAAAACTAAGGCAGCTTCGGTATGATTGGGTTTAAGCTCGATCGCTTTATGCAAGGAAACACTACCTTCATGAATTCTGCCAATTTCTACTAAAGCTTTACCCAATCCATAATGGATTTCGGGGTCATCTCCAGCTAGTTCTAGCATTTTGCGGTAGCTAGTAATATCTTGGGGATTTTCGGCAATTTTAGCCCGATAATACTTTCTCGCATCAGCTAAATTAACTTTGGCTTGTTGTTGGAAGGCGTGACTGAGTTTATCTTGAACATCGGGGAAATCGGGTTGCAGATTGAAAGTATGACGGTAGGCTGATACGGCTTTTTCCCAATTTTCCTCTCTAGCGTATAGCTCTCCCAAGTAGTAATAGGATACATGACACTCATTATTGAGGCTTACTGCGGATTCAAAAGCTTCTCTGGATTCATCCCATTGTTCCAGATTATAGAGGGCTTTTCCCAGATTGTGATGACACCAAAAATCTTGGGCTTTGACTTGAATTGAACGTTTATATGCGATCGCTGCTTGATCCCATTGCTCTTGATGAAATAACACGTCTCCCCATTGGCTTTGAATCGCAAAGTCGTTTTGATGTTCTTCCCAAAAATTCGGATCTACTTGGGTTACTTGTTGATAAGACTTTTCTGCTTCTGACCAGCGTTCTAACTTACCATAGGCTACTGCTATATTGTGATATGCCCAAACAAAATCGGGCTTTAATTCCACAACTTTTTCATAACAGTGAATGGCTTTATTCCAGGCTAATAAATTGAGCCAAGCATCTCCTTGATGATGGTAAGCTTGCCAAGAATTGGGATCAAGAGCGATCGCCTGTTGATATCTTGCGATCGCCTCTTGATACTGTTTTTGATTAGCCTGTGCTTCTCCCAAACAAAAATGAAACTCAGTATAGCTAGGATGGTGGGTAATAGCTTGTCGATAAAGCTGCACTGCTTTATCCCACTGCTGTTGCTGGATTAATAGTTTTCCTAAAGCGGAGTAAGATTCTATTGCTTCTGGAGCTGCACTAAGAGCCTGGCGGTAACAGGTTTCCGCTTTGGTAAATTCTCCTTGAGCCTGAAACTGCTGTGCTAAATTGAGGAAATCTTGAGCATTACTGGACTCAGATTGAGTAACTAATGCCTGATAGCGATATTCTATTGCTTGTTGAGTATCCCCAATAGCTTCTGATAATTGAGCTAATTCTAAATAACTTGCGGTAAATTGGGGATTAATTTCAATGGATTTTTGCAAAACTGCGATCGCTTCTTCTTGCTGTTCTTGGGCAATTAGGTTCTGACTCAAACCAAGATAAAGCTGGGTATTTTGAGGTGCTATTTTTAAAGCCTGATAGTAATTATCAATGTTAGTTGGCTCTTGTTTAATTGCTTGCAAATATAACTGTAAAGCGGAGTGCAAATCAGACTTAATCCGTTGATGTAAAACATGGTTGAGTTTACTGCTTAATTCAGGTAAGTTAGCATTGAGTTTTTGGGCTTTAGCATAAGCAGGATAAGCATCTTCCCAATTTTCTAACGCCGTTAAAGCTTCCGCAATATTGTAATAAGACCAATCACAATTAGGATTGAATCTAATCGCTTCTCGATAGGATTGAACTGCTAATTCCCACTGTTTAAGCTCTCTGAGCGCATCCCCTAAATTGTGATAAGACCAGCTAAATTCAGGATTTAACTTAATCGCTTCCTTGTAACTTTGAACTGCTTTTTCCCAAAGTTGCTCTTTAATGCAAGCATCTCCGAGATAGTGATAAGCCTTACTTTGATTCGGTTCAATAGTTAAAGACTTTTCATAACAGATCATTGCTCTTTTCCATTCTTCCTTAGCAGCTAAAATTCTCCCTAGGGAGTAGTAAGAATTATGATCTTGGGGATTTTGCTTAACTGCTTGACGGTAACAGGCGATCGCTTGATCGCCTGATTTTTGCTGAATCAGAATTTTACCCAATTGGTGATAGGCTTCGGTATAGTCTGAGTTCTGGATAATTGCTTGACGATAGCAAACCGCAGATTCTTCTATTTCCCCTTGCTCTAGCAGGGTATTACCCAACTTAAAATGATCTTGAGCCGTGGCTTTTTCTGGCTCCAGAGAAAAAGCTTCAAACCAATACTTAGTTGCTTCTTTTTCCTTCCCAGTCTGTTCAAAAATTCGAGCTAAATTGCGATAAACACCCGCAAATTTAGGATTTAGCGCGATCGCTTTTTGATAACAACGAATCGCTTGTTTCCAACATTGTTTTTGAGCATACAGACTACCCAAATCTGCATTAAGGGTGGCGGAATTAGGATTAGTAATCAAAGCTGCGGTATATTGCCCAATTTTCTGTTCAATAGTTTTAGGCTGTTGCTCGTTATTTTCTACCGCAGGAGCAGGATAACTAGTCTGTTGTCTAACAATAGACTCAGTTTTTCGTCGAGCCAAGGAACTTGTCGGCTCTGAATTCGGCTCTTGAACATAGCTAGGTAATCTTCTAGAAGTAGGTAATTCTAAAAATTGACTATATTGTTCTGGGGGAATCTTTAAAACATCTTCTTGCGCCTCAGATGCTCCTGTAATGACACGGGGAATTGGCTGAGGATTTTGCAAAGCTGGCGAATCAGAAGGTTGAGCACCATAGCCTTTTTGGATTAAATCCAAGGCGCGACGATATAATGATGCTGCCTTTTGCCATTGACCTTGTTTTTCCAAAGTGGTCGCCAACTTTTGATAGGCTTCGGCAAATTGAGGATTTAATTTGATCGCATACTCATAACACTTAATCGCTTCAGGAATTCGCTTTTGATTTAGCAGTTCATTCCCCACCTTGTAATGAATTTGAGGATTAGTTTTTTCTGGCTCCAGTTTAAGAGCTTGATAAGTATATTCAATGGCTTTTTGATTGCGTCCCAGTTTGTACCAAACTTTAGCTAAATTACGATAAGCTCCTGCAAACTTAGGATTGAGTTCAATAGCTTTTTGATAATGAACAATTGACTTTTTCCATTGCTTTTGTTGGGCATAGATACCCCCCAAATTGGCATGAACTTCAATATATTCAGGATCAAATTGAATAGCTTGACGATAACATTCTATCGCCTGGGGTAATTGACCCAATTTTTGGAGAATATTCCCCTTAGTCTTATAAGCTTCAGCAAAATCTGGAAATCGATTAATTACCCTCTGACAAAGTTCAAGAGCTTCTTGACACTGATTTTGAGTCAGATAATCCAGAGCTTTTTTCAGAGCTTTTCGGGCGTTGGCTTCTTCAGTAAACATGCTTTGAGGTTGGGGAGGAGGAGTAGTTAACTTTCTTTTCCATTGGGAAGGTTCAATAAATTCTGAAACATCATGAACAACAGTTATTCCATCCCCTGACTCAAAACTGATTTTATTGTCATCATTAAGCTTGGGATATCTTTGGGATTCAGGCTGTATTACTATCGTCGAGTCAGCAAATTTTTCTTGATTTAAAACTACATCCAGTAATGTCTTGCTAGGTACTGGTTGATATGGAACAGTTTTCTTACTTGCTACTGGACTATTGGTAGTTTCTTCCTGATATTTAATTGCTTGATAAAGATAACCCGCAGCCTCTTCTAAATTACCTTGTTGCTTTAGAGCCGTAGCCAATTTTTGACAGGCTTTGAGACATTTAGGATCGATTTGAACTGCTTGACGATAATACGCGATCGCTTCTGCAATATTTTCTTGCTGCCAATATCGGTCTCCAATCTCAATATAGTAATCTAAGGTGGCATTTTTATCCGCTAGTCTAAAATTGGGTAGAGACTGGTCTGATTTAGGAGGAAAATTATCTTGGTGATGCTCTCGATTTAACATAAAATTACGATTAGTCGTTTCTAATAATTGGTTTTATAGGAAAATATAATTTGATATAGTGGCGCTTAAAAACTCATCATTTATGTTCTAGCCCATTTGATAGATAAGACAAATTTATGGCTATCTATTAATCCAATGGGATTGCCCTTCTCTGTAAGTAGAGAAATATAAAATATTAAAATTCCTCATTATCTATTGAACGTAAAAACCAGACTAATAAGACAAATAGAAGAGCCAATGCCAGCAAGATATAAGTTATAAATCTATTTATCGCTACCCAACTCACAACCAGAGCTATCACATAGGGTGTTCCCAGCAATAAACTAACAAAAGTAATTTTTTTCTTTGTCCAGCGAATATTTGCCCAATTAGTTTTAATCTGTCCACCTGCACCGCTAGTTTTGATTGGCTCCTTATCTAAAGGAGTATCAATTCTTCCTCCTCTTCTGACTTCAGGAAGTTTGCGATTTTTATCATTCATCAGCTTTTCAAGATAAGATTCTAAACTGCTTATTCTTCCTCAATAGTATCCGTAAAATTTTTAGGCTAAAAATATCGTAAATACCAGAGAAGCTTATTTTAATAATGCCCTATTATTTTCTAAATATTGCGGAGTCAAGCAAAATGCTTTGGGAATAGAGACAATAGACTATTGCCTCTAGTTGAGCCTATCTTCTGCTGAAAGTTTTATAGTCCAAATTTTTGACAATAACTCCAATATGTATTACTTAGTAACATTGCTACAGTCATAGGACCTACACCCCCAGGAACAGGCGTGATATAACTAGCTATCTTGGATACTGAATCAAACTCCACATCTCCCACTAAACGAGAATTACCTTCTTGATCGCTAATGCGGTTAATACCTACATCTATGACCACTGCTCCTGGTTTGACCATAGAATCAGTAATTAGTTTTGGCTTACCGACTGCTGCGACCAAAATATCTGCTTCTTGACAAACTTCAGCTAAGTTTTGCGTTCTGGAATGAGCCATAGTTACAGTGGCATTCTTCTCTAACAGCATCAATCCTAAAGGCTTTCCTACCAAAATACTGCGACCGATAACTACTGCTTTTTTACCTTCTAAAGCAATATTATATTCTGCTAATAATTTCATCACTCCTGCTGGAGTACAACTACGTAAGCCAGGTTCAGAACGGACTAATTTGCCTAGGTTAAGAGGGTGCAAACCATCAGCATCTTTATCGGGATCGATCTGATGGAGTAAGGTTACAGCATCGAGATGTTTAGGTAAGGGTAACTGAATCAAAATACCATCTACATTATTATCGTCATTGAGAGCAGCTATTTCTGCTGCTAAGGCTTCTTGGGTGATATTTCCTGGTAAGTGTTTCCCAAAAGAAGCCATACCAATGCGCTGACAAGCTTTTTCTTTATTGCGAACATATACAGCACTAGCAGGGTTATCTCCCACCATTAGTACTGCTAATCCTGGGGGACGACCAATTTTAGGATGAAATTCCGCTATTTTTTCTTGAAGATGATTTTGAATTTTCCGTGATAAAGCTTTTCCATCCAATATGCGGTGTTGATTTTGGTTCATCTTGTATTATGAAACAGTGATAGGTTTTAGGTACAACAGCTAATAGTTTATAGTACCTAAATCGTGACCCGTATTTTTTGCCAAAGAGAGAGATATTCTTGAGTAATATCGGGATTAAGGGGACTAATAAATTCACTTTGACTAAGAGTATCTAAGGTTTTATTGATAAAGTCTTTATTTTGGGTATTTTTTCCCAAATCTATGGATTTTTCTTGAGTCCAGATGGGGGATATTCCGCTGGTGAATAAAGAAATTTGCTTTGCTGCTTTTGGTTGCCAACAAAAATCAATCCAAGCGGATAGGGTGCTATTATCAGCCATCTGAGCTGTAGATTTGGGTTGAATCCAGAGATCAGCCCACAGAGATGTTCCCGATTTGGGCACTACTACTCCAAGATTGGAGTATCTTTTCATTAAAGGTAGGATGTCAGAAGACCAACCAACTGCTAGCCAGATATCTCCTATAATTAGGGATTGTAGATATTTATCAGAACTGTAAAACTTAACTTGTTGATTAAGTTGAATCAACTTGGTTTCTAGATTGGGAATAGAATTTAAATTCTCGCTGTTATAGGAATGTCCTAGAGATTTTAGAGTTAAACCAATCACTTCCCGATAACTATCTACTAAAGAAATGCGATCGCGTAATTCTTCTCGCCATAAATCATCCCAGTCTTGGGGTCGCCAATTTAAACTCTGAAACTTATCTTTACGATAGACAATGATTGTATTTCCCCAACGATAGGGTGCGCCATATATCTGTCCTTGCTCAGAGGATTTACCCTTATTATCTCGTTGAACTAACTTCTGCCATAATAATGGCAATTTATCCCAGTTTTCCAGTTGATTTGAGTTTAAAGGTTGCAAAAGTTTTTGGTTAATAGCTGATTCCAACCAATAGTCCCCTAAAGTTAATAAATCGGGATTTTGGGGTGTTTTTTGGCGAAATAGACCCAATATTTTCTGAAAAAAATTAGCCTGGGATTGTGCTAGAGATGGATCGCTAAGCAGCTTAAATAGTTCTGATAAGTGAGCTTGAGGTTTAAATTTAACTTGATTTTTATTGTCAATTTTTTTACGAAAATCACCAATTAATTGTAGGGGAATTGAACCTTGTAATAGACTAACAGTAAAGTCTTGTGGTGAATTAGCACAGCTTGATAATAACTGAGCTATGGTAATGGTTGCTGTACTGAGTAAAAAAGAACGACGACCAATCATGGCTTAATAAAAGAGCGTTAACACTAGGATTATTAAAATAACATCAAAGCTTAGTAATAAACACTTAATAGGTAATAGATAATACCTTAAATGCTGTTGGTTGTTATCTCTTACTTTGCTACCGACATGAATTATTAAATGAATCAGGAATACTAAGGAGTTTTTTGATAATGCTCATAGCATTAAGTCAGGAATCTTAATATCACTTCCCATTACTTATGGATACATTGCAAATACAAATTCACGAACTCCAGGAAAAAGTGGATCGGCTTCATGAATTAGTAGAACGAATCAGCTCTCAAATTAACGCTTTAACCGCAGAGCAAAAGCAGGGTATGGAAGAAGATTATTCTTTTCCTCCTTTAGCTGCTTCTCGTCATCAAATGAAGTCATCCCAGAGAGAATCCTTACACTCTATGAGTCATAAGGATATTTTGGTTGATGATAGTAGTAATGGTAGCAATACTGTTGCTGGAAGCGAACAGGAATTGTCTCCAGACATTCAAATTCGTCGTTTGACCGCCCAATTAACTGCTGCTTACAATCGAATTGCTGCTTTAGAGGAGCAATTATTATCATCAAGGATTCATTTTTAGTGATAGATAATTTGTCCACAGATTATCTATGCTAGTCAACAATTCGATAAGAGTCATACCTTGCTTGAGTTGAGCTGCGATCGCACATCCTCCAGCACCGACTCCCTCTTTCACGTATCCTTGTTCATAAATACGGAAACCAGGATACCTTGATGTATTAAAACTTAGTCCTGTGGCTAAAACCGAAACACCGCCTATAGTTTTAGCCAGTTTCACTGTGTTTCCTGTTGGGTCTTCTGCTACCCAGCGAGTTGTTCCTACGACAATTTCTTCGATGTTGCACCGAAGATTTAATTTTTTAACTATAGCCAATATTAGAGCATATACTGCTAACATCTGAGTTCCTCCTGCCAGTAAGACCCCTCCTTGGAGACTAGCAGCGATCGCCATGCCCGCAGCGACAATTTGCATGGGATCGCCCACAGCAGCAACCAGAGTTAAGGGATCGACCCTTCCTAAATTTTCCCCTATTCCTGCTTGCTTCAGACCTCTTTCAACCACTGACCACTTCTGGTCATGATTACAAGCAGGATGACTACTATTAACCATTCCTCTCGCTTCAATACCTAAACCAGTTAAGATACTTAAGGCGGTAGTCGTCCCCCCGACAACGCATTCTCCGATAATTAAATAATCTGTAGTTTCAGCCAGCTTTGCTCCCCATTTCAATCCCTGTTGCAGTAGATAGTTAACTGTATCTAGGGTCATGGCACAACCAGAAGTAATACAGTTAGCTGCCACTCCTCCCAAATCAATTGTATCTACAGAAGGAGGATGGGGTAGCCCTGCATTAAAGATATAAGTTGGCAGATCTAGAGTTTCTACTACAGCACGGGTAATCAGCACTGGGGAGATCCCAGCTATGAGATGGGGTAAAGGATATTGGGGTTGAGACTTCCCTCCTGTAGCCAAAAACTCTGCATCTGCGATCGCTGTATACTGTCTGGCTTCAGGAGTCGCACCAGCAGCAGAAATACCAGGAATCAAACCTGTAGCTGTGAACCCTAAAATACAAGCAAAAGTCGGATTTTTGCCCTGATACCGTCTTAGCCAACTTTGTCCTTTATTCCATTGGCTATAGATGTAGATCATTTATCATTTAACATTTATCATTTAACCACGATGAACAATGAACAATCAACAATCAACAACTAACTAATAACTAATAATCCAAAAGGATTTGTATCCATTTGGGAGGACGGGAAATAGGATTTCCTAAACGGTCTAATAACATTAGGGCAATTAAATGTACTGCAAGAAGATAAACTAGGTTGTTGAAAAAAATTATTATGATTGTCAATATTTGAATCAGGAAAAAACTTGGTTCAGCCAGAATTCCTAACTTGAGAAAAATCCAATCAGCTATCTCAGTAATTTGAGTAATCAAATAAACCCAGAGGTCTTCACCCAACAAAATTGAAAATAGCCATAGGCGAAATAATAAACCCAGACTACCAATCAATGCGCCCAAGGGAATAGACCAAGACCAACTGGTTTTTTTATCCCAGCAAGCACCCAACAATATTCCCATTAGACCATAGGGAATTAGAAAAATAATACTACGAGTTGGTCCCATCAAGACAGATAATAAAAGTCCCGCAACCAAAGCCGTCATCAAAGAAGCACGATTACCGCGACGGATATAAACTAAAGCGATGGGAATAGGGAAAAAAATTCTTAAGAAAGGACCCAAAGGAAAATAATAGTTAATTAACCAAATTAAACTAGCAGCACTAGCCAAAAAAGCAGTTTCCACAGTAACTAGCGTCTTGGTGGTAGTTTTAGAGTTTTTCATTTTAGCTACAGATTCAGTTGGTGCAACTTGTTCCCAATCTTCCCCATCCACCCAGTTATTTGTATCTAAAAATGATTCTGAATCAGATGAAAATTGATTTTTGTGCTTTTCTGTAGCCATAAAAGTGATTGTTTAACTTAATTAAATATTATGCTTTATTAACCGATGGCATTTTCTAGAGCCAAGAGATCGGGAATTCGTAATAAATTTGCGTCTCTTTGGATTAATCCTTTTTGTTCGAGTCTAGTCAAGACTCTAGTGACAGTTTCCCTAGCTAATCCACTCAAACCACTAATCTCACGATGGGGTAAGTTAGGAATTTCTGTTCCTCCTTCTCCCCTTGTTCCCTGTCCTTCTACCAAAAATAGAATAGCATCTGCGACTCTTGAAGTACTATCTGCATCTCGCAATTGCAAGCGACGATTGACTTGTCTGAGTCGTTTTGCCATTAATTGTGATAAACGAACTCCCGCTATGGGTTCTGTATTAAGTAAGCTTACAAAATTTTCGGCGGGAATTCTACCAATGGTAGTAGGAGTCAGAGTAATAGCGTCAGTAGAACGAGGTTTCTTATCTAATGCTGCCATTTCACCAAAAATTTCGCCTTTACCAAGGATATTTAAGGTTACTTCTTTCCCCTCAAAGTTATAGGTACGAATCTTTACCCAACCTTCCAATATAAAATAGACAGAACCGCCCCAATCATTTTCTAGCAGAATAATTTGACTAGCAGGATGAGACAGGGTTACGAAATGGCTAGTCATTTTGTGCAAACTATCTTCTGGTAGTCCCTGGAAGAACGGATTTTGTATTTTGAGTTTATCTAAATCAATGGTTTGTTCTAATATGCTAGTTTGTTCTTCCATAGATACATTCAATTCAGTCCCTGGGTTATCTCCTTTGTATCATTTTTTTTTTGTTAATTGTTTATAGTTGGTGGTTCATCGCCCTAAAGGATTCCTAAAGGATATATCCGTAGGCGTATCCTTTAGGACTACTGATTATTTTATTCTCCAAAAATATCTAACTGCTCGATCAATTCTTCTGATTTGCTCTTACCATTATTAACTGGAGACATTTGTTGAATACCTTGTCTTAAACCTAGGGCAATTTTACTGTGCTTTTCAATTTGTTTCATAACTTGTTTGGCACGTTTAATTACGGAAGGTGGTAATCCTGCTAATCTTCCTGCTTCTATGCCATAGGATTTACTTGCACCACCAGGAC
>JAAUYH010116290.1_pt1 | contig 11895 bp, 11 predicted proteins | sample 7278061 | NCBI WGS metagenome assembly JAAUYH01 (sample SAMN14350203, study PRJNA611818) | marine sediment metagenome | isolation source: surface marine sediment (0.6m) | place: French Polynesia: Moorea | collected 2018-08 | reverse complement strand
TGATTGAGAGAATTATCCGCAGTACTCTTCCGATACGTTTATATCGGAGTATCTATCGATCATCTCGAGTGCTCGCCGTAATGCACAACTTTTTGGATTTGTTGCACTCTACACGATGTCCGTGTTGAGCAACGAGCTATTCAACGTCGAGCATCATATTAATTCTTTATTAGCAGGGCAATGCAGGGTTGCTTGATTTCGTGTAGAAGCCGTTCTTAACCTATGAAAGGAGCAGTGTGTAAGGAGTACGAGCTGTCGGGGTCGCGGTTTTCCGCACGGAGCACACTAACACCCACCAGTTCGGACAGGTAAGCGGGTATTGCAATAGCACACACATCTCATTGGCGACACGAACGCGATGTTAGCCATGGGTCGGGTGCGAGGAACGACGAGCGTTCAGCGAACGGGCAGTGTATGCACGCATGAACGCACTCGACGAGAATTTGATACCGTACAGTACTGTAGCGGGGTCGTGTGCGTGACACAGGTAGTGTACTGTATGTTGTGCTGAACGACAGCGATTTCCTTCGAACTAGGGTGCGATCCATGGGAAGTTGTGCGCTCCTATTTCGAACGTCTCGAACAGGTCTCGCTGATATTTCGACGTGCACGCTCGCTACAGTGGCTATAGAACTGTACTGCTTCGAAAGGCTGTCGGAACAAACGAATACTGTACTCCGCCTCTCGATGGTGCGGTTGCAATAGCCTACGACAGCCGCCGGGTCCGTCGATCGCAACAACTCGGCGCCGCGCGGTGCATCAGCGAATCGCACACGCGCCAGCCAGCACGAGAATACGTAGAACGCGCCGCCGACAGCAGGTCCGTTACCGACCGCGATGTCGCTATAAAACCCGGCGCGCTGCCGCGGCCACCGTTCACTCCACTGTTCTCCAGCCGCTGTCTCGCACACCATGGCCTGCCACCACCTACTGCTGTTCGCCCTGCTCGCCGCCACCGCACATGGGCACGGCCACCTGTACAACCCGGTGCCGCGTGGGTGTCTGGCTGGCAGCACGTTCGTCAAGTACCCGATCATCGACCCGAAAGCCCCACGCGACTACATACCCCACTTCCCCGCCGGCGACAAGGACCCACGCCCCGGGTCCGCACTGCGCAGCCAGCGCAAGGCGGGCCGCTTGTGGACGCCGTACGAGCCCACGCGCCCAGGCTTCCGCTTCCGCGCCGGCGTGTGCGGCGACCTGGTGTGGGGGAATGAACACATGCGCGGCGGCAAGTACTACCACGGAGGCCGCATCACGAAGACCTACGTGCAGGGCGGAATACTCAGCGCTTCCATGGCTGTCGTCGCCCACCACAACGGCTACGTCGAGTTCGTGCTGTGCGACGTGGCCAAGTGTGGCGGCGAGATCTCGGAGCGGTGCCTCAGGAATGGGCGAGTGTGTAGAAAGCTAAAGCGTGCCTACGACAAGCGATGCGAATCGAGGTACAATCGAAGGTGTGGGCCCATCGATCCGAAGTACCCCACGCGGTGGTATCTACCGTGCCGATCGGGTGGCATCGATTTGTTCGGGCGTGGATTCATGAAATTTCAGTTACCCAAGGACATGGTGTGCGAGCATTGTGTGTTACAGTTCTACCAGGTGGCGGCGAATTGGTGCAACCCACCGGGCATCGTGAGCTACTTCCGAGGACCGCGTGGGCCGAAATGGGGGAACTGTCCAGGCCAGGGAAATGCGAGGGGTGGGTATCGCCCGTGGAATCCCTGTGGTGGCAAGAAGTTTCCTGAGGAGTACTACGAGTGCGCCGATATTCGTATCGTGCCGAGGGGTGCGAGGAGGAGGGCGGCAGTGAAGTATGCGCGGAAAGCGTTGAGTCGCGGAAAGCAGGCATTGAAGGGTGCACAGCGGAGAGGGAAGCAGGCTTGGAACGGCACACAACGGAGAAGAGCTAAGTATCAGAGACAGGCGAAATGGAGGAGGCAGCAGCGATGGAGAAGACAGCAGAGATGGAAGAGGCAGCAGGCGTGGCGCAGGAAACAAAGGCAGCGTGCTTGGAGGAAACAATATGAGGAGGAAGAGGAACCGTAAGAGAAGCACGAATGCAATTCCCATGTTGTACATTCGAATGGGAAGTGTAAAAGTAGATACAAGTCTATTTTTTGTAAATAAACTTTCTCCGTGATATTGTACTGTACATGTCTCTTTCGTGTACATCCATGACTCGACCGTACCGTGCACTCACCGTTCCGTTCGTTCCCAATAGACCGCTGTACTGTACGGAGCTGTTTCAAATTCATGACGACTCTCGCACGAACAGCTGGCTGCAACGCGTGTGCGTCGTAAATCACTCGCCGAGGTGCGACGACTCATTGTTTACAATGCCCATTGCATCCGCGGCGGCGCACAGTGTATTCGGCGAAACCGTGTCTCCCGTAGGCAGGTGACGACTCTTCTGCCCGTACAGTGCAACGCAGGCGCACGATGTCGACCCAAGATTCTTGTGGTGCATCCCGGCGAACGCGAGTGTACATCCTATCACCGATCTACGGCGTGCGAAATCTGCATCCATTTCCGACCGCCCGATATTTTCGCCCTGTACGACTTATAAATCCGGCGCTCTCGCACTTCCGACGTACCTTCGCGACCACGTTCACGATGGCCTCAAGACTATCGGCACTGCTTCCCACGATACTGTCGTTTGTTTTGGTCTATATTATTTCGCCGCCGAGAAATATCCATGCATTGCCCAGCCCACCACACGGCGCCACGAGATTCTTGCGACTCCCTGATACCCAACGTCTTTCTTTCAATCTTCCCTCTGCTGTGAAACAGGAGGAACCCGAACCGGTGGAGCCTGAGGACCCAGTGGAACCTTTCGAGCCCGAGGAGCCGGACTATGAACCGGAACCGGAACCCGAGTATATCCCCACACCGCGACCTCGTCCTCCACGTCGCCAGAGACAGAATCCACGTAGGACAAGGGAGCCGGCACGTCCACAAACTCCCAAACGGAATGTGCAGCCACCTCGTTCGAGGTCGCCCTCGGGACCGTGTGCGATAAAATCGGGTCGATGCGAGGCGATCGGTGGAATGCGAGTATACGGTGTCAACACCGTGGGCGGAAAGGTTGGCCGCGATTGGGTGAAGAACGGGCGCCAATGTGCGTTTACTTGGCGCCCGTGGAGCAACTTTGGTGGGACGGTGCCGCCACGCACTTCGCACCTGGTGTACCGGTTTAGGCCTACGATCACATCGACTTTCGGGATCGCACTCGATATGGGCACGACACACTGGACGGAACACAACGACGTGTGGCTATACTGTACCGGTGGGTTCACACTGCGTGGAAGAACACAGCAGCAATCGGATACGTTCGTCAAGGTTTATCACAACGAGAACGGGCGCTCCATGAAGTCGTGGACCGTCGATCACGATCGCCACAGCATCGCCACGGCGCGGTGGGAAGCGGGCAGAACCTACACTTGTATCGTCGGCGCGAGGAGCACCAAGGCCACGGTGTACGGACTGGCACTCATCCCTTGCCGTGGGTGGGACTGCAGGTGGAATAGTCCGGTGTGGCAGAGAGGTGTTCGAGCGTGTCGGTTTAGTGTGTAATGGTGGTCAGTGCGGACTATCATAGATTGTTAGTTATTGAAATGTTCATACCCTATGAGAAGTTGATGCCACCGTACAGCACTGTGCCTGGGTAACGGATTGGCGAGGGTTCTATGCCTAGACATCGGGCATACGGATTTTTTCTGGTGCGGATATGCGATGTTAATGGATAGAACGGTGCGGATTTTTGTGATAAATTCTATTTGTATTTGTGACTCGCTCGCTCCCACGACAGTAGTTCACTTACATTGCACGCGGGTTTGCTCTAGGGACGGTTTACAGTGCTCGCACCGAGTCCGTACACCAAGACGGAACGCGGATAGAACGCAGGGTTTAACGCTTTTGCGAGGTGCAAGTAAGCTGAGGTGTATTATGCGAAGAACGGTGGTGCATCCTACAGAGGTTGGGGTTATCCAGCGTGGTGGCGGCATTCGCTGTGCTCATCGAAACCACCACCCACACAAATTGTGCAGCACAAACATTGTGTTCGCTGTATCACTGTATTGTACCCGCGGCTGCGCTGAATTCCTGGGTTGCAAATGCAAGGGTGAACGGGAATGAATTTGAAACGACTCGTTCGACGAGCACGAATTTTGTGCCACTCATAGATTCTTGCTCAACCGTCGTGCAATGCGAGTTCGCACATTCGGGGCATCCGTCCGACGCCGCTTCGGTTGCGGCCCGGTTAGTGCCGCGCGGTGCACGAGCCTTGTGAGGAAATTAATCACTGTATGTATAAATGAACCAGAACCAAGTCCGAAAAAGAAAACAGTGACGACACGTCAAAGCTCGATACAGTGGCGTACAGGCTACGAGGTGCATCACGCCGAATATAGTATTGTAACTTAGAGTGTGCGGTGGCTGGCGCCCATTGCCGATATCATAGCGTCGCACTACAGTTGGCGTCGGTCCGATACTTGGTACGCTTTTCCGACGTTCGGTGCTCGTGATCGCGTAGGCTGTGACGGAAGACAGTTTGAATGCGGTGCTGACCCTTCCGTTACTTCTGAATTTGCGTTCTTTACTTATCCGTGTCGCGTGACAGATCAGGTTTTTCGTCACCACCTCATTGTTTTTCCTTTCCATGTGTCCATCCTCTTCTCACACGTGTCGCTCTGTATGCACTGCACCTCGGCTGTGTTCCGCCCGTACTCCTTCGTCTTCTTCGCACAGATATCCTCGGTGTGCCCATGTTTGCACGCTTGCTCGTTGTGTCGCTGTAGATATTCTGCGAAACCTATCTCTCGATTATTTCGATACGCCTCGATATATGTCACGACGTCGACGAATCTCGCATCATCACCTTGACTCGCTCCACGTAGTTCGACTTGCAACACTTATAAATACCGAGGTTAGAACCACTTTCAACGCTCATCCCCAAACATGGCCTCCCTCTTCCTTCTGCCATTTCTTCTCGCCACGGCGTTCAGTTTCACACTGAACGACTATCGAACATCAAAAAACTTTCATGGTGAAGGCACTTACTACGGTGGAAATCCGTACACTGGGAATTGTGCCATCCGAGCACCACTACCGAAGGGCACTTACGCAGGGAGACTTGCAGTGGCTATCAGTGACGAGCAATATGACGTGGCCTGTGGTGCATGTCTGACGATCACTGGTACCGGCAAAGGACTAGGAGCCAACCCCATCATCGGCCCTATTAAGGCGTATGTATCAGATCGTTGTTATGAGTGCAAGCATGGCGACTTGGACTTGTCGAGTGTGGGCGATGGGCGATGGGAGATCAATTGGAAAGTGGAGCCGTGCAATACTGCGCCCAGAATCCAGTTCTTGTTCGAGGGCTCTAATCTACACTACTGGAAGTTGCAGCCGAGAGGCATGAGTGGGCCGTGCACGCAGATGTTGATCGACGGCAAACCAGCCGTGCTGAAGCAGGACAATCACTGGGTGTACGAGACGAGAAAGGCGAAGAAGAGTGCCAAGGTCACCGTCAAGACGGTCATGGGCGAGGTCATCGAGTCGTGGGTCACCATGGTGCCGAGGGGCACGACCAATGGTGCCGCGCTGAAGCCGAGGAGGAGGAGGCGCCGGGGCGGCCGACGTTGGAGGAGGAGGTGGAGGAGAAGAATCCGTTCGTGGGGCAAGAAGCGCAGGTGGAATAAGCGCCGTGCATGGAAGCCCAGATGGAAAAAGACCTGGCGTCGCAAGCCGAAGTGGAACAAGCAGAGGAGATTTGGTCGTCGGCGTCGTCGTCATGGGTGGCGTTCCAAACATGTTGAGTCGTCGGATTGAGTGTGGAAATGGTGAACGTGAATTGATTGCATAATATCAGAAGAAAGTGTGAATAATTGGATATTGAAAACTGCACAGTGAAGTTGAACAGGAAGGTGTTGCACTGCGAAAGCACACTGCTTGCAAAGTTAGAATCATAGCTACATGTATATAGCCAACGTAAGCATGAACATAAGTCTGGCAGAACGAAACTAAACCAAAGATTCCAAATTGTTGTGCACAGTAATAATGGAATGCGCATGCTCACTTCTGAAACGCACTCACGAGAATATAATTCTCCGAACGCCACAGTAAGGGAACGGCTTAGTAGTCTGTTAGGTGCTTGTAGATCGCAGAATTGTTCCACATTCTTGTCGCCGTGCAGACGATGGTCGATATTAGCCGCAATACAGACATCTGCCCTGAGTCCGTGCCAGTTTTGCAAAGTGTTTTTCTTGATACGCGTCCGATATGAATTTTTGCATGGAAGAACAAGAAATCTTAACACTTTCTAAAGCTAGTAGAACTAGTGTTCGAGTAGTTATAGAGAGTGAAAAAAGAGTGAATAGAATAAATCAAAGAAACTCACGATTCTGCTGCACAAGTGCTGTATCGCTCTATCACGAGCAATTACCCGTACATGGCACTACAGATGTAGACCATGGCCAAGTTCAGAACCTGTGAATTGGAACCTCAAGCGTTGGACCGAGCTACCATACTTCTAACTGGCGCCACAATATTCGAAAAATCTGCTCTAACATCGATTCGCATATCTTTCGCGATTTAATCCACTACGGCAGGAAAATCACCAGCTCTCGTTCCCTTCTTGTGTCTATATTTGCTCCCTCTAAGATTGAGGACCCGAATCTTCGCTTCGATGTCGCTCTTCCAATTATTGGCTTGTTTCTGTTTCAGTGTCACAGCCTCGTGTGCCACGAATTAGCGCTTCAGAAAAGTGCAGGACATTTGATAGAAGCTTCTTACCATGTTCTGGAGCGCTCGGCGAGTATCCAACTGCCCCGCATGAGTATCTCGCTCGGGCGCACGATGCTTGGTGAGCGCTTCAGAAAACGTCGAAGCTTCTTTCAGATTTCTTCATACAGTTCGTTTTTCTAGAGTCTAATTGGCCGTATAGTAGGTTACATTACAACCACGTTGTCAACATCTACGGCTGGTATAGTTGACGATGTGCCGGTATGAAATGTGGCGCTTCCTCCGTTTCAACATATAGTTGTTAGGTGCGATTGGAAATTGAGAAAGCTGGAGTACTTACTCGTTGCCATCGAGAAGATTGAAAGTGTTATGGTGCAAGTGGTTCTCGTCGTGAGACGTGAAGTCAGAGGAGAAATTATCCAAGTTTGGATTAAATATTAAGTGGTTTGATTCTCGCATAAATTATTGTTGAACCGAGCCGGGATAGTGACGTGTTTGGTCGTGATTAAACAAATCGAGGGTATTTACGTTACTGACCACAGTGCACAAGGTCATTTTGTGAGCATTGAGACTGACACTGGGAATTGAGGCGTGACATCACATTGGCATGTTCTGTACTATTCGATGTAGATCGACGATTGTCGAAATGCAATGAATTCGAGTCGGATTGAGAGATTTTGTTTTTCGCACCCGAACAGAATGGGTCGGTAAACAAAACTTCTCTTCTTCGAATTCAGTTCATGTAATTTTAATTAATTTCGACAAATTCGATACTTTGGGCCAAGTTTGATTGCGAAACAGGGGCTCGAAGCACGAATCACAATCTTAGCTAGCGTTATGGACTCGTTGTAAGTTAAATAATTTAGATTCATCTAAGAAGATCGAATTAAATCTTTTTCTCCGCTGAGATCTAGCAATAGTTATTCTCCGCGAATCTTTAACTCCGAGGGTTTCGGTCTCATTCTATATTCACGAGATTCATCGTACGGCAAATACTGAACTTAGTGAGAAGAGCCGTCAATAATTAGGAAAAGAGGATTTACTACGTGAATAGCATGCTTAAATCACAAAGCTTAAAAAATCAAACCCAATTTTTATGCATGATTGAAATAGGTGTAATAGAATACGGGTGAAGTAGACTTTCTCAGACCTGAATTCAACTATTTGAACTATCCAATTTCGAAACATTGATGCAGTCGAGCCTAATCACATTGTTAGATATAATTATAATTGAATACATTTGGCCTACAAATGTTGGATACAATGCTTTGAGTACTTGAATCTTATTTCTAGGTAAGTAATGAAATAATCTTTTCTGTAAACATGGGCATAATTAGATAGTGGTAATAGCAATGGATCGACTTCGGCCTCGGTCCATAGTATTCTAGACATGCACCCAATCGAGTTCAAATAATACTTTTTTGTTCGATAATCGAATATGATTTTTGTATAGCCATCATATAGTGCTAATAATGGAACCAGTTAACGCTTGCTTATCAATTTCCCCTAAATTGAGGACGAGTAAAAATATTCATACGTCAATAGCTGGGTCCCTTATTGATAGAATGTGGAAGCATTGCCTGAACCTTCCTCACGGATTCACAAGTATTCTGTATTTGATTGAAACGTTCTATTAGCTTCTGATTTCTTGGTTGTGTAATTCTGAAAAATTCAAGGCATTCTGGCTGCAATCTCATCTGACATAGTAGAAAGGCTAACTGAGGCATAATTTCCGACGTCGCTATTCTTCAGAAATCCTTTCCCTCTATCAAGGCCTACTATATTCCTGAATGCAAGGAATTGGAATTTTATTTGAATCCTATTTCTATCGTCTGGGCTTTAGAATTATTAGAATGGATTTTCAGCCATTAAAAAATAATTCAATTCGTGTTCAAACTATTTAAGCTTGCATAAAAATGACGGTTCAAGGAAGGGGCTTCAACATTAAAAACGAGGTTCTTTCGACCAATCGAAAGTTTGAATTTCTGACCACAGTAAGCGGGAAACACACAATCGCAATTGTTCATCAAGCGTTTAGAGTATGACATGTTACTTTTTTGGATTGGAAGTGCAATTGAGAAAGACTAATAGCTCCTAGAAGTATTGAAAATCAGCTCTGAATGTATGAGGGACGGGAGTACGAATTCATTAAACAGTTTGTACCATTATTTTCTTAGTTAAGACAACGAATTATAATATTTCTTCTGATTTTTATTTTTGGTCCGAACAATCAGTAGGATTGCCATAAATTAGTTTTTCACGCGCGATATTTCGAATTTTTCCAAATTGACAAGAACGTGGCCGAGGCCGCCCGAGATAGTATCAGTACTTTTAATCTGTAAGCAGATGTACCACTCGCTGAATAAGTGATATTTTCTGAACTTTAGTTAACACGTTTTGAATAAGTCTACTAATTTTTTTTGTAATTTTGATTGAGAACAGTAATATGGCGATCAGGAAGGTTCGCGCATCATACCATTCTCTCTTGAAGAAAACCCTATCAGTGTATAGGGAAATACTACATCAAATAAATGCATGATTATTTGTATCAAGTATTTATCTGAAAAGAAATCTCATAAAAGGAGTTCCATTGCAAAATTTGCCGCCGAATTATTTTTGCTCACTTACAATAAATTTGACTATTTGTAAGTGATAGAAAAGGTGTTTTATTCTACTGAATGTAATTTAATTTTTATGGTAGCTGTTTCGCTACGCTTTATACCAGACGTTGAATTTTCTAGTGCTATACAGCTTTATAATTTACTGATTTCGCTTCTATAACTAGTAGCTTCGCGTCGGGTATCTTGGCACAGTGAATATTTTTAATCATCGAACAACGAAAATCGGGGGCTTTAGACGCTCAATCGCGTCAAGCGTGTGTGTAAAAACCTTTGGCTGGAATTCAAAAACGGTTGATTCCGAGAATATGAGCGTTATGATTCTTGAGTCGATTCTTTGTAAAAGCAATTGGGAGTTGACCGTCATACAACAAACATTCGATGCTAGCTATCTTATTTGATAAATTTCGATGAAAAAAACAGGGAAAATTTAGATTAACCAGATTTGTGAAAAATAAATCGTTTCCTTCTACAAAATGATTTTTGTTAAATCTAGATGGTACCGCGATAAGTACTTGAAGCCTTCGGAAAGGCGCTTGAACTCATTTCGGGACGTATATTTGACATTCGATGATAGGAAAACTCTATAGCTGTGTCAAAATATTTTTATTTGGCTTCTCACTAAATTGGAGATGTTCGGTTCTAAGTTACCTTGGAATAGTATCCGAGTACTGTTAGTGTCCGTTCGCAATGAGAATTTCATCTTCGTTTTACATGAATTGCTTGCATTTTCCTACCGGTTCGTTGAGGAATCTTTAACAAAGTTACAAGAATATTACAATAATCACATTTTACTATATTTCCTTTCCATTCAAAAATTTTCAGTTCGGTATGCTAACAGAACACGATTAGGCGTACTAGTCACTTCAATTTGTGACTCCTTTTATGCTATTCATCATGACAACATCATGCTTCATCCATGAAAGTTACTCTCTTTCTTTATTTCTAAGAATGAACTAGATTAAAGTGACACAAATCCAATTATTTCAACGTTTTCCCATACAACTTCGGCTATAAGTATGAAAATTGAAAATTCTGTAACTGATATTTTTTAATTTATTTTCCTATACTATTTGCCTTTTATAAGATATCAAAATAAGTGTCTCAGAAGCCAAACAGAAAAATCATTTAGATGAATCAGGAATATTTATGAATGCATTTTCAACTAATAATATGCTCAGAACCGTGTTCATCCATATAGAACCATGATATTTGACTTGACTTCAGCTCTTTGGTTGGTTTATATCAAGGGCAGAGCCTGAAATGCAATACAATAAGTTAGTTTTAACGATTGAAATTTCAATCGAATATTTCTTTAAATTTCTAGAGGATAAATCCCACTCCTGCAAATTTCAGAGGAGCAGCAATTCTTTTTCTGAGTTTTGATGCCTTAAATAGATGAAAGCTAGGTAATAGAGGTTCTGAATTATGCAAAATATAATAATTGAGTATTTGCGAGAGTGTACCATTTTTGTAATGTTTCAACAAAAAGTATGGCTGATTTCGGCTCTTTTAATGCATCGTAGATTTATGACAAATTGGTGGAATACTTAAAAGTTATGAGACTCGAATCTGGCGCCATAAATGTGGTTACCAGCTTTCAAGCTAAAAAGAGATCGCCACAACGATCCTTCTTGAACTCGCAACCACTGCGTTGCGATAACGTTTTTAGCAATTGTTAAGGGTCGGCGACATAACAATTAGATGACTACCTACGATCAAGCTATCATGCAGCTATCAAAATTGCTACAAGCTCCTCATCGATTTGTATCACAACAACAATTCAAAGGAATTCTCGAAGAATCTAAAGTTACTCGAACTCAATTATGACCTTCATCAGCAAAGAATCGTTGACAAGGATCAGTGAATCACTCAAAGAACAGTCCGAAAGAATATATCGAAGTCAATTAGTAGTCACATGTCTTCGGATAGACGAAAATAGGAACATGAAATCAGTGTTACTAAAATTTCTACTAATTTAATGATCACATGTAAGTAAAATTGAACACAGAACTAATCAAGAAAAATTTAGAGAAATAGGACGGTCAAAGATGTATTTGTTTCTGTCACAACAGATAATGGGTCTGAAATTTGCGAAGAAATCAAATTTTTGATAAATCGCTCAATGAAATAGATTTTCTCACACGATGTATTGCACATCGTGTCACACATGATTAATTTAATAATACAAGCAGAACATGCATATTTGAATTTTCTCTTATTAACTTAGTGAAAGTCGATAATTAAATCTTGAAGTTCGTCAAGAGACAAATATGAAAAAAGTTTACCAATATACCGAATTTATAGAATGCTACGTTACCAGGCCTATGCGAAGTTATTGTTGATCTTCTATCCTTTTCGATTAAAGCATGTTACAATGAAAACAAAAAGAAAATTTTGCACGATACTTTGCACCACTATTGATAACTTAAAGATACTGAAATCACAATTCTTTGAGCCACTGCATTTTGCACGGAATACAAACTGTGATCATATTTGAAACTCCAAATTCTAACTTAGCAGAATTATTTTG
>JAAUYH010248524.1_pt1 | contig 11896 bp, 9 predicted proteins | sample 7278061 | NCBI WGS metagenome assembly JAAUYH01 (sample SAMN14350203, study PRJNA611818) | marine sediment metagenome | isolation source: surface marine sediment (0.6m) | place: French Polynesia: Moorea | collected 2018-08 | reverse complement strand
ACTGTTTGCATGGGTCAATGGAGTTCCCCATGCCACTACCCGCATTTCACGGTTTGCCGCCCTTGATCCCCAAGTCGCCTAGATTAAGAAATATTTCGCCGACAGCATCATGACATCGACCCAACCTGCGAAAGCTTTTTTTGTCGGTCAATCAAGATCAAATCACTCAAGTTTTGCCTCAAAGATATCCAGAGCAATTTGCAATTCTTCAAAAAACAGAAGAGTTTGTCAGTTAAAAGCGTCAAAAGGTTTGGTATTAGGGACTTGATCCCAACGTTACCGCTTAAGTCTTATCTTCAACGTGCAAAAGGTGAGATAGCGTTGCGGTTTTTGAAACTGACTGGCGACGGCCTGTAAGACAAGGTTACGCTAACAAAAGTTCGACTCTGAATAAATCCCCAATCTTTGGAACCTGCTTCATGTCTCAAGATTTGGCTATTCGAACCCATCAGCTCACCAAACAGTTCGATCGTCAAATTGCCGTCAATGACGTCGACCTGCAGATAAAAACCGGCGAAGTCTATGGGTTAATTGGACCCAATGGGGCGGGCAAAACCACCCTAATTCGTATGTTGGCGACGGCAGAAGAGCCCACCGTCGGAGAAATTTACATTAACGGCGAACGGCTGCGGCAAGATCATCATCAACCCCATCTCAAGCAATATATTGGGTACCTGCCCGATGACTATCCCCTGTATGACGACTTAACCGTTTGGGATTACCTTGACTATTTTGCTCGCCTTTACCATCTTCGCGGCAAACGCCGCAGTCGCCGCCTTCGGGAAGTCTTGGAAATAGTTGAGTTAACCCACAAACGCAAGAGTCAGATCACCACCCTTTCTAGAGGGATGAAGCAGCGGTTAGGGCTGGCTCGCACCCTCATTCACGAGCCCATACTGCTACTGCTGGACGAACCCGTTTCAGGGTTAGACCCCATTGCTCGTCAGCAATTCCGAAGCATCATCAAAACACTTCAGGAAGCTGGGATGACTATCTTAATTTCTTCCCATGTCCTTAGCGACCTAGAAGAACTCTGTACCTCCATCGGCATTATGGAACTGGGTTTTCTAGTGGAAAGCGCGCCGCTTAAAGACCTCTATGGCCGCCTCAGCCGCCAACGTCTACTGCTCTCCAGCCGGGGCGATCTGAATGCGCTGAAAACTGAACTGAGTCGGAACCCCCTGGTGGAAGATATCCAGATCCTCTCCGACACGCAACAAATCCAGGCTCACTATGCAGGCAATCCTGACGAAGCCGCTGATTTATTGCGATCGCTCATCACCGCCGGAATTCCCCTCGATAGCTTCTACCGCACCCAGGAAGACCTGGAAGAAATCTTCTTCAAGATCGGACACAAACAAACCTCTTAATTCAGTCAACCGCAGGTAAATCAACCGCCATGTTCTCAACTTTCCTTGACCGCCTCGGCAACTGGAATCCCCAGTTGCTGCGGGAACTCAAAGGTCGTCTGAAGCCCCGGAATGTCATCATCGCGATCGCCCTCTCAGTGGTGAGTCAGTTTTTAATCCTTTCCACTGCCTGGCTAGCTTTACCTGGAGATGCAACACCTCGCGCTATTACCGAAAATATTCATCCTGACAATCGATATTGCACAGGATCTTCCGATTATTACCTGCCAAAGTGCATACTGATACCCCACACCTATCACTATGAAGTCAACTGGCAACTCTGGAATCAAGATCTATTCACTTGGCTCAATATAATTTTGACCTTTGCCCTAGTGGTCATCGGGAGTTACCTACTGATCAGCAATCTGAACAAAGAGCAGCGGCGCGGCACCCTCAACTTCATTCGACTGAGCCCTCGTTCCGCCTTCAATGTTCTCGGAGGGCAGTTAATCGGCGTTCCCATTCTGGTTTATTTAGCAATCGCGATCGCTATTCCCCTACTGCTGAGTAGTAGCTCAGGCGCTGGGCTGGGGGTGACTCAGTTAATTAGTTTCTTTGGCTTAGTAGGGATTACCAGTTTGACCATCTTCAGCATCGCCCTGCTATTTGGCCTCATCAGCTTTGGCCTTGGCGGTTTCCAAGCTTGGCTGGCCAGCGGCCTGATTTTTGGACTGGAGGTAGCCGCCACGCAAATTGGACTCCATAGCCCCGAAGACTTAACCGCTTTTAATTGGGTAGGGTTGTTTTCTCCCCTAACAAGTTTGCGCTATTTGATTCCTGGCTTAGATGCCAGAAGTTACTCACCGATCTATTTTTTATTCCATAAGCTGGAATTTTCTAGTTTTTCCCTACTTGTCTGGATCAACGCGCTGTTATTCATTACCTGGACCTGGCAAGCCCTCCGCCGCAAGTTTCATAATCCCACCGTTCCCTGGATCAGACGACGGGATAGCTACCTTAGCACCCTCTGCTTCCAGGGGATGATTCTGGGCTTTACCTTGCAGCCTTTATCTTCAATGGAGCATTGGAATGCCAATCGCTGGACGGAATCCGCATTCGCCACCGTTGCTTTTCTCAACTTCGGTTATTTCTTGACGCTGATAATCGCCTTGTCGCCTGCTTGGCAAGCTTTACAGGACTGGAGCCGCTTTCGTCAAATGAGTGAGGCTAAATCTGGACGCGAGGGCCTCTTTAATGACCTTATTCTGGGTGCAAAAAGTCCCCCCCTGGTCGCATATGGCTTGAACTTGGCGATCGCCGTAAGCTGTCTAACCGTGTGGATTATACTCAGCCCCATTACCGAAAAAACTCTGACCCTATGGGGAATTTTGGCCTGTGCCAGCTTGATGATGATCTATGCCTGCTTGAGCCATGTGATCATGCTGACCCGCCTCAGACGGCGAGGCATTTGGGCGACGGCGGCCATTTTCGCCAGTTTTATCTTGCCGGTGGTTGTGCTCGGTATTTTCTATGAAGTTCCCAAGATTGGACTACTCGCCCCAATTTTGGCTCCCTGGCTCACTATCTTTGAGGGAGCTCCCTTTGCCTTGCCGAATCTCTTTAGTGTTCTGATTCAGTGGGGAATGATCGCTGTCCTAACTGTATTGTCTACACAACAACTCCATAGATTGGGCAAGTCTGCCTCTCAGAGATTATTAGTAGGCTCTGGGAGAGTGTAATGAGGGTTCATCCCTTGAGCGGACGCCGACATGCAGTGTAAGCAAAGTCTACCCCCATGTTCTCAACTCTCCTCGACCGCCTTGGCAACTGGAACCCTCAGTTGCTGCGCGAACTCAAAGGTCGTCTGAAGCCTCGGAATGTTGCGATCGCGATCGCCCTCTCACTGGTAAGTCAGCTTCTAATCTTCACCAATGCCTGGCTAGCCCTGCCCGGCGATGCGACACCCAGGGAAATTACACAGCACACTTACATTACCAATCCATATTGCACAGGATCATCCCAGTATTCTTCATATCCAAAGTGTTTACTCATCCCCAACACCCATCACTATGAAATAAACTGGCAACTCTGGAATGAAGATCTTTTTATTCGGCTCAGTGTAATCCTGACCTTTGCCCTATTGGTCATTGGGAGTTATCTGCTCATCAGCAATTTGAACAAGGAGCAGCGACTCGGAACCCTTAACTTCCTTCGCCTGAGTCCCCGTTCAGCCGTCAATATTCTGGGCGGACATTTAATAGGCGCGCCTATTCTGGTTTACTTAGCGATCGCCCTGGCCGTACCTCTGCAGATAAACGCAGCTTTAGCGGCTGGCCTCGGAATACCAGAGTTGATCGGATTCTTCAGCTTAGCAGGCATCACTAGTTTGACCATCTTCAGCATTGCCTTGTTATTTGGTCTAATTAGCTTCGATCTAGGGGGGGGGCAAGCGTGGCTAGCCAGTGGACTGATTTTGGGTCTGGAAGTAGCCGCCACCCAAATTGGATTCCACAGTCCACTGGAAGTAACAGCGCTCAATTGGCTGGGGGTGTTTTCTCCCATAACCGGCTTGCGCTATCTAATCCCGCGCTTAGATAACAGCAGTGAAGCTCCCCTTTACTTCTTTCAAGACAGTCTGGACTTTTCTAGTTTTTCCCTAATTGCCCGGAGCAATGCACTGTTATTCCTAGTATGGACCTGGCAGGCTCTCCGCCGTAAGTTTCATAATCCTACCGTTCCCTTGATTAATAGACAGGATAGCTACCTCAGCACCCTCTGTTTCCAAGGAATAATTCTAGGTTTTACTTTGCAGACGGTACAGTTTGGCGGCTACTGGACCGCTAAACACTGGACAGAATCCGCATTCACCACCGTCACTTTTCTCAACCTCGGTCTTTTCTTAATCTTGATCATCGCCTTATCTCCCAATTGGCAAGCTCTGCGGGACTGGAGCCGGTTTCGCCAAAAGAGTGAGGCAAACTCTGCTCACGAGGGGCTTTTTAATGACCTTATTCTGGGAGACAAAAGCCCGCCCCTGGTCGCTTTTAGCTTGAACTTGGCAATTGCCGCAGGCTGCTTAACCCTGTGGATTATCCTCAGCCCAATCACGGCAAAAACACTGGCCCTATGGACAATTCTGTCCTGTAACAACTTACTGATGGTCTATGCTTGTTTGATTCAGGTAATCATGCTGACTCGCCTCAAACGACGTGGTCTCTGGGCGGCGGCGGCCATCGTCGTCAGTTTTGTCTTGCCGATGTTTATGCTCGCTATTTCCTATGAAGTCCCTAAGTTTGGACTATTCGCCCCAATTTTGTCTCCCTGGTTCACACTCTTTGAGGGAACTCCCTTTGCCCGGCCCAATCTCTTTAGCGTTCTGATTCAATGGGGCATGATCGTTGTACTCACGGTATTATCTACACGGCAACTCCATAGATTAGGCAAATCTGCCTCTCAGACAGTACTTGCCAGTTCTGAGATGATGGTAAAACAACCCTCACCTCATTAGCTTTTGTGCTCAAATACCTCTACCTGCATGGATTCGCCTCCAGTCCCCAATCAAGCAAAGCGCAATATTTGAGATCGCAGTTCCAATCCCTCGGCATTGACCTGCACATTCCTGACCTAAACCAAGCCAACTTCACTCACCTCACCCTAACCCGCCAGATCCAGCAAGCCAGTAAAATCATGGAGCCTTGGGAGCAAGTCGTACTCATCGGCTCCAGTTTCGGCAGCCTCACCGCCGCTTGGCTCACCCAACATCCCGACCTCTACCCGAAAATCAACCGCCTGATTCTCCTAGCCCCCGCCTTTCGATTCCTAGATCACTGGCTCCCCAAACTCGGCCCCGATCAACTCCGCCACTGGCAAACAGAAGGCGTCCTGGAAGTCTATCACTACGGCCATAAAGCCGCCCTCCCACTCAACTATCAATTCATCATCGACGCCCAGAAATATAACGACGATCACCTTCAAACCCCCATCACCACCCTCATCCTCCACGGTCGCCAAGACGACGTCATCCCCATCCAAGCCAGCCGAGACTACGCCGAAACCCGCCCCTGGACCCGATTGATAGAACTAGAAGGCGACCATTCCCTGGGGAATGTCCAGCCGGAGATTTGGCAAGCAGTCAGAGATTTTTTAGAAATCAGTGTCTAGGAGGAAGAGCAGGGGGGATGGGTAGATGGGTAGATGAGTGGATGGGATTTTATGCAGCCGCAGATCCCCAAATAGCGGAGAATATCGTAAGAATAAAAGTCCAGAAATCAGAAATCAGAATCCAGAATCGCAAAATCCAGAATCCAGAACCCAAAATGCCCAAACACAATAATCCAAAATCTAACATCCAAAATTCTCCTCTTCCCCATCCTCCCCTGCTTCCCCTACCTCCCCATCTCCCCCATCCCTTCCTCAAATAGACATGTGGGCAATGCCCAACCTACGGATCTAGATGCGATATATCGCGTCTCTACATTTGCCTCCCCTGCTCCCCCTGCCTCCCTATCTCCTCTATCTACTCTATCTCCTATCCTCCCGCCTCCCTATCTCCCCATCCCCCCATCTCCCCCATCCCTCCCCTCCCATGCTCCCCTTCCTCCGCCCCGACTTAGCCCAACTCACCGCCTATACTCCCCATCCAGGCGGCTCAGATGACAGCGACGCCAATGTGACAAGTCCTCAGACAATAGACCCGCTTGATACAAATGAGAGTCCCTTTGACTTGCCCATAGCGCTGAAAGAAAAGCTAGCTGACAGCTACCTGAGTAACCTGGCGTCTAATCGGTATCCAGATGGAGAACACCTACGGCTAAAGCAAGCGATCGCAGACTATGTCAACGAATCCGCCAAGTTGCCGGTTGATGCTTTGACGACCGCCAATATCTCGATAGGGAACGGCTCGGATGAGCTGATTCGATCCTTGCTAATTGCCACATGTGTGGGCGGCGCTGGCTCAATATTGACGGCCAATCCCACCTTTTCTATGTACGCAATTCTGGCCCGGACTTTAGGCGTTCCCGTGGTATCTGTAAACCGGTCTGAACAAACCTTTGAAGTGGATCTAGCAGCGGCGCAAATGGCAATCGAGCAGACTCATCAGCCGCCGATCCGGATTGTGTTTATGGTCCACCCCAACTCCCCCACAGGAAATGCCCTGACCGAAGCAGAACTCACTTGGCTCCGAGGCTTGCCGGAAGATATCTTGGTGGTCGTGGATGAGGCGTACTTTGAGTTCAGCCAGCGGACAACTGTTGAGGAAGTCCGCCAACATCCAAATTGGGTGGTCTTGCATACCTTTTCTAAAGCGTTTCGGCTAGCGGCCCATCGAGTCGGGTATGCGATCGCCCATCCCACCTTGATCGGAACCTTGGAAAAAACGCGCCTGCCCTACAATCTGCCCAGTTTTTCCCAAACCGCCGCCCTATTAGCGCTGCGCCATCGCCAAGAACTGTTAGAAACCATTCCCCTACTTCTCAAAGAGCGCAGCACCCTACTTCACGCCCTTAGGGAAGAACCAACGCTTCAGGTTTGGCCCAGTAAAGCTAATTTCATCTATCTGCGACTTAGTCAGAAAGCTTTGGACGGAACTGCCCCTCAAGCCCAAGAGAGAGGACTCAACCAATTATTCCAAACCCTTAAATCAAAGGGCACCCTAATTCGGCAAACAGGAGGCGGACTGAGAATCACTATCGGAACCCCTGAGGAGAATCAGCGGACGTTGACTCATCTCAAACAAGCCATCAAAACTCTACATCCGCTCTAAAACAAAACTGCCGACGTAAACTAACGGCTTATAATCCTGAACGAGCAATTCTCACGGTGAAGGGGAAAACACCGACAAGCATCGCAAAGGCTTCGTCAGGAATATGATCGACAATTTGCTGATCAAAATAGTTCTTGAACTGTTCTAAAATCATCTGGGCCCGCTCCAGGGGGACGGGCTTATCGGTAAAATTTTGTGTCAACCGAATCCACTGTAGGCGGATTCGTAACGCTTTCTGCTGATCTTCATGGGAAGTTGACGGCACCAAAGATAAATTTCCCAGCGGAATTACTTTCTGGCAAGTCTTATCGAACAGACCGCCAACAGCAGCGCCAGGCCCAGCAAACTCCGCATGAAATTTTTTGTAGATAATGATGCCGTTGCGTCGTCGACTATTGACTACCCACAGCTGATCGCTGTTGAGTTGGTTCAAAATCTGATCGGCCTCCAATAGTTGACTCACAGATTGGCTAGCACTTATCGTTTGACGATAGGGGACGATGTTATCACTCCATGATCTTGCCCCTGAAGAGTTGAGATGGAGGCGCTCAGGGCTTTGAAAGAAACCGGCTGAAACATCTAAGGGGCTGTGTAGATTGTCGCTATCTTTCGACCAAGAGAGAAACATTGCCTAATTGATAATCAGACTGCCTCCATATTCTAGGGTATTGAACCCTGACAGTTATTTAGGAACTGTCATGAGACCCTAAAGGGGATGTGAAGATTAGACAAAATGGTTATTCATACACCCCATTCCAACTAATTTTAACGCTGACGCACCTTTACACCCTAGGCGGTATTTTTTTCAGCATCAAAAGGCGCTTAGGCTTTCCCCATAAAAGGGCCGCCAAACCATATTCTGACTGGTAAAGACGGTATCCAGTTTTTTGATATAGCCTGCGGGCCTCCGTATTATCCTCCATGACATGGAGATAAACTTCTTGAAACCCCCACTCAAAGGCGACTTGTTCGCAGGCGATGAGCAATTGTTGCGCCACACCCTGTCGGCGGCAGTTGGCGTCTACCGCCAGGTTAGAAAGGTAGAGTTGACGAGGATGCCGAATCCGCCATAGATAATTATTTCGGGTCGACAGTTCTACTGTACCCACAATAGCCTCATCTATCTGCGTCAGGACATTGTCAGCATCTGAAGACGGCGCTCCCTTCACCGCAGTTAAGCAGGCATAATGGACTGACCGAGAGCGAAACCGTTGTTTGAGATCCTCATAAATGCCTATTTTTAACAAGGGATGAATCAAACGCCGCCAACCCAACCGGGAATAAAAGCTGTTAGCCAAAACATCTGCTAATCGATCCAAATCGTCTAACCCAGCAGCTCTTATCGTATAAGCGGTCGATTTTTTCACCGGAGACTTAATTGACTCTGGATAGGAGATAGACATCATAAGAAAAAATCAGCTAAACCAAAAGATCTAATGAAGCTTCGGGTTAACTAACATTAAGATTTGAAGCCTCTGAAGCGGTAATTGGAGGATTTGATGAATCAGGATCAGGCGATAGGCGCCCCGGATCAAGAAAGCTTATTCACTTCAGCGGATGGTTATGTCACGATAGGGAATAATGGGTCGTTGAGCGCAGTCTAAAACAGGGCATTTTGACAATAGCAGAAAAGTTAAGAGGGTGCATCAGTCATTGTGATGACTAGATATGGCAGTTCATTAGTTAGTCTTACTAGAGACAGTTCAGTGAAGACGCAATATCTTTAGTAAGAAGTAAGCGGTCATATTGTGGGAATCACAATCGGTTTTCCTGCCCCAGAAACCATTAAGCCAGCTACTGTGTCAGCATAGTTGGCGTCTGGACTTTGGTCAGGCCGTCTTTTTGTTTTTTTCCCATGGCTTGAGAGCGTCGTGAATGGTAAGCCCGGATAGTAAATTGCAGATAAGCAGCGTTAAACCCAAAATTCTGGTCGTTGATGACGAGCCCGACAATTTAGACCTGCTTTATCGTACTTTCTATCGAGATTACAAAGTCTTAAAAGCTGAGAGCGGTTACGCCGCGCTGGAAATTTTGTCTGATCAGACTGATGTCGCCGTCATTATTTCTGATCAACGGATGCCGGGCATGAGCGGCACTGAGTTTCTGAGCATGACGGCGGCCCAGTATCCCAATATTATTCGCATTATCCTCACGGGATACACCGATGTTGAGGATTTGGTAGAAGCGATTAATGCCGGGAAAGTCTTCAAATATGTTACCAAACCCTGGGATGACGAAGATTTGAAGGCGGTTGTCCAGCAGGCGTTGGACACCCACAATGTGTTGAAGGCGAGAACTGAGGAATTAAATCGCATCCTTCGCCAGGAGACTTTGCTGAATGCGGTCACTAATACCATTCGTCGAGCCCAAACCTCCCGCCAAATGCTGCAAACCATTGTGGAGACAGTTGGCCCAATTCTGGAGGTAAGCTACTGTATTCTCCGTCCAGTTTATGATTCGGCCAAAGAGGGGGAGTACTTTATCTATCAGGATCAGGCGATAGACGCCGCCAATCAGTCAACTCCCGCCCTTGACCGGGCGATCTTGAACCAGACGGTTTGGGAAACCAAGGAGATCTTGGTGATGGAGCGGGTCGAAGAGAGCCTGGATATGGATACCTCGGTGGGCCAATCCCGGCGGAAAATTTACCAAGCAGCCAATATTTTTTCCAGTTTGGTGATTCCGTTGATTTACAAGCAGGATTTGATGGCGGTGCTGGCGCTGCATCAGTGTGATCGCCATCGCTCCTGGCAAACGGATGAGGTTCAGTTATTAGTTACGGTTGCTGACCAAGCTGCTTTGGCGATTTCCCAAGCTTGGACCTATGAAAAAGTTCAAGCCCTGGCGCAACGAGAGGTGTTAATTAACACCATTACCCAAGCCATTCGGTCAAGTTTGAATCCGCAGGAGATTTTTGCGGCGATTACTCAAAAGTTAGGGCGGGCGCTGCGCACAGACGGATGCGCCCTTTCCCTGTGGACCGAAGAGGATGAATTCGTTCAATGCGTCGGTCTTTACAACACCGCCCATGGCGACCCCACGCTGACAGTTGAACCCTTTATCCAAACATCAACTCTGAATTCCTTGGAGGATAGTCCCTTAGGAGACCTCCATCCGGCGAAAACCAAGCCTCCGCAGTTCCCTCAATCTCGGGTGCCGATTGAGGGGAATCCAGTGTTAATGAGGCTACTAGAAACTCAACAGCCGGTCGTCATTAATGATCTGAATGCACGGCCAGAAATGGGCGCCAATGATTTACCGTTGCGATCGCCCGCTAAAGCTTTGCTTGTAGTCCCTTTGATAGCAGATGGCAAAATCATTGGCAGTATTTCCCTCAGACAAATTCATCAGCCGCGCCAATGGCGGGCGGATGAGGTGAATCTAGCCCAAGCGGTGGCGGTTCAAGCGGCGATCGCGGTGCAGCAGTCTCGGCTTTACCAAAAAACACGGCAGCAGGCGGAGCAGTTAATGGCGTTAGATCGCCAGAAAACTGAATTTTTTCAGAATATTTCCCACGAATTCCGCACGCCCCTAACCCTCACCATTGGCCCTTTGGAATCAGCAGTGACTCGCAAAGAAGGGCTAGATTTTGAGCAGTCGGAGATCGCCTTACGCAACTCTCGCCGCCTACTCCGCTTAGTCAACCAGCTGTTAGACCTGCAGAGACTGGATGCAGGACGGATGCAGCCCACGTTCCGGCCCTGCGATCTAGCGGGCTTTATTCAGGAGATCGTTGAGGCCTTTCAGCCCTATTGCGATCGCAAAAATTTAACTCTGGTCACCGCCCTTGAGCCCTGCCCCGAGGTTTACCTGGACTTAGAGAAGTTCGATAAAGTCCTCTATAACCTGCTGTCAAACGCCATCAAATTCACGGCATCCGGCGGCGGCGTCAACCTCAGCCTTGAACCCGATGGGGACCAGTGTTTGCTCAAAGTGAAGGATACAGGGATTGGCATTCGATCCGATCAAATTCCCCATTTGTTTGAGCGGTTTCGTCAAGCCGACGGCTCCGCCAATCGGAGTTATGAAGGCAGTGGGCTCGGCCTATCCTTGGTGAAAGAATTGGTGGAGCTTCATGGGGGAAGGATCTCGGTCGAATCGGCTTATGGCTTAGGCACCACGTTTACGATCCGAATTCCAGTAGGATCAACCCACCTTCCGCCAGAACAAGTGCTCTCTCAACCCACCAGTTTGGAAAGTCAGCGGGCAGCTGTCGAATTGGCGGATATTGAAGTGGTCTCTCCATCAGAGCTAACTGAAGCGCAGGCGGTAAAACTGCCTGCGCTACCCGCAAAGTCGTCAGCGTCAACGGCGAATCCCTCATTAGAAGGGTCAAAAGTGCTCGTGGTGGACGATAACCCCGATTTGCGGGCTTATGTTTCTAACATATTGCAGCGTCATGCTTACCAGGTGCGTACGGCTTTCAATGGGGCGGCGGGTCTGGAAATGGCCCAGACTTACCACCCCGACCTGATCATCACCGACTTAATGATGCCGATGGTGTCTGGGTTAGAACTGATTCAACGGATTCGAGCCGACCAGACCCTCCAGGGTTGTCCCATTATTCTCCTCACCGCTAAAGCCGATGACGACACCCGAATTGAGGGGGTTGAACAAGGGGCGGACGCTTATCTGGCTAAACCGTTTAATGATCGGGAATTATTGGCGGAGGTGCGGAATCTATTGATGCTCAAAGCCAATAATTCCCGATCATTAAACGGTTTAGCCAGATAAGCGTCCGCCCCTTGTTCAACCCCCTCAATTCGGGTGTCGTCATCGGCTT
>JAAUYH010013611.1_pt1 | contig 11896 bp, 7 predicted proteins | sample 7278061 | NCBI WGS metagenome assembly JAAUYH01 (sample SAMN14350203, study PRJNA611818) | marine sediment metagenome | isolation source: surface marine sediment (0.6m) | place: French Polynesia: Moorea | collected 2018-08 | reverse complement strand
ACTGTAATCCTCAAACTCTGGAAAGCGAAGAATTAGAGTTTCACTAATTTTAGAATGCTTTTCATTATAGTCAAAACAGCACGTACTGAATCTGTACAACTATGGTGGGCTATGGCGAATCGCAGGAGCCGTATTTCTTCGAGTTGATGAAATGACCCTGCCGTAGTTCTATTTCAGACTACCTAGCCGCGTGCACAATCTACATTTTCGTCCTTCTCCCTCAAAGAAACATTTGTGATCGTACCATAATTGCTGCGCCATTGTGCATGTATATGTGGTCACACGTCGAACTGATGAGCTATCTAACTCTCGTTTCAGTGTGGGAGTTCGTTTTTATCTCATGTGATTCAGTAAACATTTTCGGTATTCCACTGGAGTCAGTCTAAGCGGCACTGTTGTATTTCGACTATACTTGCAATGTAGAGCTCTTCACACTGTTGACCCAACAATGTTCTGGAAGACGTTTCTTCTTCAGTAAACGACTGATTCAATGTATTCATTTTCCTTGCTAGAACTAGTACTCTTTCAAATAACTGTTTTGTGGTGGACACACATGATGTAGGTATATGCTTTGGAACTATAAGCGGCGGGCAGAGTTAGACTCGCACGGATTTTCTCTATTTAGTAGATTTTTATCTTTCGTAAAGTGGGTTGAGTATTTGCCACAACTTCGAACGAGAATATATATATAAATATTGCTAACGGTGAAGCAATTCATTTAATTTATTTTCACCTCGTTATTGTCATTAGTAACCAACCAAATCATATATATTTCTCTCAGTGAGCTGCTTGGATAACTGCGGAAAGACATAAATTCGTACTCTAAATCAAATCTAGAACAGTGCACAAATTAGCCTTAAGAGGTAAATGGAAAGAAAGTTTTGTAGATTTTATTTTATCATATTATATTTAATTTTTAAGTTTCTTCATAATCAGTTCAATTATATTTCAAACATGCAGCACCCGTGTCAAATCTCTACATTCTGTATAGAGACTTCGGGCTGCGTGCAGAACAAGAGTAGCGAAAAACAAGATTAATTAAAATAATCTTTGAATAAGTTATTAATTTATTTACAGATGCATATGCACTAAAGAAAATTATCTTAGTTGTTAAGCTTAAATCGCTGATAATCTTCGATAGATAAAATAGGATCATTCAAAGTCATTTTAATATGCTCGTTTTGGTCTAATTATTTCCCGTCCTTAATATACATATTCAAGTACCAAGTTGCTACAGGGTGTAAGAAGGAAGGAAGAAAGAAAAGGAATAAATCTCGCTCAAAATAAGTGAGATATAGGAAATTTTTGTGCCGTTGCGAGAGCGCAACGTACTTTGCATGAGGAAAATCATTCGCACCAAAAAACAGGGGTGAAAGTAGATTGGCAGTAATAAAATGATGACAGTTATCTGTGTACATTTATGGGACAACTCTTTTTGTATTTTGTTGCTAATGTTGAGCTTCCAAATTGAAAGCATAGGTTAAACCTGAAATGAATTTATCTTAGTTCTCTAAGCGAGCTCATCGTCGGATACAAGTTGCTTGAATATGCACTTAATCCATATGAGTAATATTAAAGAGCTCTATGTTCTCGAAAAACATGATTGTCACAATTTCTAGATTTTAATGGAAGGCCCTGAAATTGGAGCATTGTAATTTAGATGCTACCTGTAAGAGAAGAGAATAATACATCCAATTTGGTAGAACTCTAAATGTCGTAACAATTGAAATATTTATGCACAACAGATAGTCGTTTATTGGGCGTTTTGTACTGTTCATCTGTATTTTTTCACACCCCATTGAAATTTCGATTTACAAGCAGGTTCGTTAGAAGAGACTAGACGAGATAAGGATCATCTCTGCTTTTCGTATGATTTTGGTGTGCCTTGAAGAATAAAACAGGTACTTTCATGTTATTCTGTGCGTTTTCTCAGGAATGTTAACATTTTCAGACAACGAAAGAATTTTGCTCAATGGTGTAAATTGTTATTGTTTGAACGATGAAACTGACCGATATAGCGTGCAGTCTTATATTCGGATAATTTAGGAGATTTTCCCATGCTTCTGACCTTTTTCAACAGTTATCCTTTTATTTTCAATGGATGAAGCGGTCTCTATCCGAAAATTGGCCATTGATATAGCAAAATGCACTGACAACCACATTTTCCTTCGTAATCAGTCGTAATCTGTGTCAATCCAATATGATAACACACTATTGATGTAGTTGAGCTTTATTTTTATCTTTTCGAACTATAGACTAACTCGGTCTTTGTCGAAAAGAACACATTAAAATATATGGCTTCAGGCGAATATTGATTTAAACATTCTAAGACATCTACGAAAAGAAATGATTCAACTCATAATAATGTTCAAATAATAAGTAGTTCTACCGAAGAATGAATTGGTTTTTTGTCTTTAAGTAGGTCAGAAATAATGCAATTCATTTTAATAAAGATTACTGTTTACGGTTTTCTCAACATTCTATTTCAGACCTCATGAAATACATGAGTTATATATTATGACAGGCTCCACCTACTGCAAATGCTCGATGCTTACAATGTAGAACTACCAACATTTGAAACAATTTTCTGAATGATCTCTACACACGAGACATTCATTACTATCAGCATGCTTTTCAATTGGCTTTCTGGCATTAGTACTATTGTTTTGGGATAGCTGTATTACTACTTTCCGCTTCATTGACAACGATAAATTATTTAATTTGTTTCATGCGTGGTATACAGGTATATTTCTTGTGTTGTTCTTATAGATAGTCGTAGATTATTATGCATTATGCCGCGAAAAATGGGATTTCGTACGAATTAGGTAAAATACGGGAAGTAGATATGAAGAGTCGTACTGGAAATATTTCTATTTGCATTTACTCACCCTAGTAAGCCAGATCAACTGCGGGATCAGTACCAGTTCTAGGACTTTTCTAGCTCAGTGCAGTTAACTTAACGAACCGTAAGTACAGCCTATGTAACGATAATGTTGACAGCAAGAAGCCGAGCACAAGAGTTCTCTAAGTTGTAAAAGTTTTATGTGTTAATCTAATAATACCAAAGGCCTTGCACATCCAGCAGAGTCCGATTTGCTGTTCTACGCAAATTTAATTTGATTGCTTACAGAATAGTGCAGTTAAACGCAATAAACAGTTTCAAAGTTGTGAAAAAAGTGGGATTCTACTTAATATTGAAGAACAGACCGATATAGATTCAATATTGCGTCGGATTTCGTTCGGCGGATAATAATTTTATGCAGGGATCTTTGGATTGTGAAAAGTCATTTAATACAGCGAAAGCCATACATGTAAAAGATATACTTGGAAAATATATTTGTGAAAATCATGGGAATAATTTACTTCGAATGGATCGATATCTGAATAATTTATTTGCCATAATGATTTGTGTATTTCTACTTACAGTACTATTCAAATATATTCAATAGTATTCAAATTGATTCAAACAGCCGAAATAATCAAGCTACAGCAACATAAATCAACTAGAGTATACTTTTCTCGTTAAATGCTCGAGAAGCTGGCGCAAATGGAAGATGTGAAAAGAAACTGGGATGGAAATTCTAGGTAGAAGGGTCAGAGCATCAGTGGAAATGCGAATGTGGTAAAGTCCTAGTCCAGAAGGGTACCGGTTACAGTAATCTTACCTCGTATGTGCGAGATAAACATCCAAGAGATCTTGAACGACTAACTACTGAAGCAAGTCAACTATTTCATCATCAGTCATATTTCAGTCATTCATTTTTAGTAAGAAAGCAATCCAAGTTTATGGTTGGGTTGATCTTGTGTGCAGTAGCCTTCTTCCTTTCTTCATAGCTGCTAATCTTGTCTATTGTCAGCATGTAAGATATGAATCAATTTCAAGGCCTACATTGTCCAAGTACATCGACAGCATTACCTCACGGGTTGAAAAGAAAGTAACTGACATGCTACCTGAAAAATTTGCTCTAGTAATCCATGGATGGATTGAGAGTGACACTCACTATGTTTCTACATTTGCATCTCTTTCTTCCTCGTCTAATTTTGGATACAGTATTGCCCTTCTTGGATTTTCACTTCTTGAAAACGAGCTATGTCAGGGAGCAGAGAGTCACAAAGAGTGCTTTGAATTTGTTCTAAATTTGTATGGTAAGTCGTTCGCTAATGTGATTGCCATCATTGGCGACAAATGTGCATGCAACAGAAAGCTAGCCAGGGTAGTTGATAAGGCATTGTTAGGTTGTGCGAGCCATCGTTAAAACCTTTGTGTGAAAGATATCATCCAAAAATCACAAGTCGTGATTGAGAAAGTGAATTCAATGATGAGGAAGTTGCGTTATCCAATATGAGTTGCTCAGCTACGAGCTTATACTCCACTTCGGGCAAAGTGTAACAATCCGACACGTTGGTCGTCTACTTCCGCGATGCTATGCCATTATTTTGAAATCAGAGATTTTTTAATTGATTTGAATGTAGATGGATTGGTTGACCTTTTGCCGAATTCTCGTGAAAACAAAGAACTTGAAAGTTTCAATAGTCTGTTTGGTCAGTTGAATAGTGTTACGAAAGCTTTACAGTGCGAAGATCTAACGTGAGCCGATGAAAGAGTGCTATCTGACGGAACAATTTCCGAATATCCTGACACTACTGCCCGTCTCTCTTCTACTGCTAGAATTGTTTCTTACCCAGCATTTGAATCTGGTATTGTCAAGATACAAAATAACCAAGTATGTGACCTGACAGATGCCGAAAAATCTGCTGTTTTAGATTTGAAGCGTATTGTCTATGAGCCAGAAGATAATTTGATAGATTTGTAAATGTCTTTTGCAGAAAGATTGTTGAAGAAGAGGATGCTAGCCCCAGAGAATAATATTTGCATGGATACTCGGTTTCTACTACCAACTTGTAAAATCTGTGAAAGGATGTTCTCAAAGGCTGGTTACGCTCTACCTATCCGACGAAAAGCTATAAGCTCTGAGAAATTTGAGCAACAGTCATTTCTACATGTCAATCGTGAATTCTGGAGTGTTTCTGATGTTGAATCAATCTTAGACTCAGAAAAATTGGCGCAAATTAGAAAGCAATTAACAAAAGTATTTCCTCGAATAAATTTTTTATTCAAGGTGAATGATTATTCGAAATAGTTATTTGCATTGCTGACATCCGTATTCTTCGTATTTTTATTTCTTATTACTTCGACATATTTGGATAAGAAAATTATTTTACATGCATGGCGAAAGCCCTATAATTTCCTGAACAAGTTTTTCAGAGATGAGCATCTATTGAATTTCCAACCAACTATTTAACCATTGAGCGCACTCAATTTCCGTTGCACTCACAATTGTTCCACTAATATCGTAACTTCCAGTAGGATCTCTTCAAATGATGTAAACATCGTTCAGATGATGGACTCAAACTGTACTTGGGCTTAGCTTAAAATGATGAGGCAAGGCGTTCATTCTGATAATTTCCGATGACGGAGTGAATAAGCTCGAATCGAAACCGTCGGGACACATGATCAATACTGCAAGCGGGAATATGTAGCAGTATCATAAAATTTGGAAACAGATGAGATTACTCCGTGACGTTTCGCCCGACGAACAAATTTACAAATGTACCATCGAGCGTTAAGCTGTTTTCAAGCGGATGAAGAATGTAAAGAGGCTGATTGTCGGATCATCATTCTACGCTGAAATGAGACAACTAACGATTATTTATTGACTGGATGTCTCACACGGTATCTGATGATCTATTTTTGTGGCACTGTATGAGCGGTTGCGTTCACGTAGTAATCGCGTGGTTCATCTGTCGATTTATATAACACGCTTACTTGCTGTCGTGCTGACTTTTCAACATGTATTAATTGCTCGATATTGTCGAATGGTAGATATATGTTGAAGAATTACTCGTATTTATCTATTCTGTCTAGTTTTTTGAGCTATTAATCACTGAGCGAAGCCGAGCAATCGAATTAACTATTCAAGATCAAACAAATTTTTGCAAAACTATGTTTGATACCACTCACCGTATTCAAAGTTCATCCATATTAGAATGCAATCAAGAATCTCAATTCCAATATAGAAATTCAGCATTTTTTCACGGACAAGGGATCAAATGATTTACAATATATAAATCAAAGTATTGATAAATTTGAACTTAAAAATACTCATTCACAAGTCAAGTATAGACGAATTACTTAGTCAAGATTGAATCATGGTAAAATTATCTATACATTTTCAGAATCGTAGTCAAATATTCCCAGTGTTAAATACTTCATCAGGTATGGTCGATATTACTCGCCAACCATGCTTTGCTCCAATTCTGCTCGTATGCAAGTGCTTTTGATGACGACTACGTATGCCTGCGCAGAGTTAAGTCAATGAATAAAACTGATCCAGACGAAATCGTCAACAACTGCTAAAGTTCAGGTTGGCGAGCACAACAATGATAGTTTTTTTCTCACTGTTAACCTATTCTCAGATTTTGGGTAGCCGTCAAGCAGGCTTATTCTGTATCAAAATTTAAAGTGAAGACCAAAGTTGCATAGATCCTTTTCCGAGTCTAATTGGGAATCAACATAGGTACTGGAGAAATACCTCCTGGAGACTATTGCGCTCTCGTTTATCATGGATGAATCGGAAGTAAGCCTGTCTTCTTTGAAGAGAGTAAGGCAAGGGCGTGCAACAAAATGTTTTTCGATGGTAGAGTGCTCGGAGCAAATTCAATAACAAAGCAAAATGACAATTTATTCATGGTTCCCTGCAACAGCATGTGAAGTTCATTTGCACCATCCATTGTCGCATGCGAGGTCACCGCAACAATCTGTGCTTGCAGTGCAGCTTTGGAAGCGTCGACTGCAGTTTCTGCATCTAGCATGCCCACTTCCAATCGCACGGCAAACACGATCACCGCAACATTCATCATTAGAAGCGCAGTAAGCAAAGATTGGTATGTAATCCGTGCAGCGTTTAGGTCCCGAGTTTATAGCTCGGCAAACAAGACTACTGCAACAACCATCGCTATTAGCGCATTCTTCGCCGCGTTCAAGGCAATCTAGGCAACGACTGAATGACGACTGTGTTCCAAGTGGGCGAAAAACAAGACCGCTGCAACAAGAATCGGTATTGGTGCATGATTCCAAATTCAGAGTGCATATTCTGCAGCGTTTGGAATTAGGTTCCACTTGACTCGCACGACAAACATGATCATTGCAACAAGAATCGCTATCGGTGCATGCTCCGAATTCTTCAATGCAATTCCTGCAAAGTTTGGTTTCCGTTCCTATTGCACGGCAAACACGATCGTTGCAACAATCACTGGTCTCGGCTCAAGGTTTGAGGGGGGTAATGCAATCTTCGCAGAATTTCAGTCCTGGTGTTGTCGAACGACAAGCAAGAGGATCGCAACATTCATTTTCCGAATCGCACAGCCTGAACTTGCCCTTACAAGTGAATGCACGGCCAATTCGAGCCTGAGAGAACACAGCGACCAGCAAGAGAACGAGCACGCAGCTAGAATAGGTTTGAGCCATGTTTCACAATATTACCGTAGAATTGGTGTAGTTTGACGTAGCTAGCAGAAGAATAAAGCAGTTTTATGGAGGTGGATGGATGCACTATGTACTGAAACCGCCATAGGGGCCCGAAAACTAGATTGCCAACTCGATATCGCTACTCCATTAGGAGACTGCACTCAGTAGCCATCATGCATCTTCCTGGAACACCGATCGTGGCCAATATGAATCGAAAATATGATGCCGAGTTTGTGCAAAGGAGCAACTCGCCATGTTCCTTCTGTGAAATTCAAAGCTTTGAAGGATGTTCTGCCTACATTGGTTGATCATCGAACGAGGCAGTATGCAATGCACTAGCGTGACGGTTCAAAACGAGTGGTCGAAAAAGACGTATTGAATATCAGGAACTATACTCCGTAAGGGAATTAAGAGAATTCTCATGCGTACCGACTCGTGCGAACCTTTTCATTCAAAGTTCGTCTCTGCAGGGGAGCCAGATAAGCTTGTACGCTCGTAACAAACATACATACATGTGACGGTTCCATGTGGCAATCAAAAATATAGATTGATGGTAAATCTCCTTCTTGTGATCCCACACTACCCACGCAGAAAGTCTCATCCCTAATACTCTTTATCGCATTTTGTACTTTGGCGTATCTTAATATTGCCAATATGAAGCTCGTGGTTCGCGTCAGTATGTTTCATTCATTGGTGGGCGTTGTACGCTTTCAATTAGGCATCGCATCATCTCGAAGATACATACATGTGCATATGACGTTTTGATTTGAATATGAAAAAAAGTAGGCTGATCATACTAATGAATCTGATCTTGAGGGTGGTTTCGCATTCAATAGAAAATCAAACAATGTACCAGCAAGCTATGTCGGAAATGGTTCATAAATGTACTCCATCAAACAATTTTAGGTCTCTTTACAGCGAGACTGATGTAACTCCAATTTGTTTCGTTCCCCGAGCTTCTCTTTCTGCATTCTAGACATAAATTGTCATCTCTTTATAATTGATTGGTCGTCCAACATGGAGCCATTGTCACAAGCATTTATGTTTGTTCCTCTCCCATGAGACTGAATAACTTCATTATCGCTTACAGAGCGCATAAAGAGAGGAAGATTAGGAATGCACGTAGTTTGCGTAGCATCAGCGAAGATAGCGGTTCAATAAATTTTAGTATTTTAGGTAATTCCTCATTTTGGCGAATCTTCGTGTTGCTACTCATTGTGCGCTCCTGCACTGCCTTGTTACTCTATGGTTCATCTGAAAGTAGAACCATTTGGCTCGAGGTTCAGAAAATAACGGAGCAGTACAATTCACTTGAAAAATCGAGCATTACAAGTAATTTTTCGGACCCAATTCACAGTCACTTTTCTCCAGAGCTGTTGCCAATATTATTGCTTCGTATTGGTGACTTGACAAGCAATTCTTATTGGAATATCCCAGTCAGCTGAAGTGCAATACGTAGTGCAATACTTGAGCAGTCTGCAATGGGAATTTAAAACGCTCGGATGTTGCAATCATCAGAAATATTACAGCATGATCTTCGTTAAAGACTGGACCATCAAAGCCGGAATCTTTCAGATCTTGCCATAATTTAAAACCTGCATGCTGTCTTGGTATACCTAGATTCTTGTCTAATCTCATCACGCGATTCCATTTTCGACTTTACCATATTCACACAAGATCGACAACTTTGCAACATGAATTGCTATATAGATCGGTCCTAAAATACGATACTGCAATTTATTGGGATTGGAATATATTTTACAACACCTCTGCGCCTCTCGTTCTGATGCTTCCATTGTACGAAAGATAGGTGAATGAATGAGGCCAATGGATGTTGGTGCATTCGATATCGATTGGAGCCTTTGCCGTTTAGTCTACATCGACAAGGCAGAAAAAAGAAATACGTTGTTGAGTTAGGAAGATTCTGAACCAGATCTTTATTTCTACTACATTTCAGATCTAGCACCTCAAAGATTATCTGCCGTCGCCATATTTTTCGCGATCATCTTACAAGAAGCGCATGAAGATTTTGACACCTCGTAAAGAGCCGAGAAACTTGTGCTTTGGACGCGTGTGCTGATTGACTTGCAACAAGAAGTGCAATATTGAAGGTAACAGGTGAAATGATCACACCTCATTTTCGCGTTGTCCGTCGGAGACCAGTTATTTTAAAACATAATTTTTGATACAAATTAAGTGTCCTCGTTTGTATGTATGTTTGTTTTGATAGGATAGGTGATTAAGACTGAAATTTTCATTCTCCTGTGACTTTGGATTTGAGTGCCATATTAATGCTGATAACGAAATACCTTTCGAGGAAGTAGCCGTCTTTGTAGATTCGGACGGAAACTTAAATAATTGTTCTATCTGCTCATTTTTTTGGATTAACGATGTAACACACTAATTTGTGTTTCTCGTCGTGAGAATCCATATCCTTTTTAAATATTCGATATGGTGACAATTGAAAGCGTTACAGAGTCAGAAAGATGCCTCACTGATCATCTGCATGTCGCTTACTTCGTCTCCAACGCAATCTGTCATGAGCACACATATGATTGGTCTTCTTACCCCGTGCATATTTGACGGTTCATGCTCATACATCAGCTTTCGCACACTGTCTTTGACGCTTTTCCTGGTAAACTCGTAACAAGAAGTGTAATATTGAATCGACCCGGACAAATTAGCTCCCATTTTTTGTTTTGTCCACTGAAGCCCAAATAGTTTTCAGTCTCTGCTCCACATTTTTCAATCAGAACCGAAGATACCATATGTGTTTGTATGTATGTTATGATGCGAGAGCGGAATTAGGCCGGAATTTTCCTATGCCTGTGTCTCAAAGTCGAAATGTGGATCAAAAGTAAACCGAAAGAATGGTACTGTTGTTGTAACGGACAGTTTTCCAATTGAACCTTCACATTAGTGAATCTTCACTACAATTCATTAAACTTCAAGCACTATGTCGGTCATTGTAAGAATATTGAATGAATAAGCAATATAATTTGGGTAGAGCGCAACATGCTTCTACTGAAACGAAACCAGCAAACGTGAGCTTCACACAATAACCGCTTCAATGACTATGATACTTTGATGATCGATGCAGATTTTTTGATTACGAAATCAAACATTCACAAGAGTGTATGTTTATGTGTAGCAAACAAGATTAGCTGAAAGTTCCCCTTCGAATTAGATAACCAAGATGGATGACCGGTATGAATTTAAGCAGATGGTGATGAAGCGATGCACATAACAATCGTGCCGAGCATAATCCCTGATAGTTAATGGATGTTGATTTGTTACTCATTCCGAACCGTTGTGTGAGCTCATCGCACATTGCCTTAGTTGGAGATAATCCAATGGAATCGATCTCGCAAAGCATCGAAAGTAATTATTTCTATTGTTCATGATGTTCATTTGAAAACCTCGAATGATTACTTTGCAAGTTTTGTTGAATTTGATATCACCATCCAATTAAGCGACTACTATAATATTTGTGACGGCGGTCTAAGTAGTTCACTTCGATTCACTATGCGGCCAAAGGAGGACGCGAGGTATGCCCTCTTTTCTCCAAAAATGTACCTTACTCACTCTCGATCCTGTCAGTAGCGCTTCTTATTATTGGTCCTACTTGAATGTTTCGATTAATATTTTCTTTCTCTTATCGAACTCTAGTTTGAGAAACCTACTTTTCTACCGGATTCTCTAGTAACAATGTTGATAAATTACTAAACATCCTCTCGTACATGTACATTCAAGTGATGTCGACCCATTGTTCCTTTCTATATTGCAAAACTCTAAAATGCGACCCAGACATGCCGTATTGACAGGACTAGACACCACAAACTACAAATTTCATTATAACTCATAGTGCAATAAACTAATTAGCTTATACTCTTCTGTTGGTGAATGGCGTACAGTTCTCCTTCATGCCAAGTTCTAGAATAATTCGCGAAGGCTTTTCATTTCACGTCATGATCTAAACGTCGATATATAACTAGTTCACACTCACAGAATCAAACATTTTGTTTTGTTGTTTACGCAACGCCGTTAAAATTCATTAATTGACATCAATTCTTTTCATCAATAATCTGCATTAGTACGTTAGGTATCCCTCTTATTCTTCGTTACCATCAGCTCCGCCTGTTCCTTATACTTCTTTTCTTTGTATCCCAGATAGATATTTCTTAATTGTCTCGTCAACAGAGAAAATAAATGATTCTATCAGCTTGCTACTCAATTCTGTATGTAAGTTCTTGAATTCTTGATTTAATCAAGATTTGACATCACGCAGTGTAGTTTTCTTCTTATACTGCCTTCCTATATTTCTTTGGACGTGTGCAGATACAAGTTCAATAACTTGAAGATCTGAGT
>JAAUYH010105366.1_pt1 | contig 11897 bp, 6 predicted proteins | sample 7278061 | NCBI WGS metagenome assembly JAAUYH01 (sample SAMN14350203, study PRJNA611818) | marine sediment metagenome | isolation source: surface marine sediment (0.6m) | place: French Polynesia: Moorea | collected 2018-08 | reverse complement strand
TCTCGACGCTGTCCTGGTCTGGAGCGAGCTCATACGTGGCACAGCCGACCACAGTTTCCGTCGGCCCGTATTCATTGATGAAGGTGCTGTGCGGCAACAAGCTTGAGCGCCATGGAGCGAGGGTCTGCGCGGTCAGCTGATCGCCACCGACCACAACCACATGCCGTGAGTCACAAGTGCTCTGGCTCGCGTCTGCGGCAATGGCCTGGAGATGCGCCGGCGTAATCTTGAACAGCCGTGGCCCACCAGCATCGATGAGCTCCTCGGCGAGCCGAGACAATACAGTTAGACTATCCCCGTCGGGCAGAAGCCGAACCCGAGCGCCGGTCACTAGCGGAGTAAAGAGAGTCGTAATAGTCGCGTCAAACCCTAGCGGCGAGCTCACAACCGAGGCATCGATCTCAGGCCGCATGTATTGGCGCGCCGCGTGGTGAAGGTAGTTGACGACTCCCCGGTGCTCGATGACAACTCCCTTGGGTCTCCCCGTCGACCCCGACGTGTACAGAACATAGGCCGCACTGCATGAGCTCAAGCCGATTGAGTCCTTTGGAATGTTCGCGCTTGAGTACCCGGCCATCCACTGGTCGTCGTCCGCATCATCGATTAGCGCGTCCTCGACCAGCAAAAAGTCCACGCCCTCCATCGCGCCACCCCCCATCAGCTTGGTATTTGTGAGCACCAGTTCGACCTCGGCATCCTCAACGATGAATCGGTTGCGGTCCGCAGGGGATTGATGGTCCAGCGGAACGTAGGCCGCACCGGCCTTCATGATCGCAAACACTGCGATCATCATTTCCGCTGATCGCTCGAGGTAGACCCCAATGCGAGCTCCCGCTTCGATCCCAGAGTCGCGCAGGCAATCAGCTAGACGGTTTGCCCGCTCGTTGAGCTGCTCGTAGCTGAGTGAACCGCCATCGACGACCTCGATAGCGACACGCTCGGGACAGGCGCTGACCTTAGCCTCGAACATCTCATGCATGCACAGTGGGCTTTCAACGTCTGTAGGTGTGCGATCGTGCTCAGCCCGCAGCACCTCATAATCGCGTCGGCCCAGGATCGGATACCGAGCGATCGACCGGTCTGGATCGCACAAGACCCGTTCGAGCAGGGATTCGAGCCGTTCGAGATGACTACGAGCTTCCGCGTCGCGAACGACACCCACGTGATAGTCCAAGTGGAGCCAAATATCTTGCGCTTTGCTGTATTCACATAAGGTGAAGTTGATCGGGATTTGCTGAACACCATTCGAGCGGTGAATCGCCGAAATCGTATTTCCGTCTAGCTCCAAATCGAAATCGCTCGACTCAAAGCTAAACCCGATCTCGAACGGTCGACGGCGACCATCCTCATAGATGCCTATTTCGCGACCAAGGTGGCTGATCGGGTAGCGCTGATGCCGATAATCTCGCCGCCGATCGACCGCGATCCGAGCGCTCAGCTGCGCAAACGACAGACTCGGTTCGTACGACAGCCGGGTGGCGTTGACATTGACCAGCGGCCCTAGAATCTTCCGCATTTTGGCTGTGCCCCGGTTGTGCACAGGAAGCCCTAGCACAATATCCTCGCGGTTGAACAACCTGGAAAAATACGTGTATAGAAGGCCGACGAACACCGACGCCGTGCTCGAGTTGCTGGCTTTGCCAAGCTGCTCGATACGTTTGTAGGTGGCGGGGTTGATCGCAAGACTCACGCGACGTGTCTCAGTCGATGTTGGAAGTGCACTGCGCTCCCGCTCAGCAAACAGCGGCTGAAACTCAGCTATGTGCTGTTCGAGCCAATAGCCGCGATCGTTTTGATACCGCTTGCTCGACAGATACTCTTGCTCCTGCGCGAAGAACGTTAAAACCGAGGGTGGACGCGTATCGCAGGAATCGAGGTTCCCATCAGTTAGGCCCTTGTACAATCCGATCAGCCGCTGCCCCATCAGGGCGAAACTGAGCCCATCGAGCACCAGGTGATTCCCTTTCGCATGATAAAAGTAGAGCGCGTCATGCGCTTTCACCAGAGCTCCATCAAATAGGCCGTCCGTGTAATTAAGGAATGGGAGATCAAAACGCTCCTTCATCCACTTTTCGGCAGCAGCCTCGGGATTGCGGTGGGCGCTCATGTCTACGTACGTTAACGCCAACAGTGAGTCGTCCTCGACCATTTGCTGGGGGACGCCATTAACGACGCGAAATGATAGTCGCAGAGCATCGTTCGTCTGCACGAGGATGCGATAGGCCTCCGCGAACCGTTCAGGATTGATACGGCAGGGTATACGCAGGTATCCGCCAATGTTGGCATAGATCCCCGCGAGTTCCTGCTCGTAGTAGATACTACTTTGTGTGGGCGTCAGATTGATCATGATCATTCCGTGGCGATATTCACGGTCCCAGCCATTCCACAGAGGATCTTTCTGGGGCCTTCGTAAGGGTCTCGGCCGTGCGAGAAAAGCATATTGTCGAGCAGCAACAGATCGTTGCGTTTCCAAGCGAACGACAGCATCGTCTGGTCGTAGACCTTGCGAATAGCGGCGAGGTCCTCTATATCAATGGAACCCCCATCTCCAAAATAGGCATTTCGCGGCAACGGACCATTGAGCGCCGGAATTAGGCGATCGCGATGTTCTTCGCTTAGATTGGTGATGTGAAACAGATGGGCTTGGTTGAACCAAACCCTTACATTCTTGGTCGGATGGACCGCAGCGGCATTGCCGATATACCGGGTCTCAAGCCCACCGCGATTGGTCCAAGTGTATTGAATACCATTGTCATTACAATAGCGTTCGACTTGTGCGGCGTCGTCAGTTTGAAACACCTCCGTCCAAGGGAGGTCCACGCTCCCATAATTGCGAACGTATAAGATTCGTCGAGTTTCAAATCTGAGACGAACATCATGCGGTATGCGCTGATATATGAGGCGGCTGTCCGCAATGGGGGTCCGGCCCCCCGATGGGGGCGGTACCACGCAAAGAAAAGCAATCCACCGCGGGCAACTGTTTGCGTAGGAGTTTTCGTTATGTTGAGGAATCGTCTCGCTCGCGTGATATTCCGTCGCCGTATAGACATTCCTGCGAAAATGCGTCCTCGGCGTCGACCGGAATAAGTACGGACTCAAACCGGTTTTGAAAACCGCTCGCAGGCCATCGGCAAGCTGTGCGCTACCTAGAAACTTCAACCCTCGGATCAGTAGGGCTCCGTTTGCATGCAGCAATCGCTCAATCTCAGTTTGATTAGCTTCGAGCCAACGCGGGGACGGTACCTTCGGTGGCTCGAGATCCAGAATGAGCGGCATATCCTGGACTTTGTCGAGGTCATGAATAGTAATATTTCTTAGCTGACGCATAGTTTTTTAACGCAGCGACGATGTCGGCGGCTTCAGTAATAACATCTTCTCTCATCAGATGCTCGACTACAATTGTTAGAGGCGGTAAAGAACCCGATAATAGGCGCATAAATCTTTCAAAGACTGACTTTTGAGAAAGCGCCGGTGTGCATAGACCCCAGCCGGCCCCTGCCCTTGGCCCTCGACAAGACCATTGCCCCAGCCCCCATGTGTGCCCCACCGCGCGCCGAAATCCTCGATCTCAGCGCAATCGAGCCCATGCTCGTAACTAGTGTAATTCGGGCCATCATCATCGAACCCAGGCGCCTGGGCACCTGAACCCACGCCTTGATATTGAGCGCCCTATGCCGCCGCTACCGGGCCAAGGCCGTGGTCAGCAATCTCTTTGACGGCCCCATCGCCTTGGCCGCCTATGCCCATTCAGCCCTAGCCCAAACCCCGTCGCCCCGTGCGGACTGGACTCGACCGTCACGGCGGACCGCAGGCGGAGCACCAGAGCGACATCGCTGACAAAGCCCCCTGTCGTCTACGAGCATGCGAACTTTCGCTCAAGCCGTATCCGCCGCCAGCATGGGCGTCTGCGATTTTTTACCCAGTGCTCCCTCCGCCAGCATGGCTGCTATGTGACACAGGTCAATTGTTGCATAGACTACAAATCCCACGATGAGCCCCATCCTCGCCAGGGACTTGGTCCTGACTCTCCACAGGAAATATCTACGCTCCGCAGGCTCCTCGAATCCGCCTTGTATCTCTTGGGTCTCACAATCAATGAGCCCCTATTTAATTGTCCGCCTCCCAGGATTGTAAGAACGCGGCACAGACTGAAGCGGCGATGATGAAGACCGGCCCGGCCTCGTCGGCGCGAGCATAACAGCCAGGCGCATCTCCAGTGCTATCGGCGGTTCGCAGCGCGGCCATGTCAGCGTCGGTCGCGGGCTTGCCGATATCGAGGATCCGCCGCTGGCCCTGGTCATCGTTGGCGTCCGTCGCCAGCGGCGCCGCATCAAAGGTCGCCACAATGCGGCGCAGTGGCGGCGACAGGCCGTGTTCACGGCCGGGTTTGTCGGCGACAAAGCTTAGGGCCCGCACTTGGGTGATGCGGGCGCGCACGCGCTCTGCGACCCCGGGAGCCAGGCTGGCCCCCACGGGCACATCGATTTGCCAATCGTTGAGCAGTGGCCCGCGGCGCATGCGCGCCAGTAATCGCCGGCCGCGGTACTTGGCGATGGTGCGCACGCTGTAGCGATCGTAGAGCCATATCTGCCGCTCGCGCACGCTCAATACCGACAGCGATACAATCCGCTCGGCCTGCGCGGTATTGAGGGCGATGTACACCGGCTCTTCATCGCGACGTGCCAACCAGATGCCCGATGACGGCTTGCCCAATGATTGCGCGCGAAAGACCTGCAGCCGTTGCCGCGGGCGCCGACGAAAGTCCAACCAAAACTGTGCCGTCCGCGGTCCGGGATCAAGCTCTTTTGCCGACATCACCGGCCCCGCGGGCGCCCGCAATAGCGCCGCAATCCACGCCTGCACTGTGCCGCTGTCGGCGTCTCCGCCAGCGCCAGCGCCATTATCGTTACCGGTATATGTGCCCCCATCATCGCCGCGTTCGTCCCCAGTATACGCCCATCGCCATCCGCTGCCGCGCGCCGACAACGCCCAGCGGCCATCGCCGGACTGTCCCAGCTCGACCGGAACTGTGGTATCGACGGTGATGCGCAGCAGTTCCCCATCCACGGGCACAAGGGCCCTGGACACCATGTCTGCCGCGTCCCCGGCAAGCGACCATATCTCGTCGAGACCACTCGCGCGTATGCAACCGCCGCCGATACTGGTGTCTACCAAAAGGTACCGCCCTGGGGCCGCCGATGCGGCCATGTCGTCCTGAGGCTCAGGCGGAGCCCGACATGGCCCGCGCACCCGCAGGTAGTGCCTGTGCAACGCCGCGTCGCCCGCGTCCCGCGTCTCCAGCACAATCTCGTTTGCGCCCGTTCCTCCCGCTCGGCTCGGTTGCGCTGCTGCTTGCTTAGGCGAATCCGCCTGCAACGGCGGCGTTTCGGCCGCGGTATCTGTGAAATACGCCATCTCAAGTGCCGACATGCGGTCCATCAGTGCTTCTGCCCGCTGGCGCTGGGCCCGAACCCGCGCACCTGTGGCCGCGAACTGTACCGTCCACGGCACCCCGCGCAGAGAGAACGTTTCTCCGCCAGCCGTCACCGCGATCGCCGTGGGCGTGGTCGGTGCCGCATGTAATAGCGTGGCAAAAGGCCGGCGCTGACGCGCGTCGGCGATCGCGCGCTGCAGTGTCCGCAGCCAATACCCCTCGACAATATAGTCCCAAGAGTCGGCATCTGCGTCGCCGCCGTCAGTGCCAGAGCCGGCGTCGGTGCGACTGAGCCACACCCGCCTGAGCCACACACGATCAACCCCTGGCAGGGCATCGCCCCACGACAGCACCGCCCCGCTGCCGCTTCTGCAACCCACTTCGAGCACCACCGACGCCGGAGAGAGACCGCGCTCCCGGCGGGCTTCGGGCGAGCTGGGCACCCGGCGGCGCGCGTGCGCCACCGCGAGCATGTCGGCAAGCTCAACCATGGCGGGCTGATTCACTGCTCCACCAATGTCCCCACGGGCGCGGCGACCGGGCGATGACCACTGCCACGTCGTGCCGTCGTCCGCCAATGCCACCCCTCCCGGGGTTGCCAGGGCCGGTCCGCTCCACGAAAGTGCTTGAACCGGCCGACATTCCGCAGGCAACAGCCGGCGCTGGGGCGTCGGCTTTGCCCCCAGTCCCCACAGGTCCACGAACACGGCCAACAGTGAGCCCGCCGCCAACAGCGCCAGGATGAGTAGGGCCCGATTACTGGCCACGCCGCCGCCTCCACCACGATAGCGCCGCCAACAGGGCCAAGCCCCCCGGCATGAGCACGACGCATAGCACAAAGACCCATGCGCGCTCGGCGTCCGTCATCGACAGCCGAACCTGCTCGGGCGCGTCGCCGTCGCCGCCGGCATGGGTGCGAATGCGACGCCCGCTGAGCCACGATAGCGCGGCGTGGCCCAGGAGCTCGTTGCCGGCGACATCGCGGACGCTCACGACCGAAGACAGCGACACTGCGCTGCCGACAACCACGATCCGAGCACCCGTGCGCCGATCACGGGCCGCCATGGCCACGGCCACGGGTCCGGCGAGGTCGGCGGCAGACGCCCGGCTCTGCCCCAAGAGTGCGCTCTCAAGATCGGTCTCGCCCCATCCACTCGCCGACGATGACACCAGAGTGGCTACCTCGGTGCCGGCCACAGTGCCTGTGCCGGCTGTATTGGCGGGCGTGACCGCTTGCAGTGCCCGCGGCGTCAACCACAGGGTATAGCGCCGGCCGGCAAAGCTGGCGACCACCGGATGAGGCGCGCTCGTGCCGCGGTCGCCGCCGCCATCACCGTAGCCATTAACAGTAAGCCACGCAGCACTGTCGCCGGCTGTGTGGGTCGGGTCCAGAACCACGGCCGGCAGTGCCTCGATACCGTATTGCATCAGCACCAATTCGAGCCCAGAGGCAGCCGCCCGCGCCCGCACCGAGGCAGCCCGCACCGCGGCCGCCGGCACCGTGGCAGCCGACGCACCAGCACCAGCACCAGAGACGACGTCAATGCGTTCCGACAGAGCCAGAAAGAGCCGGCCACCGCGCTCCAGATAACGGGCCACGGTCTGAGCCTCCCGGCCCGATAGCGGTCGCTCGGGGCCCGCGATCACGAGGACCCGACAGGGCCCGGGAATCTCCCCAGCCAGGCTGGAGACGGCGCGCAGTTCCATGCCGTCGCGCATCGCGCGGTCGCCGATGGCGTGCCAATGGGGCCGGTCCACGTCATTCTCTACCGCAGGCGCGACCTCCGCGCGGCTCAGCGCCATTTCACCGTGACCCACGGTATGGCAGATCGTGATCGGTGCGGCCGATATCACCTCGGCCACGGCGTCGGTAAACGCCTGTTCGGCGCGGAGTTGGGCAACCCGACTCCCGCCGCCAGATTCGCTGTCAAAATTGGCAATATCGAATAAATCGACGATGCGGCGCCGCTGCCCCTGCTGAAACACCACCGCGCCGCCCTCGGCCAAAAGCGTCGGATCGAGGGCGAATTCGCCCGCCAACGCGGCCACGCGCCCCGGCGCCAGCGCGGGATCAAGGCGCTCGCGCACAAGCCCCGGCTGCGCCGCCGCCATGCGTCCGAGCAGGCGCTCGACCTCGGCATCCACTGCGGCAAAGCCGGCGAATTCCGCCTGTACATGAAGCACGCGCACCGGCTCGGTCACGGCGTCCAGTACCTCAAGCGTACGCGCCGATAGCGTATTGCTGCCGCCCTTGCTCACATCCCAGGCCAGCGGATGGCGCTCGCTCAGCCATCCCATACAAGCGCAGATGATCACCACCAGGACCAGCGCCAACGCGCGGCGGCGCATCTCGGCCGGTCGCCGTCGCCCCCGCGTGGCACAGATCTGCGCGGCGGCCAAGCCCGTAACCGTGAGCGAGCCAAACCATACCAGCGCAGACAGGCTCACGTGGCCGCGCCCCAACGCCAGCATATGGGCGCGCATATCGACATAATCAACGACGGCCCCCAACAACTCCCATCGGGCAAATACTTGCGGCGTCAGTTCGCGCAATTGCCCCAGGAGAAATATCGCCATCAGGCAAGCATAGGTCAGCGAAGCGGCCACCACTTGATTGGCCGTGATCGCGCTGGCGGCCAAGCCCACGGCCATAAGCGCCATGCCCGACAAGAGCACGCCAGCATACGCGGCAACGATGGGGCCGAGGTCGGGGACCGTATCGGCATACAGCCACAACACGCCGGGATAGGCCATCGTCGGCAGCCACAGCAGAGTGTAAAAGCCCACGCCGCCCAGCCACTTGCCCAAGAGTACCTGCTCTTCGCTCACCGAAGCCGTGAGCAGACTCTCCCAGGTCTTGGTCTGGCGCTCTTCGGCCACGAGCCGCATCGAAAGCAGCGCCACGTAGAGCAAGAGCACCGACCAATACAATAAGGTGCCGCCAAAGTGATTGGCCAGCACTGCGCCCAAGGGCGCCGGCCTGCTCGGGTCGCTGAGCACGGCGACCAAGGCCCAAAAAGAAAACCCCTGCAGCAAGAGAAATACCACCCCGGCGACGTGGGCAATGGGGGCGTGAAAATATGCCACCAACTCGCGACCCGCGATCACGCCAATGCTACTCGGACGAGCCATCTCCTCCTCCCCTCCTACGACGCGGATCGATCGCCCAATGAAGAAGTCGAAGAAGTCGGGGCGGCAGCCGGCGCTGCAGCCGGTCTCGTGAGAGCGATGAACACGTCCTCCACCGCCGCATCCGCCGGTAAACCAGCCAGCTTTCGCAGCGCAGCACCGTCCCCGCTGGCGACGATGCGGCCCCCGGCCATGAGGATCATGCGATGGGCGAGCTGTTCGAGATCGCGCAAATCGTGGGACGAAATCAGCACCGCCACATCGTTTTGCAACCGGCCGAGCAATTGCTTGAATCCGCGGATCTGCGCTGGATCGAGTCCGGCCGTGGGCTCGTCGAGAATTAAGACCTTGGGCTCGGCGATCACGGCATCGGCCAGGGCCACCCGCTGGCGATAGCCGCGCGACAAATGGCCGATGATCCGGCGGCCCACATCGGCGATATCACAAACCTCACAGACCTCTGCCAATCGCTGCCCGAGCTGGCTCTTGGCCACGCCCTTGAGCCGGGCGCGAAAGCGCAGATATTCGCCCACGCGCATATCGTCATAGAGCGGCGCGGTCTCGGGCATATAGCCAATGGCGGCCTGGGCGCTTGCCCGATCGCGCAAGAGGTCGATGCCGGCGACGGAAACCGAGCCGGCGTCTGGGTCGATAAAGCCGCAGGCGATGCGCAGGGTGGTGGATTTGCCAGCGCCGTTGGGCCCGGCAAAGCCGACGATCTCACCAGCGGCTACGGTGAAGCTCACATCGGCGACGGCGCTCGCGCGACCAAAGCCCTTTGTGACGCCGGTAAGTGTCAGCATGTGTCGCTTCGTCGGAGTGATTGCCGCAATGGTTGTCGAAATGGTTGTCGAAATGGCTACTGGGCTCGGTCATCGAGGTGGGCTGGTCCCCGCCCTCGGTCCGCTAAAGGGCAGACGGACGGTAAAGCGCGTCCCTTGCTGCGGCGACGATTCGTAGTTGATCTTGCCACCATGCTCGTCGACGATTTTTTTGACAATGGCCAGCCCCAGCCCGGTTCCCCCTTGCTTGGCCGAGGAAAATAGCTCGAATAGGCGGCCGTTGAGCTCGGCGGGAATGCCGGGGCCGTTATCCTCGATCTCCAAGACCAAGTCTTTGCCGTCACTGCGGGTGCGAATACGCAAAATGCCGCCGTCTTTCATGGCCTCGGCCGCGTTGCGGGCCAGGTTGTGCATGAGGCGCAGGATTTTTTGCTCGTCGAAGAAGGCCACGTCGCGGTATAGGGCCTCGACGTGGAGCGTGATGCGGCGCCCAGCCAGGGCGTGGTTGAGCTGGGTGGTGAGCTCGTCGAGAAATTTATTGACGAAGATCCGCCGGGCCAAGACCTCGGTCTCACCGCGAGCAAACGCCAACACTTCGCGCGTCATGCCGCTCATCAAATCGAATTGGCGCAGAATCTGGTCGACGTAGCTTTTGCGCTGGTCGGCTTCTTCGATCTGGGCCATGAGCTGGGCGTATCCCGAGATGATCGTCATCGGGGTCTTGAGATCGTGGAGCACACCGGCCAACATGCGCCCGATGGAGGCCAGGCGCTCCTGGGCACTGCGGGCCGAACGCGAACGCGACAGGCTGATGGCCTTGGCCACTTGCCCGGCAATGAGTACCAACAGCTTGAGATCGCCGTCGCTAAAACCACCGCCATGGCCGTCGCCAACGCCATCGCTGCCCCCCTTTCCCGACGACGACGCACCGCCGCCGACGACAACGATGGGATAGGGACCGCTGGCATCGTCGCGCTCGCCCACGTACTTGACCGTCTTGTCGATGAGCTCGATCGCGCCCATGACCTCTTCGCTGCGCAGCGGGGCACAGATCAAGTTGCGCGGGAAAAATCCCAAGTCGCGGGCAAAGTCCACCGCGTGGCGGCTGTCAGTACTGGGGTCGTCGACGATGACGGCCTCGTCGTGGGCCACAACCCAGCCGATGACGCCCTCGCCCACGGGCAGACGTCGATGGCCGATCTTATCCGCGTTGGGTCCGGCAAAGGTGCGAAACAAAATGTCTTCGCTATCGGGCTCGCGCAGGGCGATCGAACCGGCCTCGGCGCCGATGGTCTTCATGGCCTGATGCAAAATCTGCTCAAGCAGCTGATCCAAATCGAGATCGGCATTCATCAGCTTCTCGATGGCGTAGAGCACGTTGAGCTCGTGGGTCTTTTGCTCGAGCTGGTCGCGCGCCAGCATCAGCTCGCCGTTCTTGGCCAAGACCGAGAGATACAGCTTGGAGTTTTCGATCGACAGCGCGGCTTGACCCGATAGCGCCAGCAGTAGCTCCTCGTCATCGGCGGAAAACGGGCCGCCGTCCAGCTTGTTCAGCACTTGCATCACGCCGATGATGGCGCCTTTGCTATCGCGCATCGGCGAGCACAAAATCGAGCGCGTGCGATACCCCGATTTAGAATCCACCGCCGGCTGAAATCGCGGATGATGATAGGCGTCGGGAATGTTCACCACCTGTCCCGACTGCGCCACCCATCCGGCAATGCCCTCGCCGACATCGAGACGAATTTCGGCGAACTCATCTCCTTGCAGGACTTTGGACCATAGCGACCTGCCGTCGTCGGACAGAAGATACAGCGTCGAACGGTCGGCCTCCATCAGCTCTGTGACTTTGCCCACAATCAAAACAAGCAGCTGATCGAGATCCAAGCCGGACGACATCGCCACCCAGATATCGCGCACCAAGGCAGCTTTCTTTTGCTCAGTGCGCAAAAGAGTTTCGAGTTCTCGGTGTTGTTCCGACACTCGCTACCAACCTTCTCTTGTTGTCGCTATCGCGTCAGCCCGGGCCATGTAGGTGCAGTTCATCATACATCGTCAGGCGGATAAACGGGAGTTGTCAGGTGGGATCTGTGTCGGTTCTCTCGCTGATCGGCAGGTTTGGGCCTGGGTCTGCGGCCCGCGCCCGGGTTTTTGGCCTTTGCGGGCCCGAGGAGCCAAGCCCGTCAATCGAGGCCGCGGTAACGCAAATCATCTTCATCCAGTCCCTGCAGGTGACCGATTTCGTGCAGCAATGTGCGCCGAATCTGCATATTCAACTCTTCTCGGGTACGAACAGCCCTGACCAAATTGTTGCGATAGAGAACAATGGTCCGCTCGCCCTTTGGCGCTTCTATCAGCGTATGGCCGTGAATGCTCCTACCCACAGACAGGCCATCCTCCCGGCTTCCGTCATCGCCCGTCGGCCCCGTCGTCGCTCCCGCCCGTAGGGGGAGGCCGCGAAATAGGCCCAAGATCGTCGGAGCAAACGGAGGCTCGACCGCGCGCAGATCGGCCAGCCGGGGCAGCGCCGCAACTTTGACGACAACGCCGTG
>JAAUYH010097224.1_pt1 | contig 11898 bp, 7 predicted proteins | sample 7278061 | NCBI WGS metagenome assembly JAAUYH01 (sample SAMN14350203, study PRJNA611818) | marine sediment metagenome | isolation source: surface marine sediment (0.6m) | place: French Polynesia: Moorea | collected 2018-08 | reverse complement strand
TCATGGCAGGTGCAGCGGCTGCGGGCGAGGGACGTGACGGATGGTCCTCCCGCACAGCGTTTATTCTGGCAGCAATCGGCTCTGCGGTAGGTTTAGGCAACCTCGTCCGCTTTCCCGCTGAAGCAGGTGCGAACGGGGGCGGGGCTTTCGTCCTTTTTTACATCCTCTGCATTGTCCTGATTGGACTGCCGGTCTTGCTCTCGGAAACGCTGATCGGGCGCCACGGGCAAGCTGCCGCACCGGAAAGCTTTCGCAAGATGGCAGTGGAATCGGGTGCTTCGAAGCAGTGGGAGTTTGTTGCATCGCTCGGCGTACTATCCGCCTTTTTGATCCTCAGCTTTTACTGCGTGCTGGGCGGATGGGTGCTCTATTACGTCGGCACATTCGCGGGTGATGTGGTGACTTCCGGCGCGACGAGTCCCGCGTTTGCAGGATCGTCGTTTGAGGAAGTCGAGGGGCTGGTCCCGGCGATGATCAGCAATGGTCCGATTACAGTTGGCCTCAACATCCTGTTTCTTGCGATCACTTTGTTCTTTGTATCTCGCGGGGTGTCAGGTGGGATCGAGAAGGTGGCAGTTTATTTGATGCCAATCTTCTTTGTCTTGCTTATCGGGATCACGATTTACGGCCTGTTCGGCGGCGCGATGAGCGAAACGCTGGTTTATCTATTCACCTTCGAACCTGCGAAATTGACGGCCGAAGTCATGTTGGCTGCTGTGGGTCAGGCGTTCTTCTCGCTGTCCCTGGGCGTGGCAGGGATGGTGACTTATGGCGCGTATGTGAGCCGCGATGTCAATCTGGCGAAGACTTCAGGCATTATTGCGAGTGCGGATACCGGCGTCGCTCTGATTGCCGGTCTGTGCATCTTCCCGATTGTGTTTGCTGCGGGCCTTGCGCCTAATGGAGGCTTGGGCCTTATGTTCCAGACCTTGCCGCATGCCTTTCAGGAAATTCCGTTCGGTTCGCTGATTGGTCTGGCGTTTTTTGTCATGGTCGGCTTTGCGGCTTTGACGAGCTCCGTTGCTTTAATGGAGGTGCCATCGGCCTGGGTGAAAGAGCGGTTCAATCTGTCGCGGATGATGGCGACAGGACTTGTTACTGCCGGAGCTGTCGTGCTCGGTGCCTTGTCGGCATTGTCGATCGGGGCAATGGCCAGTTTCCACCCTCTCGGCTTCATTCCCCTGTTTGAAGGCATGGGGATGCTGGACACGCTGGATACCCTGACCGGCAAGATCACTATGCCGATATGCGCTTTGCTGACGTCGATCTTTATCGGTTGGATTGCGGAGAGGCGATTGGTCGACTCAGAGAACGGCCTGTCAGGTGGGATGCACCAGTTCTGGCGGTTCCTTGTGCGGTGGCTGTGTCCCCTTGCACTGTTCGGGATTTTGCTGTTCGGCTTGTTCGGTTGAGCATACAAAAGGCCGCTCCTATCAGGAGCGGCCTTCGCGACCCTTCAGTCTTGTTTGTGTTCTTAAAGCGTCGTTTCGACTTGCTTGTGCGCGACATCTTCACGGATGTCTTTGCCCAGCGCCATTTTTGCTGTGGTCAGCAGGCTGAGGTCGCCGCTCCAGATTTCCGCGTCTGACAGGTCCATACGCAAGAACAGGATGTTTGGATCATCCTTGCCGCCGTTAAACCATGCCTTCACGAAGTTATTCCAGAATTGTTCGAAACGGCCTTGGTCGGTTTCGATGGCGAGCGTACCTTTAAAACGTGCAAACACGTCATGGTCGCGGCCTTCAAATGTTGCTGTGACCGGGCCGAGCTTCGCGAAGTCACTGTCCTTTTCGGTGAAGAACCAGATCGCGCTATCGGCATCCTTATCCAGCTGTGCGGTCATCGGTACGGCGGTTTCGGGATCGGCATCGCGCTGGAGGAACAGGAATGGCGAGTCTGCCAGTGCGTTCCAGAATTTTTTCTTCAGTTCAATTGCGTTGCCTTGATCATATTTCATATAAGAATTGTGCTCCTTTCGAATACTATATCAATGAAATTGAAGGAGTTTTGTTCCGAAGGCTCGCTAAGAAGTGCTTCTCGGGCGATAGGATGCATGATGGATTGCGAATCATTGGGTATTGGAACATAATAGGAACAAATAACCCTCTAACGAGTCGTTCGATCATGTCTCTCGCGCAGCTTTCCTCTTCCTGCGATTTGCAACCGCTATCCTCTCTGGCCGCCGACGCCGCGGTTGCTCAGCGTTGGCGGCCTGGGCTTGCTGCACCTTTGCATAGCGAGATCTTTGCGAAATCCAGCGAAGCGAGTGGGGCGGGGCTGGCGCTTGCCTTGGTGTGCGATGCGCTGGATCAGCAAGCCCAGGATGCGAAGTCTGATCCGCTTGCGCCAAGCGAGGATATACGCAGGGTCCTCTGGGTTCAGGATCGCACGGCTATTCGTCTCAGTGGCAGGCCTTATCGTGCAGGCTTGCCGCAGGACTTGCAGCAGCGGATCATCCATGTGGAAGCCGCTACGTCGGAGGATGCTTTGTTCGCGTTGGAGGAGGGGTTGCGCTGCCGTGATCTCGCTTGTGTGATTGGGGAGATTGCCGGCAATCCGCGTGCGCTCGACTTTACTGCCTCGCGCCGCCTGTCGCTCGCGGCTGAACAGCATGGTGTGGCTTTGTGGTTGGTTCGGCTTGATGCGGAGCCTGATCTCTCTTCCGCCCGGATGCGCTGGCGAACGCATGCGCACCCCTCTTCACCGCCGCGCTGGAACCGTGCGGCTCCTGGCGCGCCCGCCTGGCAGACAGAGCTATTCCGCGCGCGCTCTCATCCTCCTGGTCAATGGATACTGCGCAATGACGATGGACGTCTCGTCGCAGATCGACCCGACACTGCAAACGACGAAGCCGAACACTTCTCCGCCCCGCCGCATCATGGCGATCTGGCTCGCCCGACTGTCGGTCGATCGCTGGCGGCTTTGTGAAGGCATAAAGCCTGGCGAAGGGGCGGATGGCGCTCCACTCGCGCTGATAACCGAAACCGCGCATGGGTCCCGGATCGATGCGGTGAACTCTGCAGGCGCAGAGGCTGGGGCGCGGGTCGGCATGATGCTGGCGGATGCGCGTACACTATGCCCGCAGATACAGGCGGCACCCGCTGATCCGGCAGGTGATCTCGACTTTCTGGAGAAGATCGCTCTGTGGGCGCGGCGCTGGGGACCATGGAGCGCAGTGGATGCGCCTGATGGCGTATTGGTTGATGTCAGCGCGGTCGCGCATCTGTTCGGCGGGGAGCAGCGCTTGCTGGATGACGTCGAGGCAAGGTTTGCAGCGCGCGAGCTGACAGTGCGGGTTGCTATCGCGCCGACTGCGGGGGCTGCATGGGCGCTCGCGCATTATGGAGGCTCGTGCAGGATTATCGGAGCGGAGGAGAATCCTACAACCCGGCTTGTAGGATTGCCGGTTGCTGCGCTGCGCCTCGATACGCATGTACTTACTGTACTTAGACGGCTCGGTTTGAAGCAATTGGGCGATCTGACAGGTGTGGGTCGCGACGCGTTGCAGCGCCGTTTTCGCAATCGCAAATCGCCTGCTTCAAGTCCGCTTTTGCGGATGGACCAGTTGCTTGGCCGCTTGCCTGAACCGCTGCTGCCGGTCGTCCCGCACAACATGCCGCTGGTGCAGCGCCGCTTGATGGAGCCGATCTGTCATCGCGATCTGCTTGATCAAGTGCTCAATGACCTCGCGGCGGACATGGTGCGCGTGCTGGAAGGGCGAGGGCAAGGCGCGCGGCGGTTGGAACTGGGGCTGTGGCGGGTTGATGGAGACGTGCTGGTGCGCAATCTCGAACTCGCTGCGGCAACCCGCGATGTGGCGCATATCACGCGCCTGTTTGCGAACCGGTTGGACAATTTGGAAGCGGGTTTCGGGATCGAGACAGTCCGGCTACGCGCAAGCTGGTCTGAGCCACTGGCGCTGGAGCAAAGCGATATCGAAGCGGGCACTGAGGTACGCGGGACATCGCTTGCCGCTTGCATCGATCGGCTGACTGTACGTCTTGGTGAGAAGGCGGTCAGCCGTCCGGTCCCTTATGCCAGCCATTTGCCTGAGCGGGCGCAGCGTTGGCAGCCGCCTTTGGCAGCAGAGCCTGTGTCGCAGGACGAGCTTACCTTTCACGCTCGCCCGCTCAAGTTGTTTGATCGCGCGGAGAAGATCGCTGTGCTTTATGCATCGCCGGATGGCTATCCGCGCTCCTTCCGCTGGCGTGGCTCAGTGCACGAGGTGATGCGGGTAGAGGGGCCAGAACGCATTGCGCCGGAATGGTGGCGCCAACGCTCAACCACGCGGTTGCGCGATTACTATCGGATCGAAGATGCTGAGGGGCGGCGATACTGGATTTATCGCCAGGGCTTAATCGGTGACGGACGCGGAGGAATGCCTGACTGGTTTGTGCAAGGGCTTTATGGATGAGCTGTTTCGGGCGCGTGTCTTTTCCAGGACAAACTGGTGAAATGCATTAGTAAACCAGGGTTAACTGGCTGATTACCTTTCACATCTAAATTGAGCACAAGAACATCAAGTCGGGATCCCACAACGCCATGGATAACTCCTCACACGGGCGAAAATCATCGCGCAGACCGCTCGACATTCTTGTCGATGGGCGCATGCGCTCGCGCCCGATCTGCGTTGAATTGCTGGATGTCTCTGAAGGTGGCTGCAAGATCAAAGGGCGCCATGGTTTTGCGGAGGTGGGCGAACACTTGTCGCTGAAAATCAATGATGTACGCACGCCGCTCGGAAAAATTGTCTGGGTTGACGGTCAGCTTGCTGGCATCGCTTTTGAAGGCAAGATGCATGAAGCTATCGTCGACCATTTGAGCCGTCAGACACTGGAAAAGAAGCTGGGCAGCCAGCAACGCACCAGCGGCTGACACCCGACCAATTGAGCAGAGCAAAAACATCTTTGCTAGGAGAGGTTGAGAACATATAGTGAACACAGTGATTCGCCTGTGTATCTATCATGTCTCAACCTACGATCCTTCAGAAGCTCGAAATTCTCGCTGATGCTGCCAAATACGATGCGTCTTGTGCGTCATCAGGAACGGCGAAGAAAAACTCGCTAGGCGGGAAGGGGGTAGGCTCAACCGAAGGCATGGGAATCTGCCACGCTTACGCACCCGATGGCCGGTGCATCTCGCTCTTGAAGATTCTGCTGACCAATCATTGTATTTTCGATTGTCACTACTGCATCAACCGCAAGAGCTCGAGTGTCCGGCGTGCGCGCTTCACTCCGCAGGAGGTCGCGGACCTCACGCTCAACTTCTACCGCCGCAACTATATCGAAGGGTTGTTTCTCTCTTCCGGCATCATCAAGAACTCCAACCATACGATGGATCAGATCGTGGAAGTCGCGCGGATCCTGCGCGAGGAGCATGATTTCCGGGGCTACATTCATCTGAAAACCATTCCAGAGGCTGATCCGGAGTTGGTGCATCAGGCGGGGCTTTATGCCGACCGAGTGTCCATCAATGTCGAACTGCCGACCGATCACGGGCTCGCGCGGCTCGCACCGGACAAGGACAGCCGCCAGATCGAAGGCGCACTTGCTAAGACCACTTCCGATATTGTCGAAGCCAAGGATGCGCGCAAACGCTTCCGCCATGCGCCTCGCTTTGCGCCCGCTGGCCAATCGACACAGATGATCGTCGGCGCGGACAAGGCGTCCGATGCGGATATCGTTGGCAAGGCGAGCCGCTTGTATGACAGTTTCAAGCTGCGGCGGGTCTATTATTCGGCATTCTCGCCGATCCCTGATGCGAGTGCAGTGCTGCCATTGAAGCGCCCGCCGCTGATCCGTGAGCATCGGCTTTATCAGTCCGACTGGCTGATGCGCTTTTATGGCTATCAACCCGGGGAAGTCATGCAGGCAACCGACGACGATGGGATGCTGCCGCTCGACATCGATCCCAAGCTCGCCTGGGCACTGAAATTTCGTGAGCGGTTTCCGGTCGATGTAAACCGCGCGTCAAAAGAGCAATTGCTGCGCGTGCCAGGGCTCGGGACGACGGCGGTGAAGCGCATCCTTGCAGCGCGCCGACACCGGACTTTGCGGCTCGAGGATGTCGCGCTGCTGACCGTTTCCATCAGCAAGGTACGTCCGTTCATTGTCGCGCTCGACTGGCGTCCCACCACGCTGACGGACCGTGCGGACTTACGCAGCTTGCTCGCGCCCAAGCAAGAGCAACTGGAGCTGTTTTCAGCATGACAGCGCTCCGGTCTCCCGCTCCTGCTCCGCATTACGAAGTGCGTTTGCCCAGGCCCGATGATTTTGACTTCTGGCGTGAACACGCACGGCAGCTGGTCCAGTGCCATGTCTCGCCCGATCGGGTGACTTGGACAGAGTCGGGCGGGGCGGGAGACCTGTTTGCAGGAGGTGAAGCTACTCTTCCAGAGCCTGCACCTGATGCACGTCCGGTGCGGGCGAGCAAACGCTTCATGAGCCTTGCAAAAAATGCCGCGCTCCATTCCAACCCGCAGCGGTTTGCGCTGCTCTATCGGCTGCTGTGGCGCCTACAGAGCAACCCGCGTGCTATGGAAGACAAGGCCGATCCGGACGTGCGCCAGCTCGAAGCGTTCGATAAATCTGTCCGGCGCGATAGTCACAAGATGCATGCCTTTGTGCGCTTCCGCCTGATCGAGGAGGCATGCGAAGGCGGCGAAGCACACGAGCACTACATCGCCTGGTTTGAACCTGATCATCATATTGTGCGCGCCAATGCAGGCTTCTTCATGCGTCGCTTTGCCAATATGCGTTGGTCGATCCTGACACCGCGCGGGTGCTTACATTGGGACGGTAAGACCATGCGCGAAGGCCCGCCTGCACAGCGTTCGGATGCGCCGGATGGTGATCCGGTCGAGGAGCTGTGGAAGTCCTACTATTCGTCAATATTCAACCCGGCGCGGCTGAAGGTTGGCGCGATGCTGTCTGAAATGCCAAAGAAATACTGGAAGAACATGCCCGAGGCTGCGTTGATTCCGGATTTGATCGCTGGCGCACAATCACGCGAGGCGAAAATGGTTGCAGCCGGCGCTCGTGAAGCCCGTGAGCGACCTGCAAGTCTCACAGCGATTGCGGAAGGAATTGCGAGTTGCCGGGATTGCCCAATCGCTGAATGCGGCACGCGGGCAGTGACGGGGGAGGGGCCGTCCGGTGCGCCCCTGATGATTGTAGGCGAACAGCCGGGCGATCAGGAGGATGTAGCAGGAAAACCGTTCGTCGGTCCCGCCGGACAATTGCTGGATTCATATTTGCAGGAGGCGGGAATTGCGCGGGAGCACGTTTACGTCACCAATGCAGTCAAGCATTTCAAGTTCATTCCCAGAATCGTTCAGGGCGGCAAACGCCGCATCCACCAGACCCCGCAGGCAAAAGAGATCGACACCTGCCGCTGGTGGTTGGAGGCCGAACGCGCAGTTGTGAAACCCAAGCTGGTGTTGGCCTTAGGCGCTTCGGCCGCGCGCGGACTGCTCGGCAAGACGGTCAGCCTGAAGCAGGTGCGTGGATCTCCCATCACGCTGGAGGACGGATCAGAGCTGTGGGTGACAGTGCATCCCTCTTATCTGTTGCGATTGGACGGTGCAGCCAAGGCAGAGCAAGAACAACTTTTCGCACGCGATTTAGCCGCGGTGAAGGCGCGGTTGGAAGAATTGAGAGGCGATCCCTAACCGTTCGTCCTGAGCCTGTCGAAGGTGAATGGCGAACATGCTCGACCTTCGACAAGCTCAGCATGAGCGGGTTCGCATAATCCTTCATGCCTGAAAACGACCTCCAGATTCCCAAGCGTACGATCGAGCTCGATCCTGCTCTGATCGAAGCACCGCCACGCGCGCCCTTTGTAGAGCTGGGGCTGGTGAGCTGCTTCAGCTTCCTGCGCGGTGCGTCCGATGCGGTCGATCTGGTGATGACTGCGCGTAAGCTTGGCTACGATGCAATCGGGATCGCCGATGCAAATTCCTTTGCAGGCGTGGTGCGCATCCACAGCGAAGCAAAGACGCTCAAGCTGCGTCCGGTCATCGGGACACGGATCGAGACCGTTGAAGGCCTTGCTTTCCTTGCCTATCCGAAAAACCGCACGGCCTATGGTCGACTTTGCAAGCTGGTCAGTGCCGGGCGGATGCAGACCCTGTCAGGTGAATGGCAGGACAAAGGCGTATGCGAAATCAATCTCGCCATGCTTGCGGAGCATTGCGAGGATGTGCAGCTAATCCTGCTGCCGCCTGATGATTTGGATACACGGTTCACTGTGCCAGCCTGGGCAAACAATGTAGTGGCATTCGATGGCACAATGCCGCCTGAGCATGTGACAGGCGCTTTCACAGAGCTTGTACCGCATCTCGCTCAAGGCCTGCCGACCCTTCGAAACATCGCTGCGAGCCACCTTTATCGTGGTGACGATGCTGCCCGGATCGACCGGCTGGATGCGCTCGCCAAAGCTAACGGACTATGCCTGCTCGCAACCAATGATGTGCATTACCATGTGCCGCAGCGCCGTCCGCTACAGGACGTCATGACAGCGATCCGTCACAAGACCACCGTCGCGGAAGCCGGACATCTGCTTCACCCCAATGCCGAACGGTATCTCAAGAGCCCGCAGGAGATGGGGCGACTCTTTGCGCGTTGGCCACATGCGATTGCCGCCGCGCGAAAGGTGGCAGATTCATGCGATTTTTCGCTCGATGAGCTGCGTTACGAATACCCGGAGGAGATTTATCCTGCCGGGATGGGGCCGCAGGAATATCTCGAAACGGAAACCTGGTGGGGTGCGGAAGATCGCTATCCTGAAGGCGTTCCCGATAGCGTATTCCAGACGCTGGAACGCGAACTTGCGCTGATCGGGAAGCTCGACCTGGCGCGCTATTTTCTCACCATCAAGGATATCGTCGACTACGCTCGTTACGAAGTGGAGCCGCCGATCCTGTGCCAGGGGAGGGGGAGCGCGGCCAATTCCGCTGTCTGCTATTGCCTTGGGATTACATCGGTTGATCCGTCCAAACATGCCTTGCTGTTTGACCGCTTCATTTCGGAAGAACGCAAGGAACCGCCCGATATTGACGTCGATTTCGAGCATGAACGACGCGAAGAGGTTATCCAGTATCTCTACCGTAAATATGGTCGCGACCGGGCAGGGTTAACTGCAACCGTCATCCATTATCGGCCGCGCATGGCGATCCGCGAAGTCGGCAAGGCGATGGGGCTGTCAGAGGACGTCACGTCCGCGCTTGCCCGCACTGTGTGGGGCTCGATGGGGCGCGAGATCAATGAGCGCCACGCAGCCGAGACGGGGATGGACCTAACTGATCCACACTTGAAACGTGTCCTGGCGCTGACCGAGCAGATGATCGGGATGCCGCGTCATCTCAGTCAGCACGTTGGGGGTTTTATCCTTACACAGGGCGCGCTGACGGAGACGGTTCCGATCGGGAATGGCGCCATGCCGGATCGCAGTTTTATCGAGTGGGACAAGGATGATATCGAGGCGCTCGGCATCCTGAAGGTTGATGTGCTCGCGCTGGGCATGCTTACTTGCATCAAGAAATGCCTCGACTTGTTGGAGGATCACCACGATCGGAAACTGACGCTGGCGACGGTACCGCGCGAGGATCCGGAAACCTACGCGATGCTGCGTAAGGGGGACTCGCTGGGCGTGTTCCAGGTCGAGAGCCGGGCACAGATGAACATGCTTCCGCGCCTGCGACCGCGCGAATTCTATGATCTCGTAATCCAGGTTGCGATTGTCCGCCCCGGCCCGATTCAGGGCGATATGGTTCATCCGTACTTGAAGCGCCGCCGGGGGGCAGAGCCTGTTTCCATCCCTGCACCATCGCCAGAGCACGGCCCGCCAGATGAGCTTTCCAGTATTCTCGAACGCACTCTGGGGGTGCCGATTTTTCAAGAACAAGCGATGAAGATCGCGCTTGATGCAGCGAAGTTCAGCTCGCTTGAAGCGAACCGCTTGCGCAAGGCGATGGCGACATTCCGTTCGCGCGGCATGGTACATGAGCTGGAGGATATGATGGTCGGGCGAATGGTAGAACGTGGCTACGATCCTGATTTTGCTGAGCGCTGCTTCAATCAGATCAAGGGGTTTGGCGAATACGGCTTTCCGGAAAGCCATGCGGCGAGCTTCGCGCATCTGGTCTATGTATCGAGCTGGCTTAAATGCCATTTCCCTGCAGCTTTTGCAGCGGCGCTGCTCAATTCGCAGCCTATGGGCTTTTATGCGCCCGCGCAGATCGTGCGTGATGCGCGCGAACACGGGGTAGAAGTACGTCCGGCTGATGTGAATGAGAGTGAGTGGGATTGCACTCTTGAATCTTGTGCTGCTGCCACCCGCGCCCTCCACCCGTCCACCCGGATTGTATCCCGGCAGGCTCCGGGTGGAAGGGTGGAGGGAGCGGGTGGCTCGGTAGCTGAACAAAAAGATTCCCATATCGCGCTGCGCCTCGGTCTACGCCAAGTCGATGGTCTACCCGAGCATATTGCGGCGCGACTGATCGCCGCGCGTGCGGAAGGCGGACTATTCAAGGATGTGGCGGAGCTGCGCGAGCGGGCAGGGCTCTCGCCTGCACATATCGAGCGGCTTGCGAGTGCGGATTGCTTTACTTCGCTCGGGCTTTCGCGCCGTCAGGCGCTGTGGGATGCACGCAGCCTCATCGCATCGCCTGACTTACCGCTGTTCAAGGTTGCAGAGGAGCGCGACGAGGGGGCCGAGACAGCCCTGACCAGGCTTCCCCAAATGCCTTTATCCGAAGAGGTGGTGGCAGATTATCAGACCACGCGATTGAGCCTCAAAGCGCATCCGATGTCGTTCCTGCGCGCCAGCTTGGCAGAGCGTGGCTTCATCAAGGCCTCGGACCTCAGAGACCGCAAGTTTCGCTCCATGGTCCAGATCGCAGGTATAGTCCTGATCCGGCAACGCCCCGGCAGTGCGAAAGGTGTGTGCTTTATTACACTTGAAGATGAAACCGGAGTGGTTAATCTCGTTGTCTGGCCGGACCTAAAAGAGAAGCAACGCCGGGTCGTCATGGGCGCGCGCCTAATGGAGGTGCGCGGACGAGTGGAATATGATGACGAGGTGATTCACGTGATCGCGCATCACATGACAGACGCAACGGCTGCGCTTCATGCGTTGTCAGATGATTTGCTGAACGCGCCCATTGCCAGAGCAGATCACGTCACCAGCCCGCTTCCCACCCATGCTGACAAACTGTCCCGATCACGTACGCAGGCACATTCTGGCTTGCGTCCGCGCGATCTGATTGACGAGCTGCCGCCGCAAGGGAGTCATCCGCGCAACACACGCATTATTCCTAAGTCGCGCGACTTTCACTAAGGCAGGAATATGAACTTGGGGGCAAAATCATGAAAGTCTGGAGCATCTCACGTGCAGTCGGCCTGTTTACAGGTGACAGCCGTACGCTTCTCATCATGATTTCAGGCGCTGTACTTCTCGCAGGGTGGATCTGGCTGGAACAAAACCCTCAGCATGATCCTCTCGCGCCGCTCGACCTCAACGATCCACCAGGATGGGCAACGACCAGCAAGATGTCTGATCTGCCAGGCAATCAAGCATATTGCCGCGAAGTGCTGACTCGAAGCAATGTTGAGTTCACTGCCTTGCCAGGCGTCGGCGATGGCCCTTGCGGATTGCCTGATCGCACACAAATCGACAACCCGATCATCGTCCCAGGCGGCACAATAGCAACCTGTCCAGTCAATGCAGGGCTCGCTCTGTGGTTGAACCACGGGGTGCAACAGGCGGCCCAAGAACACCTTGATAGCGAAGTTACCCGCATCCTCCACCTCGGAACTATCAATTGCCGACGCGTGAACTCAAGCCAGACTGCGCCATGGAGCGAGCACGCGCGTGGCAATGCAATCGACATTAGCGGAT
>JAAUYH010027211.1_pt1 | contig 11898 bp, 7 predicted proteins | sample 7278061 | NCBI WGS metagenome assembly JAAUYH01 (sample SAMN14350203, study PRJNA611818) | marine sediment metagenome | isolation source: surface marine sediment (0.6m) | place: French Polynesia: Moorea | collected 2018-08 | reverse complement strand
TCGTTCAACTAAGTCCGCGATCAATCGCGTGCGCAACAACATTAACTTCCAATATGTCTTATGTCCGTATAATATGTTCGGCATTGCATCTTCTGGATTTTTGAGCGCTCTAGTGAGATCAATTGTTTTTCCTATCCCTGTCCCGTCCAGCATGTCTTTTACATCTTCACTCAGAGTAAGCCATACTATACCAGACGGAAGAAACCCACCACTTTTCACATTACATAGCCAATTTTTCGTTATGTCTTGAAAAGCACTGTCTACTATGGTCATTACAACGCGATTTCCATCTGATGCTGCTGACACGATGCTTTTCAATGCATTCATGTACGATTCTCCATTTTCATCTTCCCTAAACTCATTCTTATCCCATGCTACACCTGTTGAATGCTTTAAATCATCACGCCTCCCGACTATTGCACGTAGTGAATAGGACTTGGCCCATCTATCGAACCATACATTCCAAATCAGAGATTCATCTGTGTATACATGTCCGACAAGCTGACCAATTCGCGTTAAGTTAGGATCACGTTTCTTGTTTGACCGAGATCTACGAAACCTAGGAGTCACATCATACTCTTTGGTAATGTGCGGCCATATGCGCCACTCAGCACGGTGAGAACCGTACCATTCTTGAAATTCTTTCCACAGTAGTTTTCCTCCTCGGTTTGCATGTGGGCATACTATGCACGGCTTTCCATTTGAGCATAGAATAACGAAAGCAGCAACATCACGACGCGCTCCGTCCGTTTCTAACTCATTTACGGAATGTTTTGCTTTTTCGATCCATTTAATTTCTTCGTTTGTGATTTGATTGAGGTCTTCTCGGACAATCATCTCATTTCTGCCGCTTCCTAGAGGTATGTCCATCCATGTTGCGCCAGCAAACAAACGATGTAATGTCACGGAGCACCTCGTATCAATTCCATCAACATTCAGTTCAATGTGAGAATATAAATGCAAAATGCAGGGATAAAGTGTGAAACTCTTAAATTTCATTCTCAATGCTCGTTCTGAAGGTTCATTGTCAAGAATCAAGTGAAAATTGACTATTTCATTGCCGTGTGACGTATATCTGCGAGCTTTCGAATGCACTTTGGCTACCATAGCGATAATAAATGATACTATGCCAAATATCCCACATATCTGTAGGCGATGTCCTGAACTTCGCCTTCTTCTCGCAACATCTGGCATTGCTTAAGCGTAAAATAGCCTAGTAATTTTCATTTCCAGCTGATGAATTATCGAACGCCCCCATTGGGCCACACAAATTGATTCTAGATTAGTGATGAAGCAACTTGTCCCTGTATATACGAGTAAATAAATTACTGTTATCAATAATTCTGGCCCATTCTATACTATATAATAACAAATAAACCATGCATTTTTCAATAGAAGTTCGTCTTCATATTATCTACGTAGAATATTCTACCCCAATTTCGATAATATGCTCTGGAAGTTCTCAAGTTTCAGATCTTTGCTTTTTTAGATTTGTCTTCTACAGTATAGTATATGTGTTCTTTGAATCAGCAGAGACATAGATTTGCAGCGATTGCTTTCAATCCAATTAGCTCATCTAATTCGTTACTACTATTCATTGCTGTAAATGAAAATGCATATTCGTATCTGTTCTTGATATGGCTATTTGTTATGTACAAACCAAAATACAAGCATACTTACAACGGGCACAGCTTAATGCCGTCAATTGTGAAGGTTGTATGTCATCGTAAAATCAGAGGATCATGCTTTCCAGCTAAACATAATGAGAAATCTCGGGGAAGCAAAAATCCGTATTTATTGATCTGATAGTGGATTATAAATGTTTCGAAATAGCATTCTCCCTTTTTTCATCAGATTAGCGAGTTCATTCATCCCCGTTTTCAAAAAATTTCAGTGCTTGAAATGATTGATTGTGGTGTGAACGAATAGAGCAGAGCGAGTATAAGCCGTTTATGAATGTACCGCGCGCATTTATTTTATCGATATAAATCGGTATATCTGGTAAAAGTCGGGAATCGGAAAATTTGGAATATCATAATAATTTTATATCCATATAATAGAAGTACGAGATACATGGTAAAGTGATACGAACTAGTACCTTAGCTCGTTGTGTGCGGTCGCCGGTGCCGTTGCTATCACTGTCGTTGTGTCTGCGGACACGTCCATGGAGTCTGTCAGTTCAGCTGTGTCTTGCGCTGGTTCCTGTACTTGTGTGGTGTCGGGGTTGGGCTGTTCGCCCGTCTCGGTTCGCGTGCGTTTGTTCGGGCGTGTGCTATACGGGCCAGGTGGGAGTGCCTCGGGGGCTTCTTCTCCTTCAAAGGCGACGCATTTCGCGTGTGTGAGTTGTTCGATTTCGCGCAGGCGTGGCGCGAAATAGCGGCGGGGTCGCCATGTGCAGTCACGGTCTTCGAGGCGGATTATTTCGCGTCGCAGGGTATGCAGTAGGGCGCGTGTGGCGGCGGGTGAGGTCATGAGCACAGCAGGGTCGGAGGCGTTCTTCAGTTCTAGTTTGGGAGGTTCACGTCGCGTGGTGCGGCATACCTTGACGAAGTTGTCATAGCTGTCGCGGATGTCCCCCAACGCTGAGTCTGCCGCGCAGACTAGTACCGTGGTGGAATCGTCTGTAGGTAGGATTGCCATCGGTGCGCTTACCCGCTGAATGAAAGGATCTGCCTGAGGTGAGTTGGCGAAGCGAGCGACGTGTCCGAGGTTATCTGCATGAAGCTCTTCCTTTCGTAACCCACCTACGTATCAGTCATCCGTGCCGCCGTCATTCGCAGTTTGGATGAGAATGTGGCGTCCGTCGGGATGGGTTGGCGTGCACCGCCGACGCCGGCGGTTGGTAAGCGGCTAAGTGGGCGTGGTGTCTTGCGCAGTGCGTTGTGATAGTTACGGTGAGGCGTAGTGCGTTGGGGGCTTGAGGGATCAGTTGGTTCGTCGGTGTTAGCCTGTAGCAGCTCGTTGTCTGTTCCCATTTTGTGCGCGGCCTGCGCGATTTCCGGTGTGCAGGCTTTAGTGGCGATGTGTGAGAGGGTCTGGAGGGCGGAGAGCATTTTGGCGAAGCCAGTGCCCGCCGCGTATCGTGGGAGTTTCGAGCGGATAACGTTATCTTTTGCCATCGTGCGGAAGAGTTCAGTTAGTTGCTTCTCGTTGTGCGGATTCGTGACTGTTTCGATCGCCGACACGAGGTCGTCTACGAATGCGTCGGTGGTGGCGAGAATACCGGTGAATGTTTTACGGTGGTTGACAGGTTTTGGAGCCGTTGACACGGTCGGTGGGTCTTCTTTCCCCGATCTGCGGGTTTGCCGCTCTCCGTTGACCATCGTGGGGTCACCTTCTACTCGTGGGTAGTTCTTCTTCGTTATCGTGGTTGTTGGTGGTTCGAAAACTGCACAGGATTCGCGACTCTCACTCGCGCGGCCGGGGTTCAATTCCCCGAGAGGGAACTGGTGTAGACACAGCTTTCGTCGCATTTGGCATTGATCTTATACTAGGAGTTATTGCTTCTGTCTTAAACCCAAAGCTAGCCAAAACTTTTTATATTCCTATTACATTGCTAAACTTGTTCGGAACATATTTTTGTGCGGTAGTAAAGTGTGCGTACACTCAACCATTCAAATATGGGTCGACTAAAATGCTTGTTTCTGAACGTGGTAAATCTATACCCACGCATCCAATCGTAGTGTGGCGTTAGCTCCCCGAGGTCGACCAACATCGCAGTGATGGGGTCAAAGATCAACGTGCGGAACGAGCGGCCCACGGTGCGGAAGCGCGTGGCCGCCACCATCCAAGCGAAGCGAAACGCACGCAGCGCGAGGAAAGAGCTGAAGGAGCAGCAAGTGCTCGATACCGAGCGAACGGGGCATCTCACCGCCGATGGCCTACTGGAGCGCACGACAACAGTTCGACAGGAGGACATTCGTGCGGCGGTTGACAGGTCGGCGGCGACCCGAGGCTCCTTCCAACTCGACCTTTCCGATACGAAGCTAGGCCCCTACAATGTAGCGCAGTACTCGCGCAGCGGGCGCTCACTTCTCATTGCGAGCGAGCGCGGGCATCTCGCGGTTACCGAATGGCGCTCTGCGAGGTTGCGGTCGGAGTTCTTCGTCAACGAGGCGGTCCGCGATGCGCTTTTCTTGCATAGCGACAAGTTTATCGCGGTTGCACAGCGGCAACACGCTTACATATACGACGATGCAGGCGTGCAACTGCACGTGCTTCGCGAACACCGCGACCCCGGCAAACTCGTATTTCTGCCCCACCACTTGTTGCTAGCGTCGTCATCTGCGCCATCCTCGTCGTGGTCTCGCCTCGTCTACACCGACACCACCACGGGCTACAAAGTGGCATGCCACGAGATTCGCGCGAGGGAGAAGAACCTGAGTGCAATCAATTCACTGTGTTACAATTCGTTGAACGGTGTGATACATGCGGGTCATTCGAATGGCGTCGTGAGTCTATGGGGGCCGAGCAGTGCGAATCCGCTGGCGAGGCTGTTCGCGCAGCGTGGCGGCGTACGGCATGTCGCAGTTGATGCGGCGCGCAACGTGATGGCAACTCTTGGCCACGATGGAACACTGAAGGAACATGACTTGCGCACTTTCCAAGTGCTGGCCGAACAACGTTCCATGTCGCTCGCGACCAGCATGACGTACAGTCACAAATCGCTATTAGCCGTTTGTGGTGGCGCAAGTGTACAAATCTGGAGGGCGCGACATCTCGTGAAAGACGACGTGAAACCGTACATGACGGAGAGATACCACGGCCGACGGCCGACGAACTTAGACTTCTGTCCGTACGAAGACGTGCTGGCCGTGGCGCACGAGGGCGGCATGTGCAGCATGCTGGTGCCAGGCGCGGGCGAGGCGACGTTCGACTCGCTGGCACCGAATCCGTACCTGACGCGGAAGCAAGCCGCGAACGCGGAGGTGCGGGCGATGCTGGATAAGCTACCGATGGAGACGATCGCGCTGGACCCGAACTTCATCGGCGAGGTTGACCCCGACCCGAGCGCGCGCGCCAAGGAGATGGAGAACGTCGTGCACGAGGCGGAGGTCGCCGCGCGCGAGCGCAAGCTCGGCGTGAAGCGGGCGAAGGGCAAGAACAAAATTGGGAAGCGCGTCAAGAGGAAGGAGGCGCACCGCCTGGAAACCAGGCGCTTGGAAATCGAAGAGAAGAAGCGGAAACGCGACGACATGTTCAAGCTCAAGAAGCGAATCGAGGCGGAGCGCGAGGCGGAAGAGAAGAATAATGACGGCTCGAATAAGGTCGTCACACCGCAGCGTGACTTACCGGCTGCGCTCAATCGCTTCTTGCCGAAGAAGAAAGGCGCCCCTAGTACACCAAAGTAAATGTAATACCTGACAGTCTTCTTACTCCGAAATCGATGTTCGTTGTAATGTGCCCGTCTGCTTGACTGCTTTGAGGTAGTTGGCATTGTTTCGAAGGTTCATTTATTTCAACAAAAGGCGTGTTAATGTAGCGTAGCGCGATCGGGTTTCGTGCGATAGACCCGATGTGGAAATGCGTCGTACTTGCGCTTCGACAGCGCGGCTAGAATTGCATCGAGTGCAAGCCCCTGTGGTCCTTCGTACCAAAACAAGGGCCATATCCGTTCCATCAGCCGAATCTTGTCTAGTGCTTCGTCGACGTCTATTGTGCGCAACACGTCGTTTAAATCGGCGATGTCGGGTGGCCGTACCCAGACAGCGATGCGGTCGTACGGGACCACGTCCTCGAATGCGAGTTCTTGTCGCTCGCTAAGCACCACGGGAACGCAGCCCAAAAGAACGGCGTAATACGGCCGTGGGCTCCAGGGATGCCAGCCCTCGGGTGCGAGGCAGAACAAGGAGTCGCGCATATTGGCGAGGTAGTCGTCTGCACGTACCCCGGAGATGTGGAACCCGGGCATCTCGGCGCCGTGCTTCGCGAGGTACTGGCGCACGCCGCCGGAGTAGTTGGCGCCGCGGTGGTCGGAGATCGACGCGCTGAACGCCTGGCCGCCGAACATGGCCATGTGGGGGCGGCGCGCGAGCACGCGTGCGTCGGGGGACGCGGCCCCGTCGACGTAGACGGGGGTGAGGTAGTGGTCGAGGGCGGGCGGGATGACGATGTCCTTCCTGGCGGTGTACTCCATGTCGTCGGAGCGGAAGTCGCCGTTGTGTGTGAGGAAGACGCCGTTGCGGATGCGCGGCCAGTGGCGCCCGGCGAGGCGCGCGCCGAAGCCCTGCGTGAACGTGTACACATGGTCGCGGCCCTGCGAGCGGTTGTAGTACGGCCACTTGTGCGCGATGTAGTCCATCGCCTCGTCGTACATGCGCCCCGTGCGCGTGAGGTTGTTGGGGTGGTTGTTCAGCAGGAAACACGTCACGTAGATGGGCACGTAGAAGAAGTGCGCCTCCGCCGCGTCGCGCGTGCGCGCCTCAGACCGCAGCAGCCCGTGGTGCACGCGCACCTCCGCCGAGTAGAAGTTGGTGTCGCAGTGCGGGTCGCGCACCGGCGACGGCTGCTCGTGCGAGCGCTCCACCTGCAGTCGGTTGTACTTCGGCGGCAGCGTGTACACGTACACCCGCACGTCGTCCTTCCCCCGCGTCGCCCGGCTCAGGATGCGCGCCGCCTCATGCCCCGCCGACACCTTGAGATTCCGGATGTCCGTCAGCGCGTCCGACACGGGGCCTAGCGGCGACAGGTACGCCGATAGCCGCGACGCCACCAGGTACAGCGCGAAGGCGTGCAGCACCCATGCGAGTGCGATTTGCAATGGCTGCGGTCGCGCCGAGCTCATCACGCCACCGCGATGATAGTCACCGCGTTCATTCCTTCACCCTTCCATCAGGTTTCGCCCCTGCCGTTTTTGTACGGCTGGGCCAACTTCCAGGTGGTACAAAACGCAATGACGGACGACCGCATACGAGGCCCGTGTTCCTCTACTTAATATACGTAATTCCATTTTCTTGTGGGTTTCGTTTCAGCTCTTCCTCGAGTTGAACGTCGAGCAAGAAACATGAGGAGTTATGAAGTTCGCTTGAGAATTGAGGATACAGACAAACACGGCGGAATCTTCGTTCTCTAACTTATTGAGGGCACTACCGGACTACAAATACAAAATGGAAGTCTACACAGTCCGGAGAGGTAACAAGCAAAGTTCTTTATCCCTGGGAGTAAACCTTGAGAAAACGCGAGATGCCGCCGAAAAATGCGCCTAACCCACCAGGCTTCTCGCTATCGTCGTCGCCGCTCAACTGTTTCTCGATATCCTCGCCGGACGGCCGTTCGTCAAGCTGCGCAACAAGCCGAAACCCGACCGGGGTGCCCGGGGCGTCGACCCACAAGCCCCACTTGGTGGGGTAGGCGCGGAGGACGACGCCCCACGGGGCGGTGCGCAGGTAGTAGGCGGACACGAAGGTGTCGATGAAGCGGGCGCGCAGCTTGCGTGCGTTGAGGGAGAGCCCGGTGACGCCCATGTCGATGAGGTCGGGGCACAGGACGACGACGGGGGTGTCGCCGGCGTCGTTGACGACGGCCTCGAGGCGCTGGACCTCGCTGGCGCGGGGGGTGACGATGAGGGCCGCGGCGTCGCCGGGCACGACGCTGTCCTGCTCGATGCCGGTGACGGCGACGCAGGGCGGCGCGTCCGGCCAGTCGCGCAGGAGCAGCGCGGCCGCGCCCGAGTCCGGCAGGAACACGCGCACTGTCGCCTCGGCGTCGTTGCCGCGCTGCAGGCACGGCGCCACCATGCGCACGACCGGCATCGTGTTCTTCAGCAGCGTGTATGTCTCGTCCCCGTTCGACGTGTCGATCTCCACGAACATCCGCGTCTGCCCCGCGTCTATACACGCCGCAATCGACTCGCACGCCTGCGCGCACGCGTCCGACAACGACCCCGGAATCGGCGCCACCCGCATCTCCTCGCTCGTGCTCGGCTCAGCGCACATCCGAGGCCGCCGTGCACATGTTTGTGTACGATTTGGAGCGCATGTGCGTGGTAGGACGGTGCCCGCGAACGCAGTGCATGCGTGGCGTCGCAAACGTCTTCTTTCCATAGCGATACGGAACGCAATGGCGAGAGAGATTGCGGTTGATCTCAACCAGGTGGAAACCGAACGTGCCAGTTCACAAAATTTTCGGTGTTTAAAAAATCCCATTATGTATCGCGTCTGCGTACCCAGAGCACGGATTGAGCGTGATAGTCATTGAGGTTGGCGATGGAGCGCATTGCGTTTAGTACTGCAAGTCCATTACCAATATCGGCAAGAAACCTGCGATATGTGGGCAAACACACCCCTCGTTGTGCGGCACAACCGCCGCGACGTATCGGCGCGGTAGCGAAGGATATGCAGGGCGCGTTGCAATCCGCGTTACGCGCACGGCATAGTCGAGTTACGTTGGAGTTGCCGCCCGGCGCACGACTGGGCACCGAGAAGCGGAAGGAGGAGGGGCGAGTGGGGGGCGACCGGGAGCTGTGCCGGATCATCTCGTCGATGTTCGAGGGCACTGGGCTGAAAGTGCACGCGCTGTTCTCGACGACCGACTACGCGAACCTGGCGAAGAACATGTGGGGGCCGCTGGCGGAGTGCAGCATCGGGGACTGGGGGAACTGGACGTCCGGTCTGCGGAAGAAGGGGGGGTTCGGGAAGAAGAGGGAGAGCGTGGCGCACGCGAGCAACGTCGACGTGCTGCTGGTGGTGAGCCCCACGGCGGACCAGCTCAACCGCGTGAAGGTGCTGTCGGAAAAGTGGGGCCTGGACAAGCTCATCCTGCTGCTCAACGCCAGCACGAAGGGCGCGCCGGTGGACGTGGCGCGCTTCGTCGACGAGGAGTTCGAGCCCGTGTACTGCTACAGGCCCAACCCGCACCCGAAGTGGGCCGGCGGCGTGCTGTTCAGGAAGTACCCCGACGACTGGGTGTTGTGTCGCCAGCCGCCCGTGGGCTTCCTCAAACAGATGTTGTGCTCGCCCGAACGGCCCTCGCTGGATGAGATTTCCGAGGCGTTGAAGAAAGAGGGCGAGAAATCCAGCGCGTCTGTGCTCGACAAGTTTTCTGCTTTCATGGGCAACGAGTAAGCCCGTCTCGTCTTGCTGCCTGCGCTGACTGTCCGTGATCGTGATGGCTTGTTATATTTGCTGGGAAGAATGAGTAGCAGCATCCTGGACTGCAACTCGTATAAGGGAGATGAATCGATTGCCCTTTCTCTCTTCTACCCTCATTGATGATAGAGTTTCGATTGGTGTGGAAAAGCAAGGAAGTGACATTGTTCATTGTACTACTTGGATCACAAACTATGGTCAAGAATCGAAGGCTTCCGCAGGTAACGAAGTTGTATTATTCGAACTCTTGTTTTTATGTCGTGAGCCATGGGCCCCTTGAGCAGAGTGCCGGCTGTATCACTCGAACGTCAATTGTTTATTCGGGGAGCGAACACGATTGCCATGTTGAATGAGGCCAATTTGTTGTACGGGATATTGCGATGCGCGATGCGATGTTCATCGCATCACGGATATACCAATTGAACGGACCAATCCTCAGATGCACCGTCTTTCGAGTGCATCTCGCGTCGCATGGGGCGTGGTTTCTGATCCAGCAAGTCGACAAAGTCAACTTCGAGTTGGATGACACAAAAATGGGCCGGCATCTCACCCTCCAGTACGTTCTGGCATTCTTTCTGCATCACGCCGTCCACCGCGCTCCCAGGCGCGGGCAGCGCCCACCACGCGCGCTGTTCCGCCGAAAGCTCGCGCCACAGGTCGGAGCGCGCGCCCTCGTCGACTTGCAGCGTTCCGGACAAACGGAACTGCATCTTGCGCTCCGGGAAGTACCAGCACAGTTCGCCGTACTGATTGCCGCCATTGAAGATGTCGTCGGCCTTCCCGCTGCGCAGGTCGCTCACGAACCACACGCCCGTCGCGTCCGCGGAGCGCACGTTAATCGTTCGGTTCGCTGGGCGTCCGCTCAACGGCCCGCTCGAATCGCAGCGCACCGTCGCAAGTTGTGCCCATGTAGCGCCGACGCGTTCATTGGATGCCTCCATACAGTCTTGCAGCTGCTCATACCAAGTCATGGTACCCCACTACTCGCAGCGCAACGAGTTGCAAAGCCTCGTTTCCAGGCACCCCTGGTTTCACGGCAATGACAGCAAGTAAGGTAAGCAGATTCGAGAGGTACGCAAGGAGAGCAGCGTGGGGAAAGCGCTTAATTTCCGTGTTTTGTGCTCAATTTTTCCCTTTAATTGCGGACTGGGAGAGTACGATGAGAAAAGTGTTACGAGAGAAATCAAACTGTGGGAATTGAAAATTTTTCCGACCCTTAAAATTTTGGCTGAGACGGATAAACAGTGTTTTAGCGATCGTGCACGAAGCACGAAGCAGACATTTGACGTTCTTGGTCCTGGTTGTAAGTACGAGAAAAAGGCTTAGCCTGGAATTCTATCCGTTCTTGTAAACAATTGTCCAGTCTCTCGGCTAAACCAGGAACAATTAAAAGACACCGATGCTTGCAAGAACGTGCTTTCCACGGCTCCCCAGGAGTAGGCGATTTATAATGTCTACTTTTTCTCAACAGTTCTATACGTAGCGTTCAGGGCTTTGTTTCGCCGCAAGAGCAATCGAAACCAAACCGAATGAATTCTGTTCTTATTCATCGGGTCTAGTACAATCCCAGAACTCATCTTTTTCATTTTTACTTGGTTATTTCGCTTCTTAGAGTGATACAACTCTTTCTATTTTGGAACGAACTACCTTCTCGAATTCACTTCATGATCCCAATTATAAGTCGCTTAGGGTTTTATTCAAAAAGATTAGAAAAATATTTCACATAAACATGAATAGATTCTGGGTAAAATTTAGGAAGAGAAACTTGCGGTAGTATGAAACACAATTGGAAACCAATTCCATAACGGCTTTCAAAGTTCTTTACACCATAAAAGAAACCTACATTGCAATGTACCTTCTGATGAAAATTTGAGAGCTGAACCGGTAGAATAGTTTTCAACTTAAGATGGAACGCTAGGTACTCCGAAGGCGACCAGAACTGTCAATATAGGGAAAAGAAAAAAATCGGCTTTTTTATTTCTCGTATTTAAATTTCATTATAGTTGAAATAGAGATAAAATCAATAATAGACAGTAGCAATGGTATATCGCAGAGGAATTATTACAGAGTACATCAATCAAACTAGATTTGTCCCTATTTCTAGTAACATAATAATCCATTCTCCAATACAACTCAACAATAAGATTTTATAATAATAAACTATTTTGGAAGTATAGGGTAGATCAAGTTTTCAGCTCCTATGCTTTTGAAACATATTAGTTACAGTACGGGATACGTTTATCCTATTCTTGACCCAAAGATACAACTAAGACGTCGGATATTGTTTCTAGTCGGACTGATGCCGGATTTAAAAATGAAGATACAAAATGAGACTATCTAAACTGCTCTCCGTGTAACATTTTCGGCGAAGAACGAAATTTAAATAACCTATTTGGAAGGAAATAATTCAATAGACATCTACATTTTCTTTCGTGTTAGTACCCGAACGGTATTCAAAAATTCAAAGGCATGCTCTAGATTAGCCAATGTAGATCGTCAATTGTCTAGTGCTCAGAACATTTATGCTGCTAGCTGATCCTAATAGAAAATACTCGAATTAGAGGCTAGAATTCGATATATTTTATGGGGCCCGCGAGCAGGATCTTTTATGCAATCTTCTTCACATTTCTTACTTCGATGGAATCGAAACTACCAGAATGATATAATCAGTTTAATTAACCTAAATTCGACTACAGTACTTTTCAATTTATGGAATCATTGTGTGCTACAATATTCCCAAGGTTGAATTTTAATCATAGAGAGCCACTTTATATTTTCAGATGAATGATTATGCAATCAGTTATCAATATCC
>JAAUYH010044325.1_pt1 | contig 11899 bp, 7 predicted proteins | sample 7278061 | NCBI WGS metagenome assembly JAAUYH01 (sample SAMN14350203, study PRJNA611818) | marine sediment metagenome | isolation source: surface marine sediment (0.6m) | place: French Polynesia: Moorea | collected 2018-08 | reverse complement strand
GCAGGCCTTGGCACGTGGGCGTTCTCTACGACAAAGACGATCGCTTCGCCCGGCTGGTGCTGGACATCTTTCACCAGCATCACGAACTCACCGTGGGCGAAAATGAGCCCTATGCCCTCACCCATGCGCGCGACTACGCCGTACCCATCCACGGCGAGGCCCGCGGTATCCCCCATGTCGAGTTAGAGATTCGCCAAGATCTCATCGCCGATGCTGCCGGGCAAGCCGCATGGGCCCAGCGGGTGGCCGTGGTGCTCGACGAAGCCCTGGACCAACTGCGAGATGCGGGCGGGGGGGTCTAACGCCGCTGTGTCCTCGACTGGCGTACGCCCGCTCACACAGTTAAGATTTTTTGGGAAACAGGGTTTTGCGCATGCGGCCGACGGCATGCTCCATTTCTACCAGAGCCTCGATCATGTGCAGCGTGGACTCATCTACACCCAATAGCTGGGCCGCCTTGGCTGCTGCCTCTCGCTCCTCCACAGCATAATGACCATCGGCGCGCGAGATCTCAATGGCGTCGCGCAATAGCGCACGAGCGCGCAAGCCCCCTTTGGTGATGACGCCCAGCAAGTCTTCTAACTTGGCGCCATCGCAATCGAATTGCTCCACTTCGGCGATGACGTTCGGCGAGGCGCCCAAGCGCTGTAGGCCACGGCGGATGGCCTTTTGCTCGGCCTCGGGAATTTCACCGTCGGCGCCGACGATATACTTGACGGCCTTGGCATAGTTGAGCACCACCGTGTCGTTGCCGGGAAGACGTCCGTAGCGCTGCCTTACTGCGTTTGCATCATAATCTGCCATTGCTGAGCTTCTCCTTCGCGGCCAACAGCATAACAGTACATGGCGCCCACGTCGACAGCGGCGACGCCATTGTCTCTATCCAATGCAGTCGGATATATCTTCGACGACGCCAACGTCGAAGACGCCAACGTCGAAGACGCCAACGTCGACGACATCGACATATTGGGCCCGTCCACCCCTGCCGTCAGATTGCCGAGGGCACGGGAAATGGCGGTGGTCTCTCGCTCCAGCTGGCATAACCGCAGCTGGCGAAATCGCTCGACAGCGGCGCCTTGGCGCTGGATCAAATCGTCGATGTTGTGGGTCCAGGACTGCAATGGCCCTGCAGCCGGGACTGCGCCTGCGTCTCCGTTAGCGTCTGCCTTGGCGTCTGCTTTGATCATTGGCGGCACATCCCAGGGCAATGGCGCCTGCAGGACATCGACGATAAACGAACTCAGCCGGCTACCGGCGACATCTCCGGCAAAATCGCGGGCGTCGTCCAACCTCTGCCAATTGTCGGCCAATGCGTAGAGCAATGCGCTCCCGCGCTGCCATGCGGCGTGCGATGCCCGCCAGTGGGCACCGATGAACCCCGCGATCAGACGCCAATAGGCCCATTCTTTATCGCGTATGCGCCGCTCTACCGCTGCCAGTACCGACACAGGCTGCATCTGATCCCGCGGTATTCGGCGCACAAATTCTTCGAGTTCTGCCGCCCTTACCATGCATGCGCTTTCATGGATTAGGGTCTGGCGCAGAAATGGATTGTGCTCGTTATCCACGGCCTTTTGCCACAGACACAACGCCGCTTGTGCCGTCGCCCGCGGGCCAAATAACCGCCATGCCGCTATCCGACCTGCGGGATCGCAATCGGTACTGTCGAGCAGATCGTCCAACCCGCGCACCGCGGCGCGAAAGGTCTCCAGCATGGTCAATATACGCCGCTGCGCGGTCTCCGGCACCCCACCAGCCCGCATCATGGGGACGATGAGGGGGGCAACTGATAATGGCCGCTCAAGCAAATAGGTCTGACATCGCCGCAACTCGCCGCCATTGGCACTGCGCGGTAAGACGCCCACCACTGGCAGCCCCAGCGCACGGGCGATATCATGGCTATTCATCGCTGCCACTGGCCTCGCCGCTGCCGCTTTCACCGCCGCTGCTGCTTTCACTGCCGCTGCCGCCCGGGTCGCCCGCCTCAGGCGAGGATACTTCATTGGCCTGCGCTTGTCCGCCGGGCTCTTCAGACCCGCCCGAGGCCGAGCCACGACCCTCGGCGGTGCCCGGCTCGCCGCTCTGATCGCTGTCGCTATTGCTGTCGCTATTGCTATTGCTGTCGCTATTGCTGTCGCTGTCGTTATTGGGGGCCCTATTCGGCGTATCCTCTGGGGCCGATACCGGAGATGAGGTCTCTCCATCGTTATCGCCAGTGTCATCGCCGACGTCATCGCCAGTTCCCGGGACCGCTGGTGGCGGCGGTGATGCGGCCGGGCCATCGCCGCCGTCGCTTCCCTGTTGCGTCGGCGTCCCAGGCGCACCAGCCTCGGCACTGGCATTAGTACTGGGCGACGTATCGCTCGGCTCGGACGGCGAGGTCAGCGCCGCCAAATACGTGCGTGCCTGCGCTACTTGATTGGCGCCAGCGTGTTCGTCGATATAACGCTGATACCAGCGTATCGCATGCTTGCGTGCGCCCTGTTTGCGAAACGATTCCGCCACCCGCCATACAACCCCCTCGCTCAGGCGCTGGATCGCGCGGGCTGCGGCCAATTCACCGTCGGCGCGGTCGTATTGCCCGCGTTCGATATGGCAGAATGCCAGCCCGACGAGGGCCTCGGATCCGGTGGGGTTATCGTCTATCGCCAATTCGTAGAGTTCGGCGGCCGTGCTGCAGGGCTTGCCTTTGGCCCGCGCCAGTAGCTCTTGGTACGACAGAGCAGCTACCGGCTTGGCCGCCGATTTGGCCGCCAATTTGGCCGCCGACTGGCCGCCCGCTCTCGACGCGGCATTCCTTGCCTGATTGGGCGCTGCTCCGCGCGCGCGATTATTCCTGCCCGCCCGTGCACGCCCTGTCGCCGGTGCAGTCGCCCCAGCGCCACCACCTTTGGCACCAGCTCCATTGGCCGATTCCTGTGGCGGCATGGGGTCGCTGGTATCGACTGCATCGACGGAACTATCATTGGCCGCGTTCCCCGCGCCGTATTTGGCGATCCAATCGAGCAAACGCTGCGCTCCTTCGTGCGCGGGATGCTGGTCGAGAACTTGTCGGCCATGCTCTTCGGCCCGCTCGTATTGCTTGTGCGCCAATTCGAATAACGCCAAGCGATAGCGCAGCTTCACGGCCCCCGGCGGTGCCGACCCTGCCAGTTCTTCGAGAGATCGACGGGTCTTGGCAACGCCGTTTTCCCTCTCCAAAGCCAGGGCTTGGATCAGGCGGGCCTCGTCCCCGTATCGCTCGTCACCGAGCACTGGGTGCAGTTGTTTGGCAATCTGCTTGGGCTTCCGCTTCTGCATGTGGAAAATGTCGGCCATCGCCAACTGAGCGCCGGGATGGTCCTTCGTCTGCTGTAATACCCGCTGGATGTTTTGCAGGGCTCGGTTCCGATACTCGCGGGCCTTCGTGCGGAGATTCCGTCGGCTGGCGGGCTTGTCGGCGGGCACAGCCAACACCCCGGCGCGGTCGTATAGATGTTGCGCCATGGCCAACAGGACCCGGGCATGAACCACCTCCAGCGCCAGATAGGTCTCTGACGATGTCTGCGCATCCAGACTGTTGTCTTTGTCGTTGGCATTGCCGGTATTGCCGGCATTACCACCGGCGCTATCATCGCTGCCGCTCTGCTCGTCATCTCGCTCCCGGGCCGCCAGCGCTCGCGCCAACAGACGCTCGCTTTCAGACAAGGACGTTTCCACGTCTGCTGCCAGGTGGGCTTCGGCAGTGCCGATCAGGGCAGAGATCGATTCCGCCTGCGCCGGCTGAGCGATCTCGCCCGCAGCCCCATGTTCGTTGAGCTCAAGCGAAAAGCTCTCCTCGCCAGTCTGGCGAAATACCAAGAGATAAATACACGCTGCGGCGACCGCCATCACCAGTAGGCAGCCGACGACGACCCAACGCCCAACCCCGCCGCGTCCGTCGTCCTCCTCAAGCCCCTCGATCGTGGGACTCTCGACCGACTCGGATGGCTGACCAAAACCAAAGGTCTCGCGCATCGGTCGAATCCGGGTGCCGGCAAAGGCCACATCGGCAATATCGTCGGTGCGCATTTGGCCCTTACTCGGGCCCTGATGGGCATCGCTATCGCCGAGGTCGGATGCCTCGTCCCCGGCGTCACGTGCGCTATTTGCGCCCGATTCCTCGGCGATCGAAACTGCCGAAGCCGCCGTTTGCCGTTTGTCAGCCTCATCTCCGCGCTCTGCGGACGCATTACCCGATTCCTCGGCCAGCGCCTGGCGCAATTCCGTCACTGGGTCGGTGGCCATGTCGGTCGCCGAACCGGCCGCCGAACCGGCCGCCGAATCAGCCACAGCCTCACCGTCCTTGTCGGCCTCATCATTCTCCGACGACAACGTCACCGATAAGGCTGACGGCATGGGATTGTGCGGTAAATCCTGTGCTGAATCGTGTGCTTTTTCTGCTGAATCACGACCGGCGAGAAGGCCGATCGGATTCGGCGCCGTTTTTTCCGTGGGATCAACGGTGGCATCGTCTCTGCGACGGCTTTGTTCATTGTCGCCCTGACCGCCCTCACCGCCGTTTGACACGCTTTGCCCCCGCTCCGCAGGCGATCGGCCACCGGATAGATGGATGATATCTTGCTGTTGCGTATCGATGGTTTTTTCTTCGAAATCGATGTGCAACGAGTCCGCATCACCCGCGCCGGGTGCAGCAGCCGCCGTCGAGGCGCCATCGGATGGCGTCGAGGCGCCATCGGATGGCGTCGAGGCGCCATCGGATGGCGTCGAGGCGCCGTTGGCTCCAGAGTCCCCACCACCGGGGTCATCGTCAGTGCGGTCGTCGAGGAATGCCGGCGCCGCCGATGGATCTAGCGCGGGTAAATCGCGCTCGGTACTCGCCTCTTCCCGTGCGGGTCGACGCATGGCACCGGCGGCCTTGGCCCCACCGGGCGCCAACGCCGATGCGGGGAGAATGGGCGAATCCGGCACCAACTGCGCCGACGAATCCCGCCCGTCGTCCGATCGCAATTGTTCGGCGCTGGCGAAAAAAGGTTCCAGCTCGGGGATATCGCCCAGACGCTTCCAACTCTTGCCGGTGCGAGAGATACCCGAATCTCGACTCACCTTGCCAGTGACGATCCACTGCTGCAGTGTGGCCAACTCGCGGCATAGTTTGACCTCATCCCCGTGCATGCGAATGAGCCAATGGCGCGACTTGGGCTTGGGCGTGCGTTCGCCCGACTCGCTCAGATGAAAGGGGCCACTTGGCTCGCCGCTCAATGCGGCACTTGGCACCGCGCTCGGCACGGCACTTGACCCGGCGCTTGGCCCGCCACCGGGACCTTCCGGGGTGACAGGCCCAGTGCGCGAGGACTTCGCTACGTCTTGGCGACCGCTTGAGCCGCCATGAGCAATGGCGGCGAGAGACAGGGCTGGCAAACTCGGTTCAGTCGCAATCGCCCCCCAATCAAACTCCTGGCTCATCGCGGCACTGCGGCCACCATGTTGCTGCTGAGGACCCACAGCGACACCGTCGGGGGTTTGCGCACTGATCCCCAGGGCCGTTCGCTTGCGTACACGGACGCGAAATACGTAGCCACAGTGCGTACATTTGACTGTTACGCCCTCTGGCTTGATGCGGGATTCGTCGAGCTCATACTCGGTACCGCACTTCTCGCAGCGTATGTCCATCGGCTCTATCGGTGACCGCAGGCGAGCAGAATGATTCGCAATGCGTCGTGGCAAATCCGTGGGTGTAATGCCGGACCGCACTCGCGTCGCAGCAGATTGACAAGTCAATCGCTAATATATCAGACCCAATCGCGGTAAGTGAATTTTGAAACCAATTCGAGCCGTTAAGCGCCTCATTTGCTCTCCGACAAACCGAGCAATGGCCATACGTGCACGATATCATACACAGACGGACAAATTTCTGCAGCATCAACGTGCGCGATCGTGATGTGGACCATCTGCACTCTGATTACATGATCTCAGGGTCAATGGAATACATTTGCGGTGGTCTGGTCGGCGGCGGCGCCCCCCGCGATAACACCACACCCAACTCGCGCACACGAAATCCGGTCCCCATGGCCGCCATCGTCGCCGCCGGTGCCGCCGTCGATAGTCGCGCGCGCAGTGGCAACGCCGCATCCAACCACTCAGCCGTTCCCGACAACGCATTCATGACCAAGGTGAACAGATCGCTCATATCCATGGCGACGGCGGGCCCGAGCAGTACCTCGCTGTCCGTGGTCTTGGCCCCTAGATAGCCGACGAGATCCCCCCGCCGTCGGGCGACCAATCGCACCCCAGCACTCAGATCGCCACCGCGCTCGTTGCCGGTGAGTTTGCGGTCAAAGCGCTCCAACTCGTCGATATCGCTCTGGGAAAACGCGCGCACTTCCAAGCCGCGCGAGTTGGCCAGTCCAGGCGCAATGCCCGGTGGCCGGTCCACATGAGCCACGACATCGACGACGCCAAAGCCACGGCCCGCATACAGCGCGTAGGCCGAGGGATTCCAAGCGTCCACGTACAAACGCGTGGCCGATGCGCCCTCATCGTCGGCGCGGCGCAGCAATTCATCGAGCACTGCCCCACCAACTCCGCGCCCTTCGGGAAACGCGGCAACCGGCCCCACAGTGGCCACCTCCCCGCGCAGACGCACACAGCCAACACCGACAATGGCGCCGCCCTCTTCCGCGACGACCACGTGTCCCTGTCGGGATTGGCGCTCGCGATCGAGGAGATCGCGCGCCTCGCCATCACCCGTCCACGGAGATTTGTAGCCGCGGGTATGAGCAGAATGAGAGAATGCCTGCTGCAAAAGCGCGGCAGCATCTTCCAGATCACGGGCCTTCAGGGTGCGGATATCCACGATTTGAGCCTCGGGTGCATACGGGAAAACATGCGGCGACGGCCGCCCGCCGCGTCAATCTCCATGTTTGCTCTGCCGGTCTGTCGATGGGGTCACTACACCGATGTCGGCGTTTTTCGTCGCAGCTTGAATTTGGCCCATAATATTGGCCATAGCGACATCAAACCGGCGCAGGCGCAGCGAGATCTCACGGGCGATATTGAGCACGAGCAAGGTATAGCTCTGGGGATCCTCCCGGTACAGACCGGCCAGTGAACCATGACCGAGCAAAAACACCGACGCTGGCGCCCGCAGCCAGACATCGGCCGAACGGGGCTGAATGTCGAACAGCGACATTTCACCGACCACGTCTCCGGGCCCGAGCGTTGCGATGCGGGCTTCTGTGCCGTTATCGGCGCGTTTGCGGATCTCGAGCAGGCCACTGCGAACCACTGCCATGTCTTTGGCTGGCTCGCCTTCGGAAAATAGCTTGCGATCGCGGCTCGTCTCTATGCGCTCCACATTCGCGGCTATCCGGGTAATCACATCGCCGCGCAATCCCGCAAACATGGAAAGACCGCGTAACAGTTCGATGTCTGCCTCGTTCAACACGTCACTTCCTCGGTCTCAATTTTTAGGGTGCCATTCCCGTATGTCGACCGTACGTGGCCCGACCCAGCTTGTAAAGACCGTACTGACTCATACCCGGATCTCTACGGACCACGGACCGATTTCGCCCGCACCCATGGCGCGCGCGCCCATAGCGCGCGCTGTGATCGCGCGCGCTCACAGCACGCAACGCAGCCGCGACATCGGCGGTCACCGATGCTGGCAGGGCCAACGCCCAATCAGTACTCAGGTCGTGCTCTCGGCAATCCGCACTGCGGCCGCGGCATCGGCGGCCGAGCAGATATATCGGCCCTTTCCAGCAATATCGACGACCACGACCGGGCCAAAACGTGGGTAATGCGCATCCAAGGTGCGCACCCCATCGCGCAGCTGCTCGGCGCTGGCATCAAACGTCTGCCGCGACAGCGGCTTGCCGTCCAAAAACACCTCGGACAAGAATTCGAGCGGGGCGAGAAAATCGGCCCCTTCGCGAATCAGGCGATCGCGCACCTGGCCCGGAATGACATCGCCAGCAGCCACACTGACCGCGATGAGCGACTCGTAATCGCCCTTGCCCAAGGTGGCGGCAATGTCCAAGTCGAAGCGTTCGGGCAAGAACTTGAGCAACAGGCGCTCCCCGTCGGCGCTGTGAATCGCAAAAGGAGACGGAGCTGCGGTTTTGCCCGCAGGCTCGGCGCTGGCCGTGGACGGCGAAGTGTCGGCCTTGCCCTTGCCCGATTCCTTTGCGCCATCCTTGGCCTTTGGCTTGGCGCCATTCTCGGCGCTCGACTTAGCGCTCGGCTTCGCCCCTGGTTTGCGCTCGCGCACGGCCTTCGCGGGCGCCCCCGGCATCAGCGAAAACTGCGCGATGGCGGCCAATTCCGCCTCCATCGCCAACGACTTGCGCACATCCCACGTACCGTCGTCTTCGAGCACGTCGAGTACGATGAGGTCGGCGTGGCGCTCGATGCGCGGGGTATGCAGATTGGCCAAGATCGCCTGCTCATCCAGCTCTTCCAACCGCTTTTCATAATTGACTAACTTGGCCTCAAACTCGCTCTGCGACAGCTGCCCAGCCCGGCGCTTGCCATCGCCGTCCACCATGGGATCGAGCACCCAAGATAGTAGAGCCAGGGCGCGCAAATCGACCACCGAACGGGCTATGAGGACCGCATCCCCCCACGTTCCGAGAGCGGACAGTCGGCCCACGCGCAAGGGCAGGGCCTGGCAGATGTCGAAGAGCCGCTCTTTTTCCGGACGCAAATCCAACTTGACGATCGGCTCGACCCGCGGATCTTTGCGCATGGGGGCCACCGAATCGTCGATGAGCATGATCCGACGTTCGCCGCGACGACGAAACGGCATCGAGGGCGACAGTTCCATCTCAAAGCGGGGATCCTGCATGTCGGGATCAAGGACTTTGCGCTGCGACAAAAACTCCTTACCACCGAGGGCCTCAATCATATCCTCGGGTGCCGGGGGCTCTCCGCGGAGGAAGATCAAATCCAGAACGAGACTGTCGAAAGCGAGCATGTGAAGGCGTTTTACAGGTAGCCGCTTCGCTGGCGCAAGCCCCACTCCAACCCCAAACACAGGAGAGCCAACAGCAGCAGCGATGGCCTGCTCCATAACTCGACGTCAGTACGCTGGTCCACGCGCACAATGCGGGGTGGCTCAAAGGGCAAATCGTATGGCAAGGCATCGACCTGCCCCAAATACTGTGCTCCCGTCATTGCCGCAATGGTGCGCAAGAGGGCGTCATCGGCAGCGGGATGCTCGAACTCCACACCGACCTCCTTCATGACCAAGATATCTTGGCCCCGTACTTCTTGGCCGTCGACCTTGGCAGTCCCAGTCACGCGATACACACCGGGATCGAGCGCGCTCAACTCATGGTGGGCGCGACCATCGGCGCCGGTCGAGAGCTCGACGGTGGCCACCGTCTCGACCACGGCCGGATCACTGCCGCGATCGACCCTGAGTGATACCGGCGTATCGCCGAGCGGTTGATAGTCGCGCTGAAACAGCTGCACGTCGAGCCGGACCGTTTCGCCCGGACCGTATTCCGTGGCATCGCTCTCGACCCGAAGCAGTTCGAGTTCGGGATCGCGAATGAGCCAGCGAATCGCATTCTGCCAAAACTTGGCAAAATACCGGCCATCGTTTTGCCCACGCCCGGCCGCGACAAACCCCCAGCGCCACAGGGAGTCGGTGGTGACCACCATCGTGCGCCCGTCCTGGTAGCGGCCGGCAACGATGACGGGCATCGGCGTGCCGCGGGCTGTGCGCAGCTTGGGGTGCACCGCCAGTGCCACCGCATCGCGCTTGACGTCCCCGACCATGTTGACCCCTTCAAATTGCGGCAGCTGCAACCAGGTCTGTAGGTTGTCGTCGGCCCGGTAGCGCAGCGCCGTAACCGGATGGGTCCTGCCCACCTGCGTGAGCCGCGGACGAAACATCTCGGTGTCGAGCAGGGGGTTATCGGCACCGGACCCATCGGTGCCCAGGGGATTGGAAAAGCCCGGCCTGAGCCGCTGCATGAGGCGGCGGTCGCCCAGGAGCCTCAGCGGCAGAGCCTCGGCCACGGGCGTGCCCACGTAGCCGCCAGAGCTGAAGGAGTGGGGTCCGCCCAGCATCACGAGCGCCCCGCCACCGGCCACATAGCTGCGGATATTTTCCAGATACGCGCCAATGCCGTAGGGACCGTAGGCAAAATCCTGCAGCACGATCACGTCGAACGACGGCAACTCCTCTTGAAAGAGCTCCCGCGTGGGAAATGGAATCAGCGACAACTCACTATTGGCCACGCCGCTGTGATCGTCCGGGGTGCGCAAAATAAAAAACGAAATCAGATCGACATTGGGATTTTGCTTGAGCATGCTGCGCAGCGCGTGCACGTCCCAAGAGGGCTGTCCGGCGACTTGCAGCACCCGGATCTTATCGCGGATCACCCGCAGGACAAACGCGCGGCGGTTATTGCTCGATACCGCCTCGTCTTGCCCCACCGGCGTCGACACCTCGTAGACGAACTTGCCCACCCGCGGCGGGGTAAATTCAAAGGCCACCGTAACCTCGGGGGTGTCGGCATCAAACTCGACCCAGGTTTGCCTGAGGGGATACCCCTCCATCGACAAGGTAACCGGCAGCCGCGTCCGCTCGTATCCAGTGGCGCGAACCACCACCTCCACCCGGACCACGGTGCGCACAAAGGCAAACTCATCGGCCAACACCCGGGCCACCGCCACGTCGCGCAGCCCGGTCTCCCCGGTCCAAACCGTGTGCACACGGGTCTCCAGCATGCGCAGAAATTCGGCGGTTGTGCCCTCGCCAGCGTCGACAAAGCCACCTGTGCCAACCCCGTCAGAGATGAGCACCACCCCGGCCAGTTCGTCGCGCTCGTAGCGATTGCGCACTTGATCGAGGGCCTGACGCATCCGCGTGGTATCGCCGAGGGGTTCGCCGCGGGCCACACTCTTGGCAGACGAGGCCACCAGCGAGTCGGCAAAGCGATACACGTCGATCACGTGCCCCTGTCGCCAGGCGGCAAAAGCGTCGCCTGAGCCCTCAAGGACAGCCAATGCCTTATCGAAACGAGATGGCCCCCCGGGCGCGTCCGATAGCGACATCGAGCGCGAATCATCGATCAGGACCGCGACGTGATTGGGCTCGCGCGCCACTTCGCGCAGCTCGATGGCGGGTTCGAGGAATAACACCAACGCCGCCGCAGCCGCAACCGCGCGCAGAATCATCACCGCGATCCGATGCCGGATATCGCCGAGGCGTCCGCTGGTCCACCAACCGATGCCGCAGGCCAGTATCGCCGCAATGACCCCGGCGATGAGTCCGCCGCGACTCCACGGCGCCATGAGGACCCAGTGATATTCGTTGAAATCCGATTCGGCCGGCGCCGCGCTGGCGACAAATAACGCCACCAAGCGCTCGAGTGCCAAGGTACCCACGCATAGGACTAAGGCCACTGCGATGGCGGCCACCCAACGATACCGGCGCGCCTGATGCCGCCGACCTAGCAACAACAAGAGGACGAACAACACCGCGGCGGCACCGGCAAGCCCATACCGCTGAGGCGAGCTCAAAAATGCAACCATCATGGCGATCGCCGCCCGCGCTCGTTGGGACTCACCCCGGAACCGTCCCCGTCTTCGGGAAGGCGCAGGGTCTCGCCACCTTCATTGGCACGCCAACGCCGGCGCCGCATAATAAAGGGTACATGGACCTGATCGGTCTTATAATCCAAACACAAGGCGTACATGACGATATTGACCAGCATCCGATACGCGCGCTCGCGCTGCCGCTCCCCGTCTGGCACACATTGAAACTCATAATTGCCAAAGCCATCGCGGGCAAAGGCACCGCCAATATCGTTATGGGTATAGGCAACCATGAGACGCCCGTCGCGCAAAATTCCCTCCATGACCGGGCTGATGAGCAATCGCCCGTAGGGACGGTCGAGCAAAT
>JAAUYH010098989.1_pt1 | contig 11900 bp, 11 predicted proteins | sample 7278061 | NCBI WGS metagenome assembly JAAUYH01 (sample SAMN14350203, study PRJNA611818) | marine sediment metagenome | isolation source: surface marine sediment (0.6m) | place: French Polynesia: Moorea | collected 2018-08 | reverse complement strand
TTAGTTTCAACAAAAACATTAGCACCTCTTTCCTGCAACGCTCTGACGCTGCTCGGACTCAAACCGACGCGAAATTCTCGATCTTTAGTTTCCTTGGGAACTCCAATTTCCATTCTTTTCCTCTGATGAATCTCCTTAATTTTAATTATTTAATGTAAACTAACATTGTCTGTAATTAAGTCGATCCGACTTTTTGTCAGCTTAATTGGTAACAATTGTTAAGTTTTATTACGCAAAGCTGCGCTAAAAAAGACTGTAAATTAAAGTGTTAGACCGACGATAGCTCTTTGATTTAAAAAAAAACTGAGATTTACTTGATTTCAGCTCTAACAATAGTTACACTTCTTTAAAATAAGCTTCGATTTCTTAATGCGATAGTTTAGGTTAATTTTCTACTTTGTTACCTAAATTGTTCGAGTTTAAAAATTAAACCAGAAATTGAAAGTAAAAACAAAATAAATTAAAAAAGCGTCGAAGTAAAAAATAAATTTTGACAGGAGGAGCGTAGTCAATGGGACTACCTTGGTATCGAGTACACACAGTCGTCATTAACGATCCAGGCCGTTTAATTGCGGTACATTTAATGCATACAGCCCTAGTAGCAGGATGGGCTGGATCGATGGCATTATACGAGCTAGCAGTTTTCGATCCTAGCGATCCAGTATTAAATCCGATGTGGCGACAAGGGATGTTCGTCTTACCCTTCATGGCTCGCTTGGGTGTAACTGGCTCTTGGGCTGGTTGGAGCGTGACTGGTGAAACAGGCGTAGATCCCGGCTTTTGGTCATTTGAAGGTGTAGCAGCAGCTCACATCATTCTTTCAGGTCTATTATTCCTAGCTGCTTGTTGGCACTGGGTTTATTGGGATTTAGAGTTATTCACCGATCCTCGGACTGGCGAACCTGCTCTAGACCTTCCCAAAATGTTCGGCATTCACTTATTCTTATCCGGTCTTCTTTGTTTTGGTTTTGGTGCGTTCCACCAAACAGGTCTTTGGGGGCCGGGTATTTGGGTTTCAGACCCTTACGGTCTAACTGGCCACGTTCAACCAGTAGCACCAGAATGGGGCCCTGCAGGATTTAACCCCTTCAACCCTGGCGGAATCGTGGCTCACCACATCGCTGCTGGTGTTGTTGGCATTATCGCCGGATTGTTCCATCTCAGCGTTCGTCCTCCCGAGAGACTATACAAAGCTCTCAGAATGGGGAACATTGAAACAGTTCTTTCTAGCAGTATTGCAGCAGTATTCTTTGCAGCATTTGTAGTAGCTGGAACTATGTGGTACGGTAGTGCGACCACTCCAGTAGAACTGTTCGGGCCGACTCGCTATCAGTGGGATTCAGGTTACTATCAACAAGAAATTCAACGTAGAGTTGAAGCTAACCTAGCAGCAGGAGATACTCTATCCGAAGCTTGGTCGAAAATACCTGAAAAATTAGCATTCTACGATTACATCGGTAATAGCCCTGCTAAAGGTGGTTTATTCCGTACCGGGCCGATGGATAAAGGGGATGGAATTGCTCAATCTTGGGCGGGACACCCAGTATTCAAAGATTCTGAAGGCCGCGAATTAGAAGTTCGTCGCATGCCTAATTTCTTTGAAACTTTCCCCGTAATCTTAACTGATGCCGATGGAGTAGTTCGTGCTGATATTCCTTTCCGACGTGCAGAATCTCAGTACAGTATCGAACAAACTGGTGTAACGGCTACTTTCTACGGTGGTGCATTAGACGGTCAAACTTTTGACGATCCTGCAACCGTCAAGAAATATGCTCGTAAAGCAGTAATTGGTGAAGCTTTTGAATTCGACCGTGAAACCCTCGAATCTGACGGTGTATTCCGTACCAGTACCAGAGGTTGGTTCACTTTCGGTCACGCTGTATTTGCTTTACTATTCTTCTTCGGACACATCTGGCATGGTTCTCGGACTATCTTCCGCGATGTATTTGCTGGGGTAGACCCCGATCTTGGAGAACAAGTAGAATTTGGTTTGTTCCAAAAACTTGGTGACCTATCAACTCGTAAAGAAGAAACCATTTAGTAATCAATAGCTGCAATAAATTTACCTAAATTGCGCGATTGAAATTAAATCCGGTTACTAAAACTAGAAAAGAGAGAATTAACCAATGATTCTCTCTTTTTTTAATTTAAAAAATTACAAAAATAAAAAACTTAAATTCAAATAAGTGGTTTTTATTGATAAAATAATAATAGAAGAATTTAGGAAAATTTTAAAATGGAAGCTGTTGCATATTTACTAGTTTTAACTTTGGCATTGGGTGTACTGTTCTTCGCGATCGCTTTTCGCGAACCCCCCAGAATTCAAAAATAAATAAAGTTCTTAACAAGACAAATCAAAAACAAAACGTTTTAATATGTCTGAGCCGAAGTTTTAAAGTTATACTATTTAAGTAATGCTTTAAAAAAATCCCAAGCGGCTCTTATTTTTATATTTTGTTTTTTTTAGATAGCTATTTGCTACGACTTGAAACTTGTCATAGCCCAAATTTATTTAGAGTTTGAGGGGCTAAAAGCCATGCAATGCCCTTATTGTCAGCACAAAGAAAGCCGGGTTTTAGAGTCTCGTCCTACAGAAGCGCAAAAAAGTATTCGCAGAAGAAGAGAATGTCTTGGTTGCAAGCGCAGGTTCACTACTTATGAAAGGATTGAATTTGTACCAATAAGCGTAATTAAGAAAGATAATTCCTGCGAATCCTTCGATCGATCTAAATTGATGCGAGGAATAATTCGTGCTTGCGAAAAAACGGGGATTATTCAACAACGTTTAGAAGATATCGTCGACGAAATTGAAATTCAATTACAACAAAGCTCTCAAAGAGAAGTAACAAGCAAAGAAATCGGTAAATTAGTTTTAAAACACTTACGTGTGGAAAATGAAGTAGCTTATATTCGCTTTGCCTCAGTATACGGAGAATTTAAAGGGATTAAAGATTTTGTCGAAACATTAAAGCATTTACAAGGAGAAACTTCAGAAACAAAAAATGATAGTTGGCAATCACCTTTAACAGAAGCGAGCAAAAATCCTGAAAATATAACTTCTATTATGAGTCGATCTTAAAGAATTTACCTATCCCGACGTTTATCTTTAGATTGACAAAATCCGATAAAGTAATGATACAATAAAAAGATAAATAAAAAAAATTTTAAAAAAACTACATATTTTAAAGTATAATTAAGATAACTTCTACCTACACCTTATTTAAAATTAGGATGTAGACAAGTTAACCTGCCCAAAAACCTATTAAAGATAGACTCGATTTTTATTAACTCCAGAGTACCATATCTAGAGAAAAAAATATTAATTTGAAATTCTAGTGTATGAAAGTCTTATGATATAGAATCGGGAGTTTATCATAAAGGTATAGGCTGCACAGTGCCAAGTGAGTGGAGAGCAACAGGAGGCACAGTAATTAAGGAGACAACAAAAAGGAAATTAAACGCACATGATCGATCAGAAAGTAAAGACTAAGAAAGACATAGGGTTCACACATGAGGATTTTGCTGCCCTTCTAGATAAATACGATTATCATTTTAGTCCTGGAGATATAGTTTGCGGAACCGTATTTAGTGTGGAACCGAAAGGTGCTCTGATTGATATTGGTGCGAAAACTGCAGCTTATATTCCAATCCAAGAAATGTCAATCAACCGGGTAGACGACCCAGTTGAAGTCTTGCAGCCAAATGAAACTAGAGAATTTTTTATACTAACAGATGAGAACGAAGACGGGCAATTAACACTTTCAATTCGTCGTATTGAATACATGCGTGCTTGGGAGCGGGTGCGTCAGTTACAAACAGAAGACGCTACTGTGCGATCGAATGTTTTTGCTACAAATCGAGGCGGTGCTTTGGTAAGAATTGAAGGTTTACGAGGATTTATTCCCGGATCTCACATCAGCACTCGCGAAGCGAAAGAAGATTTAGTCGGGCAAGATTTACCTTTAAAATTCTTAGAAGTAGACGAACAAAGGAATCGTCTTGTTTTGAGTCATCGTCGTGCCTTAGTAGAGCGCAAGATGAATGGTTTAGAAGTCGGTCAAGTAGTTACTGGTTCGGTACGAGGAATTAAACCTTATGGTGCGTTTATAGATATAGGTGGAGTGAGCGGTTTACTCCATATCTCTGAAATTTCTCACGATCACATTGACACTCCTCACAGCGTCTTCAATGTGAATGATGAATTGAAAGTAATGATTATCGATCTTGATGCAGAGAGAGGTCGGATATCTCTTTCAACAAAACAATTAGAACCAGAACCTGGAGATATGCTCAAAAATAGAGAGTTAGTTTTTGACAAAGCAGAAGAAATGGCAGAAAAGTATCGCCAGAAACTAAAAGCAGAAGCAGAAGGTCTAACTATAGAAACAAAAGTAGAAGAATCTTCCAGCCCAGAGTCAGAAGTAGAAATCCAACAGCCAGAACAAACACAAGAGCAAGAAGAAGTGGTTGCGGTTGCTGGAACTGAAGAATAGATAAATTGTAATAATTTTGTAATTTCGACTGATAGTCTTGTTAAAAGGGGGAAATATGCCCTCTTTTTTTTTACTGGATCGATCGGGTTGAGAAATCTACTGATATTGTTAGAGAATTAGTTATGATAACGATTAATTGTAGGAAAGTTAAATTCCAAAATATCAAAGCGATTATTTTTGATAAAGATGGTACGTTACAAAATTCTCAGCAATTTTTATACAATTTAGCCCAAGAACGTGCTAGAGCAATTGATGCTGAGATTCCAGGAACAGATCGCATTTTATTAAGAACCTTCGGTGTCTTAAATAATCAGATCGATCCGACAGGATTAATGGCAGTTGGCAGTCATCAAGAAAACGCGATCGCCGCTGCCGCTTATATTGCCGAAAAAGGTCATAGTTGGTTTGAAGCTAAATCGATCGCTATTTCTGCTTTTAAACAAGCCGAACAATCTCTCAAAGATCGAAGTGAAATGTCTCCTATTTTTAATGGCACTTGGGAAACATTACAATACTTATCAAAATCAGGATTAAAACTAGGTATTCTTTCTGCTGATTCTACTACTGGAGTAAAATCTTTCGTCGAGCACAATCGTTTATCTCAATATATTCAACTTACAATGGGAGTAGATGGGCAGTTGAGTAAGCCGAATCCCTTACTCTTTATAAAAGCCTGTCAGGCTTTGAGCGTAGAGCCGAAATCAACAATTATGGTGGGAGATTCTCAAGGGGATATTGAAATGGCCAGAAATGCTGGTGCAGCCGGTGTCGTAGGTATATGTTGGCACAATTCCCAAGCTCCTCATTTAGCTACAGCAGATGTAGCAATATCTCGATTGGATGAAATTAGAATTCTTTAAACTTTTATTTAGATTTTCTTATTTAAAGCGCGAATCACTTTTGAGTAAAAAAAAAGATCTAATTAAACTTTGAGAGAGATTGTTAGATGTTCCGCATCTAGCGTATATATCCTTGTATCATAAAAAGTTAGTCTAACAAGAAGATGATCTTAACCAAAATATTTGAGGAGGACTAATCAAAATTGTCTCGTCGCTATCTTTTTACTTCTGAATCAGTTACTGAGGGCCATCCCGATAAAATCTGCGATCAAATTTCAGATACCATTTTAGACGCGTTACTATCTGTTGATGCTCGCTCTCGAGTTGCGGCAGAGGTTGTAGTTAATACGGGTTTGGTTCTCATTACTGGAGAAATAACCTCTGAAGCCAACATTAATTATATCGATTTAGTCAGAAAAAAAATTGCTGAGATTGGTTACACCGACGCTAAAAACGGATTTTCTGCTGATAGCTGCTCTGTATTAGTAGCATTAGACGAACAATCTCCTGAAATCGCTTTAGGAGTGAATGCGGCTAGAGAATCAAAGCAAAATTTAAGCGAAGACGAACTCGATCGAATTGGTGCTGGAGATCAAGGATTGATGTTCGGTTTTGCTTGCAACGAAACTCCAGAACTAATGCCTTTACCGATTAGTTTAGCCCATCGAATGGCTCGACAATTAACAGTGGCTCGTAAAACTGGACAACTGCCTTATTTGCGGCCCGACGGCAAAACTCAAGTTACGGTTATTTACGAAGATGGAATACCTGTCGGTATCGATACGATCCTAATTTCCACTCAACATACAGAAACTATTGATGAGATTACCGAAAATCAAGCCGTTCAAGCCAAAATCAACCAAGATCTTTGGGAAGCAGTAGTTAAGCCAGTATTTGCAAATCTAGAAATTCAACCCGATCGCAAAACTAAATTTCTGACGAACCCAACAGGAAAATTTGTCATTGGCGGCCCTCAAGGAGATGCAGGTTTAACTGGTAGAAAAATCATTATTGACACTTATGGCGGTTATTCTCGCCATGGTGGTGGTGCTTTCTCGGGTAAAGATCCCACAAAAGTCGATCGCAGTGCTTCTTATGCTTGCCGTTACGTTGCTAAAAATATTGTAGCGGCCGGTCTGGCAGATAAATGTGAAGTACAAGTTAGTTATGCTATTGGGGTAGCTCGTCCTGTGAGCATCATGGTGGAAACTTTTGGTACGGCTAGAGTAGATGAAGAAATTTTACTTGATTTAGTACAAAAGAACTTTGACTTGCGCCCGGCAGGAATTATTCAAACCCTAAATTTACGCTATCTTCCTAGCGAACGTGGAGGTCGTTTTTATCAAGATGTAGCTGCTTACGGACATTTTGGCAGAACAGATCTCGATCTACCTTGGGAAAGAATAGATAAAGCCAACATTCTCAAAGAGGCATTAGTTACTTCTCTATCGGGAGTTAGTAACTAAAAATTCTCACCTTAGTTTGTTCGTGTTTTCCCTATTTTCGGGCAGTTTTGATAAATCAATAAACTGCCCGATCGCTTTTTCTCTAGCTCTAACTAAAGCTATGAGTTTTGCCATGTTTTTCGGCGTAATAATTCAAAATTTCTTTGAGGCGATCTTGAGAATTTCGATCTAAGTCCTCATCATATTTAATTAACAAACCATTAACTTGACTTGTTTCATAATCAAATTTTACAGATTGTTGGGGGATGATTTCGGTCGTTATGCCTTTAATTTGTTGTAAGTGAGCAGAAAGCTCGCGATATACTGCTAAAGGCAATCCCGGATAAGAAATTTCTTCTTGGCGTTTTTGCTTTATTTCTTGCTGCAAATTTTATTGTTCTCCACAAAATTTAAAGTCTCTATCATTTTATTTTTTTTAGAAACCTTTATCCTAATTGAATTTAAAAAAATATCTAAATTAACTTTTTTAACTTGAGGGATCGTAAAATCTTAATATTTACTTATTTTGACATTTTATGCTGGCAAAGAATAATTTTAGCTAAAAGAAGCTTACAAACAAAGAGATTTCATTCCCCCTGCTAAGCAAAATCGATTCCCACGAGTAAATTGCGTGGGAATTTTGATGTATGTCGATGACGTTAAATTGATTGATATCGATCGCTTGGAGAAGAGACTATCTATTTTAACTTTGTCCGATTTGTTTGAGAACTTCTATTCCAGACTGTTCTAAAACTACGACTGGAGGATTTGAGTCTAACTTTACTGCTTTTACTAAAACTTCTCCTTCCGATACGTATTCCCCCAAACTGACGTGACGAGTAAATCTTTCGTTTGGAGCTTTAAGAATAACTTGGGTTCTCCCAGATACTCTTACTATTCCAGAAACAAATACTTCTTCGGCTAACTGAGCCGCTTTCGTGTCCGCAGGTTGGTCAGTTTTATCATCAATAGTTTTTTGGTCATCATTAGAAGTAGTTGGAATTTTTTCTGTGATGATTGGGGGTTTTATGGGAATTAAAGCAAAAGGATCTTGTCTACCTTTAGAAATCTCTTGTCTGCGTTGCTCGGGATCTGTAGGAGCTATTAAGCCAGGAAGAACGTCTCTATTAGCCGCAGTGTCGTCTATTTCTGATTCTTTTTTATCTTCTGTTTCTTGCTTGTTATTAGATGTATTCTTAGAAACATTAGAGTTGTTTGGTTGAGAGGTTTGTTTTGTGATTTCTGATTGATTTTCTCCAGAACAGCTTGCGATTGATAAAGTTAATGTACTCAAAAATACTGTCAGTAAAATTTTTCTCACGATTTGTCTCCTAAATCTTTACTTCGGTTGAAAATCCTATAGAGATACTTTCTATAGTAAGCAGAAGTTCAACCTAAGAATATCAGTTTTATTTTAAGTATTATTATTTCGATCGAAAAACTTTGAATTACTAAAGCGATCGTTTGAAGATGGAAATATTAAGGTCAAACTAAGAAACGGATCTATCTATTCTTTCATAGATTTTTTTAATAAACCAATTCCTTTTTTTACTCGACGAGCGACGGTTGCGACACTAATACCCAAACGTTCTGCGGCTTCTTTTTGAGTTAAGTCTTGCAAAAAGACAAACTCTAAAACATTACGGGTTCTATCTTCAAGTTGTCCCAATGCGTGTTGCAAACGGATGCGGTCTTCTCGAGCTAATTCAAAGCTACGATAATTAGGATCGGGAACGAGATCGACTAAATTAGTTTTACCGTTATCTTCGTCCCCAACTGAAACATCTAGACTTACAGGTTCTCGATTTTGATAAGCTAATTTAATTTCTTGCCATTCTTTAAGAGAAACTTCTAAATTTTCAGCTATTTCTAAATCTGTTGGTTGCCTGTTTAAATTAGCTTGGTAATTTTTAGTTACACTGCGAGCTTGTCTTCTTAATTCTAGCCAACGTCGAGGAATTCTTACCGAACAGCTATGATCGCGTAAATAATGCTGAATTTCACCCCGAATATAAGGAATCGCAAAAGAACTAAAAGCATATCCTTTATGAATTTCAAATCTTTCTATTGCTCTAATTAAACCCATACTTCCTACTTGCAATAGATCTTCGTATGTTTCATTACATTGATTTGACCAATGGTAAGCTTCTTTTCTTACTAATCCAAAATTTAGTTGCATAATTTTGTTGCGAATAGTAAGGTTTTTATTTTGTTGATACTTTTTTAATAAAATAGAGCTTTCTTGTTTAATTTCTTTAGAAAAAATTGTTGTATTCATATCTAGATTTATTTTTTATATTTATAGGAATGAAATAGTTAGATAAATACTTGAGTAGTAAGTTATCTATCTAACATTTAGAGCTATCTAAATTTAGGATCTTTACAGATCGATTATTTTTCTATTGAAAAAATAGTTTTGTTGAAGAGTGTTAAGGTGAACTTTATTTAGAATATTTGCTAAATCAACTTTTCTTAAGTGTATTGGTCAACTCGATTTAATGACAACTGCATTTACACTATTATTTAATAGATAAACTAGAATTTATATATCCTAGATTGTACTTACTTTACCTATTTTTTATTTGAAAATACCTAATCGATCGAACTATCATTAAAAATGTAGCTCAAACTAAGTATTTTTTTCTATAAAGGATGGGCAGATCGATTTGGAATAATTATTAACTGTTCGAGCTGTCTCTTATTCTCTCGGACAAGAATTAATGTCTGAATATAATTAAGCTGCTATAAGTTTGAAAATTTTTGATAAAAAAAAGGGGGAGCTATTAAACTCCCCAAAAATAATTTAATTGTTTTAAATTTTAAGTTTCAGCGATCGCTAAATTTAAGCTTTGGGTTCGATGCGAGCATAGAAAATACCACGAACTCTGACATCTTCAGGTTCTTCTGCTCCTAAATCTGTAGAAGATGGTTGTTCGCTTTGGAAAGTTCCGGCTATTTCTCCAGTTTCGCGATCTACTTTTGCGATTTGAAGGTTCATCGTACCAGTACCGGATACTAACTGTTTGACATTAGCACGAGTTAAGTCTTCTTCATCTGCTTTAGAAGGGAGTGCTTGAGCACTATCATAACCACTAGCTACCCCACGACCCTTGGGATCTAAGAACACAGATCCGCGATAGGATGGTACTTTAAATTCGCCAACAAAGTCAGTGGAGGTATTAATTTTAGTGAAACCTGGTTCTGTTTGAGCAGTTAGACCTTTAACTGTAAATAAGAAAGGTGTTTGAGCACCACCAGGTAACTGAACTGTAATAGGTTGAAAGTCAATTCCATCGGTTTCTTGGAATGTTAAAATTCCGTTTTCGTCAGCTTTTAGAGTGCCACTAATTTGATCGAGACTAGAAGTATCTCTGGTGAGAACTTTGGCACCAATAAATTCTGCTTCTCGTCTTTTATTGGTCGGTTCTACTTTAACAAAATATTCTTGCGGTTCAATGCACATATCCGTAACAATGTATTCTTGGTCGGAATCTATTGCAATAGAACCACGAGTAAATTCTGAGATTTGAGGACATTTATTAGCCAATCCAGTATTTACTATTTCATCGTAAGTTAGCTGTTCTTTGCTAACAACTTCATCAGAACAAGCAGTCAATAATCCAACACAGATAGCAAGTATTGCTGCAATTAATCCTCGATATTTCACAATCAATTTCTCCTTCTCAAGTGTAATGTTATATTTTTGTCAATTTGTCGAACAACCCTAATATCGATGAAGACAAAGGGAAAGCGCAAGTTAACTTTATTTGTTGTTTTCGCGAGTTTGTTTTTATCTCTTATTTCGATTGGCAAGTAATTTTTGCTCCTCGTAAGTTGGTAGTAAATCAATTTACTAGCCATATATTTTGGGTTAAGAGAACCGATCGCTATTGATGGGTAGAGAAACCACCTTTTATTTGATTTTTTTGAAGCACTTTTGGTGCTTTATCAATCTTATAGCTTCATGGCTTTGTTTTTAAGTTATTTACTAGATTGGGAGCAACAACTGGTATTGAATTCTACAACTATTGAGACAATTTTGCCAGAATCGCAGCTTAAATTTTGAGGAATTAAGTGCTGTCGGTCAATCCAATCTCTTGCGAAAAGCAACAGCAAGCAGATTGAAGATCCAATAAAACTTGACTTTGCTATTGGTTGTTTGTAGAGAGTAAATTTTTTGCCAAAGCCATTTTTACAAAAGTTAGACAATTCTCAAGGGAGATTCTCTGTTATTGTGTGCGATTAACTTTTGCAGGATCGATAGAGTGAGATCGGGGTTTAATAATGTTATTTTTATTCCCAAAATTTTTACTATAGAGTTATTTTGGTTAAATTGGTTTTTCTTATTTGACGTTAGTTGCTTTGCTAAATAGGGAATATTTATTAAGGAATGTTAATTAGATTGTTATTTTATTTATGTTCGCTCAGTTGTTAGGCATACCAACTTTTACAGTCTCGAAACAGGTAGTTGTTGATTTCTATTCCGAAATCGATCGCCTCAATTATCTTAGATATGTTTCCCAAAGACTACCGCGCTTGTATGAGTGGATTGTCGCTTTATCTTATGCTATTAGTCTGAGGAATAAGCGGGAAGTCTGGGGACTTTTTGAAGTAGGAGTTGCTGAATTTGGTTCGGATTTGATAAAAGAAGCTTATCAGTGCGTTCTCGACTCAATCGTAACTGAAGAAATTGATTGGCTTTGTGACAATCTTGATGGTTTATTAGCTATTTTAGACCGATAGCTTTGATTAGTTTTGCTCTTACTATAAATAGCTCTCATTTGCCAAAGGCATCCATAATAAATTTTTTCAACAATCGCTTTTTTTTGAAAAAAATAATTACAATAACCGCCTGTCCGTTAAAAAGTTTCAACAGACAAGCGGTTTTCAGATTAATAAGTTTTTAAATTCAATTGAGCAATACTGCGATCGGATTCAGGCTATTAAACTTGATTAAAGCGAAGCTCGATAATAGATAATTGCTAAATTAAGTTTATTATTTGGCTTTGCTCGTTTTAATCGTTTATTTCGCGCCGTTACCAACGAAAGCTACAGTTAAACTATCGTAAGTTAAGAAGTGATCGAGATGGTAAGCTCTTTCTTCTGTTTTAAGTAAAATTTGT
>JAAUYH010076102.1_pt1 | contig 11901 bp, 9 predicted proteins | sample 7278061 | NCBI WGS metagenome assembly JAAUYH01 (sample SAMN14350203, study PRJNA611818) | marine sediment metagenome | isolation source: surface marine sediment (0.6m) | place: French Polynesia: Moorea | collected 2018-08 | reverse complement strand
CTTATCGTATAGGATGGCGCCGGTCTCGGTCCTCTCGACGGTTTCGGTCATAAGCCCTTATCCGAAAGACATCCTTGTAGTTCGCGTCTCTGCCATTGGCGACACCTGTCACGCGCTGGCAGTCGTGCGAAACCTCTCCGACAACTGGCCCGACGCGCGTATCACGTGGGTCATCGGCAAGACCGAAGCAACGTTGATGGCAGGCATCGACGGCGTGGAGTTTATCATTTTCGACAAGCGCAGAGGCTTGTCCGCCGTGCTCGACGTTCGATCAAGACTCAAAGGGCGGCACTTCGACGCCGCGCTCTGCATGCACGCCTCGGCCCGTGTCAATGCGTTGTATGCGTTTGTCGCATCGCCCAGAAAGATCGGCTTCGACCGCGAACGTGCCCGCGACTTACAGTGGTTGTTCACGAACGACACCATTGGCGCTACGCATGGCAAGCACGCACTCGAAGCGATGCTGATGTTCGCGCGCAAGATCGGCGCAGAAGAAACGCCGTTGCGCTGGGACGTCCCGGTCAGCGAAGAGCACGCGGAGTTCGCGCGCAAGTTTCGCGAAACCGGCAGACCGCTCGTATTGATCAGCCCATGCAGCAGCTTGCGCAGCCGCAACTACCGTAACTGGGACGCGAATAAATTCGTCGCGGTGATCGAGCACGCCGTGCACCAGCACGACGCACGTGTTGTCATCACCGGCGGTCGCAGCGACGTCGAATACGACTATGGCCAGCAGCTCGCCGGCGGCAATGACGCGGTCACAAACCTCACCGCCAGGACAGACCTGAAACAGTTGTATGCGCTGATTGCCGAAGCGGACGTGGTCGTCTGCCCCGATTCCGGTCCGGCTCACATGGCGACGGCCGCGGGCACGCCGGTGGTCGGCCTGTACGCGACTTCGAATCCCGGGCGCACCGGGCCCTACCTGTCGGCAGACTACACCGTCAACCGATACCCGGATGCGGCGAAGCGATTTCTCGGCAAAACGGTCGAGGAGCTGCGCTGGGGGCAGCGCGTTCGCTCCCCCGACGCCATGAATCTCATCAAAATCGGCGAAGTCTGCGATAAAATCGACAAAATTCTCCGATAATCGCGGAAATATGAAACGAATCGATGCTTTGCTTCGCAGCAGTATCGCATCGATCAAATTTTCGATGTTGGTCGCTTTCTGCGATTTTTGCTACTTTTCACTACAACTTTCGCAAAATTATGCGCTATTTAATCGAACTAAAGCCCATTCCCGGCTGGTTCTTTCCGCGATCCGGACCCAATGTTCGCAAGATGAAAGCAATGTATGAAGATAGCGATATTTAACTGCTATTTCGTGAATTTTGACGACAGATAGACAACGGCCGATGCGCAGCCCGCAGGGAAGTTGCGGTCATGAAACGTCGTAATTCGACGATTTTCAGAGAAGATTGGCGCTGATCGCCTCAAGAACCGGCGGAGCCGACGTGCCGTCAGCCGCCGGCGCTTGCCGCGAGCTGGTCCAGGTAGGCTTTGACGCCCAACTCGACGGGCCGGAACTCGACGTCGCACCCCGACGCCCGCAGGCGGGTGAGGTCGGCCTGAGTGTAACTTTGATACGCGCCTTTCAGGTGATCCGGAAACGGGATATAGCGAATCTCGCCGCGGCCGTGCCAGTCGATGACCGCGTGCGCGACATCATTGAAACTCTGTGCGCGACCCGTGCCGGTGTTGTAGATGCCCGAAACGTCCGGGTGATCGAGGAACCAAAGGTTGACGTCGCACACATCTGCGACATAGACGAAGTCGCGCAGCTGCTCGCCGTCCCCGTAGCCACCGCTACCCTCGAACAGCCGGGCTTCGCCCTCGTCACGAACCTGGTTGTTGAAGTGCCAGGCGACGCTTGCCATCGAACCCTTGTGCTGTTCCCGCGGGCCGTACACATTGAAGTAGCGCAGACCCACGACCTGGCTTGACGGTCTTGCTGCGACCCGTCGCACGTAGCGATCGAACTGCAGCTTGGAGTAGCCGTAGACGTTCAGGGGATTCTCGTTGGACGGGTCCTCCGAGAACGCCTGCGACGGCCCGTAAACCGCCGCGGACGACGCATAGATGTACGGGATCTTGCGATCGAGGCAGTGATGCAGGAGACGCTGCGAATAGCCGTAGTTGTTCTGCATCATGTAGCGCCCGTCCCACTCCGTGGTCGCCGAGCAGGCGCCCTGGTGCAGAATCGCCCTGATTTCGCCGGCAAAGCCCGCGTCGTCATCGAGTCTCGACAGGAACTCGTCCTTGTCGAGGTAGTCCGCAATCGGCAGGTCAGAGATATTGACGAATTTGTGGCCGTCGCTCAGGTCGTCGACGACGATGACGTCGTCGTGCCCACGCTCGCACAATGCGTGAGCGAGGTTACTGCCGATGAACCCGGCACCGCCGGTAACGATATGCACGGACTACTCGTCGCCGCTGCCCATGAAGTAACGCGCGCCACAATACGGACATTTCGCTTCGCCGGTTTCCTCAATCGGCAGAAAAACCTTGGGATGCGAGTTCCAGAGGTACATGCCCGGCATCGGGCAGCTCAGCGGCAAGTCCTTCGGCCGGACTTCGTACTTGTGCTGCGCGTTCGCCGGTATCAAATGCTGGTCGACGGTTCCTGCTCTGGCTGCCACGTGTATTCCTTGGGAGTCTGACGATTCGAACGAGAATTATACGCCGAGATGCGCCTGCCAGGCACCGCTTACGATGTCGCGTTGCTCCGCAAACCGGTCAGCGGCGACGAGCGGCGGCTGCTCATCGAGCACGAGATGATGCACGGCCTGCCGGTAGGTCTTGTAGATGTCCTGCAACGCAGTCGCCTGCTCTGGCGCCAGATAGCCGCACTCCGCGAGTGCATCGAGCTGGCGAATATTGTCGGAATACTCTATGACGGCCGGGCTGTCGTGTGCGTGCGCGAGCACGAGGTACTGCACAAGGAACTCGATATCGCCGATGCCGCCCTTGCCGTGCTTCAGGTCGAAGCGCTCGCTGTTGCTGCGATCCAGCTCCTTGCGCATCCGCCGGCGCATCGACGTTACGTCTTCGTGCAGCTGTTCGCGACGCACGCGTCCCATCAGCGTCTCGCGGCGCACGCGTTCGAACTGCTCGCCTACCGATTTGCTGCCGGCAACGGCGCGTGCCCGCAACAACGCCTGGTGTTCCCAGGTCCAGGCGTTTTCCTCCTGGTAGCGCTCGAATGCCTCGACGCTGGTGACGAGCACGCCAGACCGGCCGTCGGGCCTCAGCCGCGTGTCGATCTCGTACAGCTCGCCGGATCCGGTCTGTGTCGTCAACAAGTGCAGGAGACGCCGCACGAGCCGCGAGAAGAACACCGGGTTGTCCAGCGGCTTGTTACCGTCGGTCTCCTGTCTGCTGCCGCTTGAATCGTGCAGGAATATGATATCGAGATCCGACCCGTAGGAGAGTTCGAGGCCGCCGAGCTTGCCGTATCCGACAATGCCGAAGCCCGCAGCGCGACGCTCTCCGTCAACCTCGTAGCAGGGTTTGCCGTGTTTCGTCGTCAAGTCACGCCACGCAATGGCCAGCGCTGCGTCGAGCACCGTTTCGGCAAGCCATGTGAGACCATCGCTGACTTTCATGACCGGCAGGCTGCCGTTGAAATCCGCGACGGCGATGTGAAACATCTGCGCACGCTGGTAGCGGGCGAGCTCAGCGACTTCATCCTCCGTATCACTGCCTGCCTGGCGCGCCATTCGGTCGTCGAGCGCGCTTTGCAGGAACTCTTTCGTCACGGCGCCTGCAAACGCGCGATGGTCGAGCAGCTCGTCGAGCAACGCCGGGTGGCGTTCGAGCTGCTCCGCAATGTAGACACTGCGGCCGCAGAGTTCGACGAGCCTGGCGAGCGCTGCGCGGTTCTCGTTGAGCAATGAGAGGTACGCGCTGCGACGAAGTACGCTTTCGACGACATCGAGCGTGCGATCCAGTGCGAGCAGCGGCTGCTCGTTCTCGCTGAGCTTTGCCACCATTCGCGGCAGGAATCGCAGCAGCCGCTTGCGGGCGGTTTCGTCGAGCTGCCGGGCGGCACGCACACGCGCAAAACGGTGCAATCGCTCGCCCATCTCGGCTGCATCGGCGAGCCCCTCGTTATCGAACAACTCCTGCCATTCCGAAGCCGACGCTCGCCTGTCCCAGAGATCGTTGACGAGCGTCACCGGCGAATCCGCCGCGTCCCGATCCTGGCCGCGAATGGCGATCTCGTCGAACTGCCGGCTGACGTTATCGCGATGTTGTTCGAGCGCTGACTCGAGAGCCTGCCAGTCCCAGCTGTGCATCGCGACGCAGAGCCGTGCCCGGTCCACCGGGTCACTCGGTACGTCGTGGGTCTGCTGGTCGCGAATCGCCTGTATGAAGTTCTCGAGCCGTCGCAGGAATTCATAGGCGTGCAGCAACTCGATCGCTGCTTGACGATGCAGCCCCCTTCCCTCTGCCAGCTTCACTAACGTCGGCTGAAGCTCGCGCGTCCGCAGCTCCTTGTCGGCGCCACCGCGCACGAGCTGCAGCGACTGCGCGATGAACTCGATTTCGCGTATGCCACCCGGCCCGAGTTTGATGTTGTCGGCAAGATCGCGGCGCACGACCTCGGCGGCAATCATCGCGTGCATTTCGCGCAATGACTCGAACACCCCGTAGTCGACGTAGCGTCGATACACGAACGGTTCGATCAGGTTCTGGTAAAGGTCGTCGATGACGGCTTGCGGCGGCTGCGGCCCGACGACGCGCGCCTTGACGTAAGCGTAACGCTCCCATTCCCGACCGTGCCGCAACAGGTAGGACTCCAGTGCCGCAAAGCTGACGACGGGCGGCCCGCTGTCGCCGAATGGCCTCAGCCGCGTATCGATGCGAAACGCGAAGCCATCGGTCGTGACCTCATCGACGAGCGAGACGACGTGGCGGATCAGCCGTGTGAAATACTCCTGGGCGCTGACGCTCTTGCGGCCGTTGCTCGTGCCGCCGTCCGGGTATACGAAAATGAGATCGATATCGGAGGAGAAGTTGAGCTCGCGACCGCCGAGCTTGCCCATGCCGAGGATGACCAGCGGGATGAGCTCACCGGACTCGTCCCGAAGCTCGCCGAACCGTTCCATGAGCTGGCTTCGCGAGAATTGCGTCGCCGCGTCGAGGATGCAGTCGGCGAGATCCGACAAGCCGAACAGCGTGTCGTCGAGACTCGCTTCGCCGCTCATTTCCCGCCACAACAAGCGCAGCATGTAGCGGTTCCGGAACCTCCGGATCCGGGCCTTGGCGTCGTCGACGTCGGTTATGTCGGCGCCGAATGTCGCGACGAACGCCTCGAGTAGCGACGCGTCGGGAGGCTCGGCGAACGTCTCGTAGCTCTCGACGAACCACGGCCAGTCGCGAAGCAGCGCATTGCCTGCAAACTCGCTGGCCGCGACCGTGCGCGTCAGCAGCGTCAGTGAGCCGTCCGGCGGCGCGACGTCGGGATGGCGATCGCGGAGACGCTCGAACCAGCGGAATACCGGCTCTTTCAGGACACCCGGCAAGGCCTCGGCGACCGATTCGATATCCTGCTGCAACGCATCGTCCATGCGCCGCAGTCTAGCGCTAAACTAACGTCAGCCGAAGCGAAGCGAATCCTCATGGAACCCACTCACAAGTTGTTGATCGTCTATCACTCCCAGTCGGGCTCCACCGATCGTATGGCCGAGGCGGTCATTCGCGGCGCAAGCAGCACCGACGTTGAGGGGGTTGACGTCCGGGTCCGCAAGGCCCTGGATGCCGATGCCGACGATCTTCTGTGGTGTGACGCCTTCATCCTCGGCACACCGGAAAACTTCGGGTACATGAGCGGCGCGATGAAGTACTTCCTCGACCGCGTTTATTACGCCTGCATCGAGAAAGTCGACGCCAAACCGTTTGCACTGTTCATTCGCGCGGGAAACGACGGCACGGGCGCCGTATCGAGCCTGCGCCGGATCCTGACGGGCCTTTCGGTCAAGGAAGTACAGCAACCCGTGATGATTGTCGGCGATTTCGACGAGGCGCGCCTGTCCGAGTGCGAGGAATTGGGCCTGACGATGGCTGCCGGGCTCGAAGCCGGCGTGTTCTGAATCAGGCGGTCGACTGCTCGGCCGTCTCCGCGATTTCGACGAGCGCATCCTCGAGCGGCGCCGGCCGCCCGACGACGTGACCCTGCGCGAAGTCCACACCGAGCTCGGCAATCAGCTCGAGCGTCTCCTCGGTCTCGACGAATTCGGCGACCGTCTCAAGCTCCATGACCTTGGCAACCTGGGTGATGGCCGCCACCATGGATTCGGAGATTCGGTTATCGGTGATATCGCGGATGAAGCTGCCGTCGATCTTGAGCGTATCCACCGAGAAATTCTTCAGGTACGCGAACGAGCTCAGGCCTGCGCCGAAGTCGTCCAGCGAGATCTTGCAGCCGCGTTCACGCAAAACGTCGATAAAGGACTGCGCTTTCGAGAGATTCGATACTGCGGCCGACTCGGTAATTTCGAAACACAGAGAGTCCTCGGGTACGCCGGCGGCTCGAATCTCGTCGTCGATGAAATCGAGGATATCGTCGTCGCCGATTGACTGCCCGGAGAGGTTGATCGCGAATACGGCGTCGAGACCGTCGACGAGGTCGGCATGCTTCGCGATCGAGGCAAGCGTGTTCGAAACGACCCAGCGGTCGATCTGCGGCATCATCTGGTAGCGTTCCGCCGCGGACAGGAACGCATCGGTCGGTATCCGCTCACCGTTATCGTCTTTTTTCATGCGCAACAGGACTTCGAAGCGCGGGCGCTCCGTCTCGCCCGTAAGCGTCATGATCGGCTGTGCGAGAAGGTCGAAACCCTCGCCGTCCAGCGTCTGCTGGATCTGGGCGACGAGTTGCATGTCGTCGTATCGCCTGATGACGCTGAGGTTCTGCTCATCGTAAACCTCGATTCGATCACGGCCGTGATCCTTCGCGGACTCGCAGGCCATGCGCGCAGCGGTCAGCGCGTTGGCTTCGTCGGCTACGCGATTGTTGTACTCGGCAACGCCGACGCTCATCGTAACCTGAAGCGACTTGTCTCCTTCGAGGTAACGCAGCGAACGCCCTTTCTCCCTCACGTGGTTGGCGAGTTGCAGGCCCTCTTCGATCGTCGCGTGCGTCAGAAGCAGACAGAAATCGTCGCCGGTCAGGCGCGACAATACGGCGCTCTTCGGCAGATCTTCCTCGAGCAGGCGAGCGAAGCGCATGATGACGGCGTCGCCGGCCTCACGGCCGAAGGTGTCGTTCACCAGCTGCAGGTTATCGAGATCGAAATAGATGATCTGGTGTGCGTCCTCTTCATCCGTGAAGCTCTTCGCCGACTCGTGTAGCTGCGATTCGAACCCGGCGCGGTTCATGAGCCCGGTCATGGCATCGAACGACTGTTCTATGACGTACTCGACCTTGCGCATGATGTGCGCCATGAAACGCCGGTCGCTCTTTGAAAACTCGGAGTTGTCGATGCGCCCGAGCTGTGCGAGCACTCCCTCGACATTGCCTCGCTGATCGTGCAGCGGACATAGCAACGCCTGGTAGCTTTGCATGGAATCGTTGTCGGCACCGTCCATCGTCGGGATTTCGAACACGACCGGCCAGCGTTGTCCCTCGATCTTCGGCAGCAACTGCTCGATCAGGTAGCGGTCGAGTACCTTGCGGCGCACATGCTTCCAGCTCGAATGCGTCGCGCTGACGCGAATGCGCTTGGACGGGATGAGCAGGACGCTGTAGTTGATGCCGAGAAATCGGCCGCTCTGACCAACGAGATGCGCAAGACCGACGTGACTGCGGGACGTCCCGTGGATCTTTTCGTCGACCTCGTAAACCAGCTCGAGTTCGCGCTCGAGCTCATTGCAGCCGGACTTTGCCTCGTCGAGACGCTGGCTGACCCGCAGGCCCTCGCCGATCATCTCGACGGCAGGCTCGAGGATGTTGGCTACCATGCTCGGGTTGAACGAGGATGCCTTGCCGGCATTGCGCGAGAAAAGTGCAACGAGAATCCCGAGGCTCTCGTTCCCCGCACCGAAGATCGGCATCACGAGGACGGTGCGGCCTGATGACAATGTCCTGCGCAGGTACGACGCGTCGCCCGTATCGCCGGCCATGATGTCCTCGGGCAGCTCGCCGACGAAGCTGTCGATCTCGTAGTCTTCAGCGCCGTCGCTGGACCAGACACAGTCCGCGGCACGATTGTAATAGCAGAACGACTGTGCGCGCGGGACCAGCGAATGCAGCAGCGCTTTCGCCTTGCCGATATTCTTGCGCATCTCGAGATCGTGCAGGTCTGCGGACATCTGCACACGATGCCAGCCGCGGGCCTCCGCGGCTGTGATTCAGTTCTCAATCAAAGCGTTGCGAGCCAGGCGTCGTCGGAACCCTCTTCTACGCCTTCGAACAGCGGCGTGCTCAGATAGCGCTCGCCGGTGTCCGGAAGCATCGCCAGGATGACCGAGCCTTCGGGCGCTTCTTCTGCGACATCGAGCGCGGTCGCGAGCGTTGCGCCGGCCGAGATTCCGGTGAAGATCCCCTCCCTGGCAGCCAGCTCGCGCGACACGTGAATCGAGCGTTCGTCGGATACTGCGCGCAAGTCGTCGTAGACCTTGCGATCGAGAACATCGGGTATGAAGTCCGGCGTCCAGCCCTGGATCTTGTGCGGATTCCATTCGTCGCCGGCGAGCAAGGACGCGCCGGCCGGCTCGGTAGCGACGATCGTGACACCGGGCCGCGCCGCTTTGATCGTGCGACCGGCGCCCGTCATCGTGCCGCCCGTGCCGTAGCCCGTCACCCAGTAATCGAGGCGCCGGCCGGCGAAATCCCGAAGGATTTCGGGCCCCGTCGTATTCGCGTGATAGTCGGGGTTTGCCTGGTTCTCGAACTGTCGCGCCAGGAACCAGCCGTAGGTTTCGGCGAGCTCTTCGGCTTTTCGGACCATGCCTGTGCCGCGTTCTGCAGCCGGTGTCAGGACCACCTTTGCACCGAGTCCGCGCATGATCTTGCGGCGCTCGATCGAGAACGAATCGGCCATCGTCGCAACGAATGGATAACCCTTTGCCGCACAGACCATGGCGAGAGCGATGCCGGTATTGCCCGACGTCGCTTCGACGACCGTTTGACCGGGCTCGATCAGTCCGCGCTCTTCTGCATCAGTAACGATCGCATACGCGAGCCGGTCCTTGACCGACGCCATCGGGTTGAAGGACTCGACCTTCACGTACATCTCGACGTGATCGGGGCCCATGCGATTGAGCCGCACGACGGGCGTGTTACCGATCAGTTGCAGAATATTGTCGTAGATCATCTGGTTATCCTTATTGTTGATTCTGTACTACTGTCTGTAGCAGAAAAGTGACTGTATTGCGACACGGAGGTCTTCTGAATATATAGCCACGCGCTATATGAAATGCTTGAATGAACGACTCTGCGCCGATTTGGTCACACTATCGGGGGAAGCGGCGCTCTGCGCGACATGAAACTACAACAACTCAAATACCTGATTGCGATCGCCGACAACGGACTGAACATCACGGCCGCCGCAGAACGGCTGTACACGTCTCAGCCGGGGGTCAGCAAACAACTGAAACTGCTCGAGGAAGAACTCGGCATGCAGTTGTTCACGCGCAAGGGCAAGAGCCTCGATGGCATCACGCCAGCCGGCGAACAGGTCCTCGAACGCGCTCGCATCGTAATGCAGGAAGTCGACAATATCCGCAGTCTGGCGAGCGAGTATTTCCAGGAGCATGAGGGCGCACTGTCGATCGCGACGACTCACACGCAGGCGCGCTATGTGCTGCCCGACGTGATCGGCAAGTTCCGTGAGAAATACCCGGGCGTCACGCTCAACCTGCACCAGGGCACGTCGGAGCAGATCGCCGACATGGTGGCCGCGAACGAAATCGACTTCGCGATCGCGACGGGCTCGCATGAGTTGTTCGGCGACCTGTTGCTCGTGCCGAGCTATCACTGGGACCGGAAGATCGTGGTGCCGAAGGGCCACGAACTCACCAGGCTCGGACGCGAGCTTACGCTGGCCGACCTCGCGGAGTATCCGCTCGTCACCTACGTCTTCAGTTTCGGCGGCGAATCGTCGTTGAAACGTGCATTCTCGGACGAGGGGCTGGAACCCGACGTCGTGTTCACAGCCCGCGACGCGGATGTCATCAAGACCTACGTGCGCATGGGGCTCGGCGTCGGCATCGTCGCCGCTATGGCCTCGGATTGCGACGACAAAAAAGACCTCGAGGCCATTGATGCGCCGGGACTGTTCCCGCGCAGCACCACCTGGATCGGTTTTCGGAAGGACGCCGTGTTACGACGCTACATGATGGACTTCGTGCAGCTGTTTGCACCACACATCGATAATCGACAGCTCGAAGACATTCGCAGGGTACGGAGCCAGGCCGAGCTGGACGCGATGTTCGAGGATGCCGATTTGCCGCTCCGAGACGGCTGCGGCGACGACGTTACCGCTGCAGCTTAGCCAGCATCTCCGCGAGCAGTCGATTTGTCTCGCGATGAAGCTGCTGCGACTCGCGCGTTATTTCGAGCACTTCCTTTTGCATCGCCTCGCTGCGGTCGAGGTTTTCACGCGCTTTACGGTTGATGTCCGCGGAATCGTCCATGAGCGCGTGCGCTTTGCCCGTCTGCCGCTTGAAGCCGATGAAGATGAACACGACCAGCGCAATAAGCAGGATCCAGATCCCGTAATTCAGCATGAAAGACATGACACCCAGCGAAACCGGCGCCTCGTACCGGGTGCTCAGTGCTTGCGTGTATGCCTGCGAATCAACCCATCGTTGACCTTCGTCAGAGTAGTACAGCATCTGTCGAGCATTGAGCCAGTAGTAATAGCTCTGCGATGCCTTTCGCTCCGCTGGTAACTCGGTGAGGTCGAATTCGACCATCCCCATCGTCGAGAATCCGGTTGTGAGCTCCGGCGAATCGATGGGCTGCAGCAATACGCCAATGATGCTGAGCTCGCCCTCGTAGGGCAGGTTGGTGTCCTTGATCCGGTACCGATCGTCACCCAGCGCCTCGAATTCCTCGGTGCCGGGCAGTTCGGCAAAGCGCTTTTCCCAGGCGTTAATCAGCGTTTCCCGGTCCGGGTTGGCAATGCTGGTCGTCGAATAAGACAGGGTGATCAGCAATATGGCGATTCGTGCAACAGTGTTCATCGGGCCATCATCGCCAATCGCGACAGCCGGGCGCAAATCGCAGTTCACACTTTGGGGTCAGGCAGGGGTGCCGAATTCCATCTCGTGCAATCCGCACTCGCGTTTCAGACCCAAGAAACGCGTTTCTTCCGCGGACGACACCTCGGCCAGGGACCGGTACACGTCGCGATCGCTCGAGTCCGCGATGGGTTGCACTTTATGGGAACTGACATCCGCCTCCTGCGAATCAGTCTTTCTCATCCGCACAGGAGACTTTGAACTCGGTACCGGTATGGATATTCACTACTGGAAGGCTTTCGAGAATATCGGGTTCTGCTTCACAGGCAGCTCTGAGCAGGTCGAAATCTATGTCGATGGAAAAATCCATGGCCCGACGGGTGTCGTTACTCAACTCCAGGGTTCCAAAGATGTAGATCTTGCCGGCTTCCACATTGAGTTCGAACGGATCCGAAAAATGATACGACGCGCGTGAACTTGTTCGGTCCCGGCTGAAATCAATGTGGTAGATCCTGTGTGTTCCGGCCCGGACCCGCAGAATCGGCCCACTCGCAGGGTAGTGCGTATCACGTATCGACCCAACTTTGTGAATAAGAATCCAGTGCGGCTGATCCATTTTCTCCTGTACGGCGACTGCTCTAATGATTATGTATGCATAATTCGGCTCACTATGCGCCAACGGAGAAATCAACATCAGAAAAATCGCGGCTG
>JAAUYH010259579.1_pt1 | contig 11902 bp, 13 predicted proteins | sample 7278061 | NCBI WGS metagenome assembly JAAUYH01 (sample SAMN14350203, study PRJNA611818) | marine sediment metagenome | isolation source: surface marine sediment (0.6m) | place: French Polynesia: Moorea | collected 2018-08 | reverse complement strand
GCCTTACGCGGACTAAGAAAAATCAAGGTTTTAGCCCACGCAGGTGGGCTTTGTTCGTGTAGCTCCAGGCTGTGCCAGCAGAGCGATTGGGGTTTGAAAACACGCCCTAGTATCCCATTTCACAATAGCCAAACTCACAACCAAGCAATAGAAAATAAAATCATATCTGTGAGGAGATAGATTATCATCAGCTCATCAATTATTGTGGAGTTCCATAATGTACGAAAATAATCTTCAAATCGATGAAAGCCTTCTCCAAGAAGCTCTTGCTTTAGGTGAATATAAAAATAGTCATGCGCTGGTTGAAGTTGCTTTGCATGAGTATATTCAACCTCGTAAGCAACTTCAGGTTATGGAACTGTTCGGTACAATTGATTATGACTCCGATTATAACTACAAGCAACAGCGACAAAAAGCATGAGGGTTATTGTTGATACATCCATTTTGATATGTGCAGCAGCAGCCAATCGTAACTACAGCATTTTCACAACAGATAAGGATTTTGAACATTTCCAAACACATATCCATATTGTGTTGCTGTGAAGTACCCTCTACTTTCACTGAGTACATAGTTAAAGTTATGATTCCTAATGGTATTGAAAGGAATGCAAGGGATTAAATCAGTGAACAGTAAACAGTAAACAGTTATCAATGGGTATGGTGGAAGACTTAAACCCAAATACCACAAAACATTAACTGACAACTGTCAACTGTCAACTGTCAACTCCTTCCATATCCTACTGTTGAGGAATCTAAAAATGGCGCGTTTAGCACTGCTGAGTGTATCGAATAAAACTGGTTTAACTGAGCTGGCTCGGAGTTTAGTAGAAGAATTTGGCTTTGATTTAATCAGCAGAGGAGGCACGGCAAAGGTCTTAAAAGTATCAGGATTACCTGTGACAAAAGTTGCAGATTATACAGGTTCTCCAGAAATTTTAGGTGGTAGAGTCAAAACATTGCATCCCCGGATTCATGGGGGGATTTTAGCAAGGCGAGATGAAGCTCAAGATGTGACAGACTTAGCAGATAATCAAATTCGCCCCATAGATTTAGTAGTAGTCAATCTCTATCCTTTTGCACAAACTATTGCTAAACCAGGAGTAACCTTAGCTGAAGCCGTGGAAAATATTGATATTGGTGGCCCGGCGATGCTGAGAGCTGCGGCGAAAAATTTTGCTCACCTCACGGTTTTGTGCAATCCCAACCAATACGACACATATTTACAGGAATTGCGACAAAACAATGGGGAACCATCCTGGGAATTTCGCCAACAATGCGCCTTAAAAGGATTTTCCCATACCTCCACTTATGACCAAGCCATAACAGCTTATCTGGCGGAGCAATCAGCCACAGCATCATCTCAATGGGGACTTTCAGGAACCCAGGTACAAACCCTACGCTACGGAGAAAACCCCCATCAAAGTGCTGCTTGGTATCAAACTGGAACAACCCCTAGTGGATGGGCGGCGGCGACCAAATTACAAGGAAAGGAACTCAGTTACAATAACTTGGTAGACTTGGAAGCAGCACGGCGCATCATTGCGGAATTTACAGATGAGCCAGCCGCAGCAGTGCTAAAACATACAAATCCTTGTGGTGTGGCGGTGGATAGTACCTTGGTATCTGCTTATCAAAAAGCTTTCGCTGCGGACTCTGTTTCTGCCTTTGGTGGCATTGTCGCCTTAAATCGTCCCATTGATGCAGATACCGCTACAGAGTTAACTAAAACCTTCTTAGAATGTGTGGTTGCACCGGGTTGTGAAGAATCAGCCCAAGCTATTATTGCCGCCAAATCCAAATTACGGGTATTAATTTCACCAGATTTGGCAACAGGAGCGAAAGAAACAGTAAAAGCGATCGCAGGTGGTTTTCTGGTACAAGCAGCCGATGATTTGGTCACAGATACCAATACATGGCAAATCGTTACCGAGAAAAAACCCAGTGACGAACAGCTAGCAGAATTACTATTTGCGTGGAAAGTTTGCAAGCATGTAAAATCTAATGCCATCGTTGTCACAGGCGATCGCACAACCTTGGGTGTGGGTGCGGGACAAATGAATCGTGTCGGCTCCGTGAAAATCGCCTTAGAACAAGCTGGAGAAAAAGCTCGAGGTGGTTTTCTTGCCAGTGATGGTTTCTTTCCCTTTGATGACTCTGTGAAAACAGCTGCAGCTGCGGGAATTACTGCGATCGTTCAACCAGGAGGAAGTCTACGAGATTCAGACTCCATAAAGGCTGCCAATGAACTTGGTTTAGTTATGGTATTGACTGGAGTACGTCACTTTTTACATTAACTTATTTGAATTGGAATGTTGCACTTGCCAAAGTGTCACTCAGTATGCTTCTTCTCTTGGGGGAGCAATGTTAAGTTGTAATTGTGTGTGAGGAGTATCTTGGAAACAGAAAGCACTGGTAGTGGAAACACGGTAACACTAGCCAGTGCTTTTTGATGTTTGCAGAATCATTGAAGTAAATCATGATTAGTTATTTGAGATATTTTCTGAGAGGCGATCGCGCTAAATGTTGCACAAACAAAAGCAACTAGCGATACCCTCTTAACCTCGACGAAGTGCGATCGCCAACTTATCGCCCAAGGTAAAATGTAGAGGCGAAACCCCGCTAAAGCAAAGAGGAATTTGTGCTTGAGTCATGGTTGATTCTCCTGATTAGATTATTTAGGGTCTGCTGAATAACTGAAAATTATTGATTTATCAATGGTTTGAGGCTATTTTCTTGGGGAATAAGTGCAAGGAAATTAGGATTTTAGGTTTAAAATCCTTGCATCTGTTATTTTTTCTGGCAAAAATAATAGAAATAAAGAGGCTGGAACTACTCCCCACTCCCGACTCCCTACTCCCTACCCTCACTAAAAGACTTTTATGCCTAACGGCACGCTCCGCGAACAGCAAGCCCTATTTAGATTTTGGATTTTGGAGGATCGCACCAAAAGTTTGAGCAATGTTTGTCATAGTACGGAATAGCTTATAAGGCTGATCGGGAAAAGCTTGAAACTCAAATCTTTGGTAAAACTTGACCGCTTCATCATCGATTGCATCTACCACCACTGCAAAACAACCAGTGGTTTTACTGACTTGGAGACTTTTAGATAAAGCATCCATAATCAATAACTTTCCCCAACCATAACCCCTATAATCAAGAGCTACCGCTAATCTCCCAATTAAGGTTACGCCAACTAGTGGATATTTGGGCAACTTTTTCGCCAGATTTGGGGGTAGTGATTCGAGATTGATACTACTCATCGATAACGTATAGTAGCCAATTATTTTTTGGCGTTCTCGGTCAACAATAACATAGGGAATGGCGATATTTCTCTTCTTATCTTGGGTAGCTATGGAATGCAAGTAGCGATCTAGTTGTTCGTTTCCACAGCTAAAAGCGACCCTGTCGTGATGTTTTTCCAGTAGTTCTAGGCAAAAATCAACAGATTCCGGGTTTAACACCATGACTGCGTCTCTACTTATTCATCACTTTTTGATACCATTGGGCATCAGCATAAGCCTGTGGGGAGGGAGTAGGGGGATTTAACAACGCTTCAGCAAATAAGGAGCGATCGCGTTCTGTTAATTGCAGAAATTCGTTATCTTTGATGATTTGTGTAGCAGCCTCGGCTAAAACCGCCACCATGAACTCAGTCAAGTTTTGTCCGCGTAACTCAGCAGCTCTTTGCATCAGTTGTTTTTGCTCTGCTGTTACACGAGCTTCCAAACGAGCATTTTTCCTGATTTTAGCGGTTTTGGTTGTGCTTGGTTCTGTACTCATAAGGTCTGATATTTTAACTGCTTTACCAATATTATCACATATAGTACGCTCATTAGCCGTACATTTATTGACAGGGCGATCGCATTTGCATTAACCTCTATATACTTCTGCATTTCCCTACAGAAAAACCATGACAGACGAAAGAAAATTACAAATAAGTTTAGCCATCATCCGCATTTCTACAGCAATATTTTTCCTAGTTTGGTCATTACGGAAGCTGATTCAACCAGAATCAACGCAAAAGATATTTTCTAGCTTTTACTTTATGCAAATCTCGCCAGAAATTTCCTATGTTGTTGGTGCGATTCAAACTCTAATTATTCTCATGTTCATGGTGGGTTTATACAAAACCTGGACTTATGGTGGGTTACTGGGAATGCATCTGATTTCAGTACTGTCCACATATCAACAACTATTAAATCCCTACGAAAGTCCAAACACTTTATTTTGGGCTGCTATTCCTACATTGGGTGGATTGATTGCTTTATTTTTGTTACGGGAGCAAGACCAATGGTTAACCGTTGAAAAAACATTACCCAAAGTTGGACAATGACCTTATGCCAACAGCTACATAAGGATTCCCAGTAGGAATTTCACCTACTACCCGAAGTGCCTTTAGACTTCCTACGTAGGGCATTGTCCGAAAACTCCGACCTATGAAGGTTGACCACGGGAGCGCTGTTAACGCTGGTATAATAATTGTGACGACGTACTCCGGAAAGTTCGCGTCTAAGCTCATTCCAATGTGACCAACTGTGTTTTCTAGTACCACCTAGATAAGCTTGGTTGGAAGGAATGAGTTTGATGTATTTGTGGGGTAAACGGTCAGAAAACCGCTTGAATGAACTGGTGCGAATACCACGACGCGCTACTACCAATGCAGCCGCAGTATCAGAACTCAAACCATACATCCCCATATATTTGGTTAATCCCTGCAAACTCGTATAAGCTGGATTAACCTTTATTAGGTCGATGCCACGATTGACGCATCGACGTTGTAATACTTCCTCCCATTTGGAGAAAGCGAGACCTGACAACATACGAGAATACTTTTTACCACGCTCTCGCAACTGCTGTTTTTTAGCTGAAAAATCTAAATCTTCAATGACGATAGGGCATTCGTAAGTTTCAGCCAACAGTACAAGTTGAGCCGCAATATCAGCAAGTATCGCTTCTATCTGATTGCTGGTCTTACTGTGAAGATTAATCATGAATTGTCCACTATCCTTTAAGTTACCTTCTGCATCTATATAAGTCCAACCAATAACGGATGGATTCAAATCAATGCCTATTGCACCATTCCCGAACTTAGATTGTGTCGGAACTTCAGGAACATCAGTAGATATAGCGCAATACCAGGAAAAATCTTTGTAATAAAACCTGTAAGTTAATGCCTGACCGATTATTAAAGCAGCATCAACGTGTTGCTGACCATACTTAAAACTTACTTCTGGGATAGTTACATAACTACCATACTGGGATTCTAAGCAACGAGGAACACGAATTTTCAAGTTACCATCGTTGTCTAACTGGCATATTTGATTCCCAGACGTTTCACCTTTAGAACCAACAAAAGTAAATTGACTACCAACATTACCTAGATTTACTTCTAAAGGCGAGTTTTTAAGATGCTCTAGTTTTTGTTGTAAAACGTATTTACGTCGTTTCTTTTTGTGAATACGCTGTTTTGCTATCTGTAGTTCTGTCATGCGGCAAGGATTACAACGAACAGCACAGCCATCTTTAATATAAGACTGCTTGAACTTTCTAGCCTTTTTAGCTTTCTTATAATCCTTAACTCGTTTCTCCCAAGTTTTCAAAAACTTAGTTACAGATTTAAGTTGACCTTCAATAGTTTTAATATGACGCTTGCGGCACTCTCTAGTTGAGGAAATCTTACCGTCAATCTCAGCAATAACAGAGTTAGCCTGACGCTTATTAATACCAAATTTTTGTTGTAGTTCTGTGTTTAATTTAGACTTATTTAGTCCATCCTCAAACAATCTACGTTCAAGGCAGAATTGACTAGCAGCACCATAAACACGACTATAGTCAGCACAATAATTATTAATATTTTTTGGCGTTATCGTAGCTATTACAGTAGTAAAAGTTTTGATGCCCACTTGTCAATCACCTCCTTGTATGCAATACTATAGCTATAGTACATTGTATATCTATAAATATCAACTAAATGAGTAAAAAATATTCTCAGAAACTATGGCAGAAAGCGAACAGAGATAAAGTATCTGACTATCAGAGAAAATATATGCAAAAAAAGGCTCAAGCAACTGTAGTACTTGAGCCTTGGGTAAAAGATAAGATTGATAGTATTAAGCCAGCTAACCAGCCTTATGGGCAATGGATAAGAAAGTTTCTTGAAGAATGGGCATCAGAAGTAGAGCCAAGTTAGTAGAATTATTCTTACTACTTTGAGCCTGTAAATTTCTCCATGCAGTTGAAATATCAATGCTATGCAAGTTTAGCAATGTATTTAATTTCAATATAGTTATACGTATTATATAGAAATATATATTTAAAAAATGTAGTGTAAATTACTGCTAGTTTTCGGGAATTGCTAGCAACTCGACTGCATGATATCTATACCCGTAATAAATCATCACTTATGATGGGTAAAGTTGGGTAATGTTTAGTAACTTTGGGTAAACTTTTCGCTAACTATAGCGAACCCCAATCTTGCCAAGATATAATCCTTGCACAACAAATTAGTAGGAAACATCAGTCAATTAAGGTAAAATTATACTTATCTTCCCGTATTCTTTTGGGATTGAGGCTGAGTTAGTTGTAGATATAGGTATTAATTTTATCAGATCCTATCCTATATACAAAATGCATCCACAAACAAGCAGCTCCAATATTATGACTCCCAGGTTTGAAGGATTTTTTCTACAAATGGTTACACCTGGTTTAGAGGATAAATGCCAAGAAATTGTTGCCAAAGTTCTTGGTGCAGATTGGCAAATTAAACCAATTGACAAGCATTTGACTGAATTTGAAATCACTCTTGAGGATGATGCATTATCCATACAACAAGCTTGGGACAAGAGTTATGAATTGCGATCGCAACCCGATATTATTGATGTAGAACCCTTATTTGCTGTTCCCATTGCTGAAATTAGTCATGGAGATGAATTACAACCACAGCTAGCAGCCTTTGATACATCAATTGACGAGGAAAGTAGTGATGTCCATTGGGGTCTGAAACAAATGGGGGTTTTGCAGGTATGGGAGAAATATTTCCCCGACCCCAATAAATTACCAGGACATGGGATAGTAATTGCTCATCCTGATACTGGTTATACCCACCACCCAGAAATTACTGATAATTTACTGCTAGAAAAAGGTCACAATTTTATCAGACCAGAACGAGAACCCCTAGACTTACTGCAAGAATCTGGTGGTGAACTGATTAACAATCCAGGACATGGAACCTCAACTGCTAGCTTGATGATTAGTCCTCCCCAAGCACAGGGTAGTTATACCAATGGTAAATATGTAGCTGGTGTGGCTCCTGGGGCAAATTTAGTTCCTCTACGAGTATCTTACTCTGTGGTACTTTTAAGTATCCGTACTCTGGCAGAAGCCATTGAATATGCTGCCGATAATGGCTGTCATATTATTAACATTAGTTTGGGAACTGCTTTCCCTAATGCACGTTTGCGAAGGGCGATCGCTTATGCTCAAGAGCATGGTTTAATTATTGTGGCTGCATCCGGTACTATGGTTCCCTATGTAGTGTATCCGGCAGCATACGATGAAGTGATTGCTGTTTGTGGCAGTAATATTCGTCGAGAAATTTGGCAGGGTGCATCACGGGGGAAAAAGGTTGATGTGACTGCACCAGCTCAGGCTCTATGGCACGCCAAAACCCGGAAAAAAGATGAGGCTTTTACATTCAATATTGAACAAGATTCCGGTACTTCCTTCTCTGCACCATTAGTGGCAGGGGTAGCAGCATTATGGTTATCTTATCACGGAAGGGACAAATTGATTGAACGTTACGGTGCAGAAAATATCCCTATTATATTTAATCAGATGTTGCGGGATTGCTGCGATCGTTTTCCCACATGGAAACCCGATAAATTTGGAGCAGGTATTGTCAATGCAGAAAAGTTAATGGCTGCACCTCTACCAGATAATATAAATCAATCAGTAATTGCTCCTGGTTTGGCATTACAGCAACATACCCCTGTAGAAGCTGGGGAATGGGATATTTTTCTGGATTTATTCGAGTCTCAATTAAATGATGAGCAGGAAGAAATTGTACTGAATCAAGTCTTATTGAGCCAACATATGGCTGAATTCTTACAAGTAACAGAGGCTGAATTACCACAGCGATTGCAAGAGGTTGGCAAAGAGCTAGCTTTCCATTTTGCCGTTAACCCCGAGTTGTACAAGCAATTTGCTGCATCTTTACATCCCCATCAACCATCTGTAATGAGTCAGTTTACAACCAAAGCAACCCAGGTATCTAATAACCAAAATCCCACCAGGGAGACGTTATTGACACAAGGAGTTTCCCAAAGATTGAATCAAACACTTTTAAGGTGAATTGAATTCCACTTATTACTTATTACTTGCGCGTAGCACTATACTTACTGCCTTGATTTCTCAATAGTTTCTGCCGTTTGGTTAAAAAGAATCTTGCGGCTTTCTTCTGTAACTGTTGGTTGTGTTTGATACTCAGAAGCCCGAGAATAAGCACTAATAACCGCTTTTCGGGATTGAATTCTCTCAAACCACCGTTGCAAATTGGGAAAATCTTCCAGCTTCTGTTGCTGTTTTTGATATGGAACAACCCAAGGATAACAAGCCATATCAGCAATCGAATAATCGCCAGCGAGATAATCCCGTCCTTCAAGCTGGCGGTTCATCACACCATAGAGTCGATTCGTCTCTGTGACATAACGATTTATTGCATAATCAATCTTTTCTGGAGCATAGTTCCTAAAATGATGATTCTGTCCAGCCATGGGACCTAAACCCCCTACTTGCCAAAACAACCACTCAGTTACTAACTTGCGTTGACGTAGATTATGGGGGAGGAATTTTCCAGTTTTTTCAGCTAGATACAGCAGAATCGCTCCCGACTCAAAAATTGAGATTGGCTGTCCTCCATCTGCGGGAGCGGTATCAATTATTGCTGGCATCCGATTATTGGGTGATATTTGCAGAAACTCCGGTTTAAACTGGTCGCCAGCACCAATATTAACTGGTATAATCCGGTATTCAAGCTCTGCTTCTTCCAGAAAAATTGTAATTTTGTGACCGTTTGGTGTCGGCCAGTAATATAATTTAATCATAACCTTGATTTTTTGTCTCTACAGGGAAATAACTCTAATACTCGCAGAAATTATCCACTCGAATATCTCTCCAAATCTCAGAAATCTGCCACCCAGAATTACCAACGGACTTGACTATAGGATTATCGTATGACGGGATATATTTGGGTGCACTAATCTGTGGATTTATTTCTTGCTGTGTCTCAACAACTGTCTCTGGAATATCTTTTGTATCAGCTTGAATATTTTCTACTTCTAATTCTTCTATTTTTTTGACTTCGGAGAGCAGAGCTTGTTCTGACTTTTTGATTAATCTCATGTTGAATTTAATTGGACTCTATAAATTAGAGAGATTCTAACATGGATAATCGAAATGATAAATCATATTTTTTAATGTTATTCATAGCATTAAAATTCTCATATCTGTAGATATTTATTTGATAAGTAAATCAGAATTATCTCTACACAACAAAATTGTTCTTTTTGTCCCTTGCCTGTCAAAGTATAGATTTTTACTTTTTAATTAACGTATATAACAGACTTTCCCGCAGTGGTTCGAGTGCGATCGCATGATCCTGTACAATTTATAGCACTACGTAATTAGGTTAGCCCTTCGGCTAAGTCCTAGGGACTGTTTTCAAACTATTGTGTATACAAGGTTGGGTAGAACAAAGTGAAACCCAACAAATCGAACGAAGAATTTTGGGTTTGAAAACACGCCCTAGCCCTTTCAGGGTAGCTACGCCAACGGACATGCTACGGGAATGCTCAGGGCTAAGATTTCAGGGCTAACATTGTTGAAGCATCAAACCGATGAACAGCAAACTGATTACTGATTACTGATTACTGATTACTTATTACTTGCATAGCCAACTGCTCAAAATCCTCTAAATTACCCATAAATCTAAAATATTTAAGAATGGCTGAATCAAAGTTTATACCCAATCTGACGGAGAAAATCTTTGCGTTCTATCATATCTTCAGAAGATTCCACACCTTTAGGAGAAAAGCCATCAATAATGCCAAGAATACCTCTTCCTTGTTCAGTTTCTACCACAATTACTTCTACAGGATTGGCAGTAGCACAGTAAATAGTACAAACCTCAGGAACTTGCTTCAGATGATTAAGAAAGTTCATGGGATAAGCATTCTTAAGTAAGATGATAAAGCAATGTCCAGAACCTATTGCTAAAGCATTTTTCTGAGCAAATGCTTGTAAAGATTTATCATTACCCGATAATCTCACAAAACAATGTCCTGATGCTTCACAAAAAGCTAATCCAAACTTAACTTGTTGTGAATTTGCCATCATTACTTCATGCAAATCTTCAACAGTTTTGATGAAATGGCTCTGACCAATAATGATATTACAATCTTCAGGAATTTCTACTGTAACTGCTTCTATTTTCATGATTGATCTCAATTCTCTTGATCTTGATTTTTAACTGATTCTGAATTAACTTCTAACTTCATCACCCGCCAACCTGTATGAGAACCCATCTTACCTACTTTTACAAATACCCAACAGCCGCGTTGATAGGAATTTTGACCTGCTTCACATCTAGGTTTTACCCCAATTAATTCCTCTACTTCTTCAGTAGTTAGTACCCAAGATTTAGCTTGAGCATTTTCCAATACATCCATATACCAAAGTGGATTTGATGTTTGCAGTCGTGAGCGGAGAATGTCCTCAATTTTTCTCAAGGACTGGAATATTTCTGCGAGGCTTTGATCAATATATCGCGTTCTAGCATCATCTAAGGGAGCTGTAGGAGGCTGATTAATAGTATTTTCTATTACAGTATCTTTGGGGACAGAACTTTCTACTTTTTGGGAAACATTTTCCTGAGTATCATGAAGTTTGTCCAAATTTAAAAAATGACGGGCATCCTTTTGTAAATTTGCTTTAAAATTCTTAACTGGTACTAAATTGCGACCAATCTCCGCAGCTAGATTATTTAAAAATCGGGCAGTTTCTACTTCATGGTGTATAGACATTTGAGCAGCTACTTGCCTCATCATTCTGACTAAATTAGAGTCAATTAAGTGTTCATTGGCTGCTAATATTTCGACTTCCGAACCACTAGGACAATCTAATAAAGATTGAATTAATTTTACATAAGCCTGTGATTTTTCATCTCTACTTTGATGATGAACAGCTTGTTCAAATAAGTGATTTATTTGCATTGCCCAATGGTGTAAATACTTAGCAGTATCAACTTTTCCTTCTGCTGACATTTGTTCTGCAACTTGTTCAAGAACTTGTACCAACTCAGGAGTAACCAATTGTTCGTTGCGTTCTAATAATATCCACTCCTCTCCATGAGGACAACTTAGGAGTTCTTGAACTAATCTTAAATAAGCTTGGAGTTGTTTTTGTTTCATTTTCATCATAAATTTTATCCACAGTTAGAGAACACAATACTTTTGACCCTTCACTAAGTTAAAAAAATCTCCTGAGACACATATACTCTAAACATTAGTTATACAAAGGTTTAAGGTACTGAAGAAAAATGTACAACTTCCTACATTAAAATCAAGGAAGATTTACCTTGCAAACTATTTTTGACCACTCCCTCTCAATGGGATGCCGATAACTTAAAGACTCCGGCATTCTTCTACAGTTCAGTTGTAGATTAAAAAAATGAGGAACTTGTGAGCGCCCCACAAGGGGGAAGTCAGGAAGAGGTAGGGGGAAGGGTAGCAGGGAGCAGGTAAGCCACTGCGTTGCGCGGTAAGCCATTGCGGTGGACGGGTTTCCCGGCATAAAGGAGGCAGTGCGGTGGACGGGTTCCCCGGCATAAAGCAACTGCCGTCAAGTG
>JAAUYH010140575.1_pt1 | contig 11903 bp, 15 predicted proteins | sample 7278061 | NCBI WGS metagenome assembly JAAUYH01 (sample SAMN14350203, study PRJNA611818) | marine sediment metagenome | isolation source: surface marine sediment (0.6m) | place: French Polynesia: Moorea | collected 2018-08 | reverse complement strand
GGCTTTCAAGCTTGGCTTTACAGTGGCGGTTATGCCACCATCAGCAGTTACGGTAATAGTATTCCACAAAATCACGTCGATTGGATGCGAAGTTTGCCATATTATCTCGATTTAGGCGATATTTGGTTGGTTCATGCTGGTCTTAATCCTCGTCTTTCTTTAGAAGAACAAACCCCCGATCAGTTTTGCTGGATTAGAGATGATTTCCACAGCATTGAAAAGCCTTATTTTGAAGATAAACTAATTGTTACCGGACATACGATAACTTTTACTATTCCCGGGGTAGAACCGGGTTATTTGGCTGCTGGCCCTGGCTGGCTGGATATTGAAACGGGAGCTTATCATCCCAATAGTAATTGGTTGACTGCTTTAGATAAAACTAACGATTTAGTTTATCAAATTAATACCCGCCAAGGTAAAATCAGAACCATTCCCCTTGCAGAAGCGACGATCGAAATAGACCCTTCTAAGATCGCTCTGAAAAAGGCGAAAAGGAAAATACGCTCTTAATTGCCAGAGTAAGATCGATTAATTAATTCCTCGCCCCGCAAGATCTGGCTCGGTTGCGGCGAGATGCTCGACTGCTTCTAAAACAAATCCCGCATCGGCAATTGTTTCTAAATCCGCTCGGGCTGCTTGTCCGGCTGTTGTCAGGTAATCGCCAATAAAAATCGAATTAGCCGGATAAAGTCCTAAAGGTTGTAGCGATCGCAAGTGTACTTCCCTGCCCCCAGCAATGCGGATTTCTTGACTCGGGAGTAAAAAACGGAACAAACACAAAACTCGCAAACAATAACGAGGGTTGAGTAGATTCGATTTTTCGGCTAGAGGAGTGCCCGAGATGGGAATTAGAAAGTTGATCGGGACGCTGGTTACTTCTAATTCTCGCAACGCCAAAGCTAAGTCGATAACGTCTTCAAAAGACTCTCCCATACCGACTATACCCCCAGCACAAGTCCCCATTCCCGCGGCCTTAACATTTCTTAAAGTTGCTAGTCTTTCGGCAAAATTATGGGTACTACAAATTTGAGAATAATATTCTGCTGAAGTATTAAGATTGTGATTGACCCGATCTACTCCTACTGCGGCCAGACGCTTGCTTTGTGCTTCGCTTAAAATTCCCAAACAAGCACAAATTTTAAGATCGTATTTAGCTCTAACTTGGCGAATCGAGTCTAAAATTCGACTAAAAACTAACTCCCCAGGCGATCGCCCCGAAATTACCAAACAAAAAGTCCCTGCTTTCAATTTTGCCGCCCGATCTGCTGCTTCGAGAATTTTCTCGGTAGCAATTAAAGGATATTTTTCGATTTCAGCTTCACTAACAATCGATTGAGAACAATAGTTGCAGTCTTCGGGACACAAACCGCTTTGGGCGTTCAGCAGATAATGCAATCTGACTTTATTACCCCAATAGTGACGGCGAACTCGATAAGCTGCGGCGAGCTGATCTAATAGTACCTCGTCGGGGGCTTGCAATACTGCTAATGCGGAGGGGCGATCGATCTCTTTACCAGCCAGGGCCAGATCTGCAAGCTGATTCCAATCGGGAAGGTTCATAAATAATCTTACTTCAAGTTAAGCGATCGTAAATACCTAATATTTTATACAGGAGAAAAGTTCGACAAAAGGTAATTACAAAAGTTTTTTTAATCTTTTCTCACTAAAAAAATCAATTGCTATGAGGATTTAATTGCATCATTTGCCAGGTTACAAAAGTTCCGATCGGACTCCAAAGTAAGTGAGGAAAAATTAAATAAGCAGCGCGATCGTTTAAGGGAAAAACCAATAATGTTAAGATTAAACCAACAAAAAAAGTTATAATTCCGCTAATCGTTCCAGCCTTAAGACTGCGTAATTTACAAATAATTGGAGTATAAACGAGAATAGATACTTCCCAAAGTAAATAACACCCCATTAAAATCCAAGTATAGTTTTTGTTTGGAGCAGTTTCCCATACTTCGCTTGCTGAAATTGCACCGCAAGTAAAGATAAAAATCCAAATAAAAGGAATTGCCCATTCAAAAGTCAGCCAGGCCGGTCTGCGCAAGCGAGCGAACCAACGATAGTCTTCTGAAGAAACTGAAGCTATCGAATTAACTGCAAAAACCATTAAAAAGGTAACGGCCGCAGTTGTCAACCAAGCAGGAAAAATATTCATATTTCTGAACTTAAATTTCTCAACTTATCTTATAGCTAAAAAACATCACAAAAGCTCTCGACTGGAGAAAATTTAAATTAATATTGTCTTGTTAGGAGGATATTCTGATGAAAAAACAGTTATTGTCTTTGTATCAAAAGTATCAAACAGCACCGATCGGGCATCACAAACAATATTATCGTTCTCAACTCAAAAAGCTACTTCTATCCCAACCTTGGTATTGGCAGCTTTTACCTGGATTAGAACCTGAATGGCGCAAACAAATTAGAGAAGCGGTCAGCTAAAATTGAAATATCTCGAAATCAAAGAGATCGTCGCACTGAGAGGCGATTTTTTTATTAATATCCGAGGGTTAAAGCATCGAGTCTGCGAGGATCTGAAGCTCCATAGAGTCGATCGCCTAGTTTCATGATACTTTGAGTCGAACCGATCGCCGCATTTGTTTTGACAATGTTATGGCCTCTTCTGGTTAATAAACGGATCGTATCTCCATTTAAATCTTGTTCGATTTCGAGGCGATCGGGAAACCATTGATGATGGAAACGTACTGCATTTGTTGCCTCAGCAACGTTCATTTTATAGTCGATAACGTTAGTAATAATTTGCACCACAGTGGTAATAATTTTACTACCTCCGGGGCTTCCAGTAATTAAAAAAGGCTGATTGTCTTTAAGTACGATCGTTGGAGTCATTGAAGAGAGCATTCTTTTTTCTGGTGCGATCGCATTTGCTGCTCCACCTATCAAACCGTAATCGTTAGGAATTCCAGGTTTAGCAACAAAATCGTCCATTTCATTATTAAGTAAAATTCCCGTTCCTGGGACGGTAATACCGGTACCGTAATTAAAGTTTAGGGTATAAGTATTAGCGACTGCATTGCCAGATCGATCGATGACAGAATAGTGCGTTGTTTGATTGCTTTCTCCTAGATTGTAAGGATTTCCGGGTGCAATTTCTCGAGCTGGAGTGGCACGATAATAATTTATTTTTCTTCTTAATTTATCGGCATATTTTTTAGAGGTTAATTGACGAATCGGAACGGAAACAAAATCAGAATCTCCCAAATATTTCGAGCGATCGGCATAGGCCAATTTCATGCTTTCGGTCATTAAATGAATTGCTTGAGCGGTATTATGTCCTAAAGTCCCGAGGCGAAATCTTTCTAAAATATTTAAAATCTGAATTAAATGTATTCCTCCAGAACTTGGCGGTGGCATTGAAATTAATTCGTAGCCGCGATAATTTCCGGTAACTGGTTGACGAATTACTGGCTCGTATTTGGCTAAATCTGCTTTAGTAATTATTCCGCCATTAGCTGCCATATCGGCAACAATTTTTTCGGCTATTGCTCCGCGATAAAAAGCATCTTTTCCATTTTTAGCTATTAATTTTAAGCTGGCGGCTAAATCTTTTTGAATTAAATTTTCTCCCTCTTGATAAACCGAGCCATCTGGTTTATAAAATATCTCCATACTAGGAGGAGAATCTGCCATTACTTGTTTATAAAGAAGCAAAGAATCGCGAAAATATTCAGTAACTGGATATCCTTTTGAGGCTAATTCTATTGCTGGTTTTAAGGCTCTTGCTAAAGAAATTGTGCCGTATTTTTCTAAAGCGATTATCATTCCTGCAACCGTACCCGGAACCCCTACCGAGAGATGGCTGAATTTGACTTTTTTTTGGTTTACTTCCCCATTTTCGTCGAGAAACATATCTTTTGTGGCTGCGAGGGGAGCTTTTTCTCGATAGTCGATCGCCAGATTTTGATTGCGATCGGCTAAATGAATTAACATAAAGCCACCGCCGCCTAAATTACCGGCACGAGGTAAAGTTACTGCTAGTGTAAAGCCTACCGTAACCGCAGCGTCGATCGCATTTCCGCCTTCTTTTAATACTTCTAAACCGGCTCGAGTCGCTAATGCTTCTTGAGTTGCTACCATGCCATTTCTAGAAGTAACGGGATGAAATCTATCCTCAAGATTGAAGGTCGGATTGACTTCTTGAGAGCAAATATTATTGGCAAAAAATATCTGAACTAAAATTACGATTGAGAATAAGATGATTGGCTTTTTTTTAAGCAAAAATCTCCAGTTTTTAGGCCTTTTCATTATTTTCAAATTGAGTTGTCTAAAATACTTTAAAGCATTATCAGACAGTCAAATCGGGCAATATTTTTTGTAACTTAACTTAAATTTATTATTTGTAATAAAACTAACTTTTTTTTAAGATACAATAGAAATATAACAGCACAGTTATAAATGTTTCGATCGCAGTTGTATTGCTGTTGCAAACAAATATAAACATTTAAATAATTTCTAATAGCAACCAAGACAGTCAATCAAAATTGCAATCGAGATCGATCGAGCATGACTAGAGGGGAAAATATTATGAATGCTTGGGAAATAATCGATAGATACAACACGCAACAATTCGATTTTGTTGCCGTTTATCTTCACGAAATTAATTTACAAAATGTCAATTTAAGCAGAATCAATTTAAGTCAAGCAGATTTGAGTTCTGCAGATCTCAGAAATAGCGATCTTTCCGGTGCAACTTTAGAAAGAGCTAATTTAACCGATGCTGACTTGAGAGGGGCTAATTTAGTCGGAGCTAACTTAGTTGAAGTCAATTTAATCGGTGCAGATCTGGCTTTTGCCGATCTTTCCGGTGCGGATCTTGCGGGTGCAGATTTGCGATGTGCTAACTTAATCGGTGCTAATTTAACTGGAGCGAATATAACCGACGTTAACCTTAACGGTGCGGATTTAAAAGATGCCAACTTAACTAATGCTAAATTAGCAGGAACAGATATTAGCGTAGCAGATTTATCGGGGGCCACTCTCGAAAAAGCAGATCTAATTAAAGGAGACAGGAAACGCGCCCATACTTCCCATAATTGGATTTCTTGGTCTGGAAATTGAAGCTAAATAAAACTAAATTGGACGAGGCAATTATTACTTCGTCCAGTTTACAATCTTTATTCAGTGGGCAGAGTCGGACTCGAACCGACACGGCCGAAGCCGCCACATTTTGAGTGTGGTGCGTCTACCAATTTCGCCATCCGCCCGAGGAGGCTTTACTATTATAGCCTTTTTTTCGTGCTTGCAACAATTTTTGATATTCTTGAGAACTAGACCAGCGATCGATTTCTCTGGCGCGAAGCACGGGAACGGGATGGGTTAATTGAGCTGTTTGGGCTGTTTTGAGCATTTCTCCGATTTCAGTTCGATCGATTTCATCGTAGGCTCTGGCTTGAGCGATAAAAGCATCTAAGTTTAATTTCGGGGATAGAGTTGGAGAGCCACCGGCCAACTTCATCAATACCGACATGACCACTTTCGGGTTTTGGGTAGCCAGAAGTGCGGCGCGATCGCAACTAAATTCGGCACATCTTTGCCATTCTAAGATTTTCTCTTGGAGAGATTGAGTAATGACACTCCCCCAAATCGGCACTAAATTAGCTGCTAGGGCGACGATATTGGCTAAAGTCAAATATACGCCGTGTTCGCATTTAAGATGGCCTAATTCGTGAGCGATTACTGCTTGAATTTCTTCTGGAGTCAGCATCTCAATTAAAGAAGTATGCAAAACCATAAAAGGCTGTTTCCCGCGCATCGCAAAAGTATAAGCATTGGGAACGGGATTTTGCTGTACGTACAATTGAGGAGCTTCTAAATCTAGGGTTTTACAAGCATCTAGAAGCAGTTTATAAAGGTCTGGTAATTGATTTTCGCCGACTAAAACGCTCGAAGCGATGTTATTGAGGTAGAATACTTGTTCGGCTAAAGGGCCTAACAAACTCCGTACGGCGATATCGAGTCCGGGTAATTGTTGTTTGAGTTCTTGGGTAGCTTCAAAGTCGAAGGGGTGGCGAAAGTCTTCTGCTTTGAGGCCAATTAATAGTTTTTTCGCAATGTCCATTTCCAATCGTCAGCGCAGGTAAGCAAAGAATGCGCCATCTCCTAGTAAATTTTACAAAAATTTTCGATTTAAATTAAATTTCTAACCAATTTTTGACTCGTTGCAAGCTTTTCCAATCGGGTTTTTTATTCAAACCATCGGCGATATTTTCCTCGACTTCAGCGCGTATTTTCGAGTCGAGGGGTAAGACTTGTTGAACGACTTCGATATGTTCGCGCACGCCGCTTTTTTTGGTTTCTAACATGGCTAAAGCCAGATTAATTCTCGCTTGGGGGTCTTCTGGAGCTAATTTGACGCTCTTTTGAGCTGCTTTATAGGCTTTATCCGGTTTATCTGTCAGCAAGTACAACCAAGACAAACAAATCCAAACGATCGGATTTTTGGGAACGCGATCGCAGATATCTTTAAAAACTGGGATTAGCTTTTGAGGATCTTCCCCTGCTTTGTAACGTTCGATCGCATTTTCAAATAAAGAGTCAATAGATTCGCTCATCAGATTTCACTTCAAAAGTTATTCGTGGCTGGCTCGCTTTGCTAATGGGGGAGAATTTTTCACTATAGAGATCGAAACAGACCAGCAAAACAAAATGTTCTATTTTAAGGTCTGCTTCGTGCCTTCTGCGATAAAATTACTCCCTTTAGCAAATTAATTGACCCTTAAACACCAAAAGATTTACCGCATCCGCAGGTTTGATTGGCATTAGGGTTATTAAATTCAAAGCCGCCACCAATTAAAGCATCGCTGTAGTCTAATTGCAAGCCATAGAGATAAAGCAGGCTCTTGCGATCGCAGATTATTTTAAAACCGTCGTAATCAAAAACATCGTCGTTATCGGTTTTGTTTTCGAGTTTCTCAAAATCCATCATATAAGACATTCCCGAACAACCCCCGTTGCGGACACCTACTCGCAAACAGAGATCTGCTCCACCTTGAGATTCTCTAAGTTTAAGAACGTGTTCGAGAGCTTTTGGTGAGATTAAAATTCCTTTTGTTGCTTGACTCATCTCGCTAGGTACTCTGAATATTTACAAAATTCAACCGCAAAATCGTAAAAAAGGGCTGACATTTATTATTGTGACATTTTCAAAGATTATACAAAAATCAAATTTTCACCAGAATCAAACGGCAGATTCTCCTGACTTCCAGAGTTAGATTGTTTTGTGGAATGGAGCAGAAGAATGGTTAGGGAAGTTAACGTTATTTTAATTATCTTTGCCTGTCAAACCTTCCCCAAGCCCGAGTCTTCTACGTAGCAAGTCTTATTTTATTGAGCTGCCATACTTGCCACGCTTAAAGGGACTAAATCGCCGTGAATGGTTAAACCTAATAACATTTGTTCGTCTTCTTGAATCAATTTTCCTGTCAGAACGCAACTTTCATCTCTGCCTGCTGTTGCGGGGATTGTGGCGCGAATATCTGCTTTAGAAAACTGCGGTCGATAATCTCCAGATTTTTGCTGAACGTAATTCCAGAGAATATCGCGGATCAGAGCTTGATAACCTTGATTGCCAGATAGTTCTTTTAACTTGTCTTTGAGAGTCCTCTCCAGACGTATGCTGGTAACTTCCATTTCGGTAGTTGAAGTACGGCTTAAAGTACGCATTTTTTTTCTCCAAATAAATAGTGGACAACTGGGTAACATCAGTGTAGTATAAAAAAGACCCAACTAACACATCTAAAAAATTCTGTGAGCCTTCTAATACTCTCCTTAACTCCCAAATTTGCTTGCCATCGTCAGTTTAACGGCGACGGACAGGTGGCAATGTTTGGGAAATTTTTATTGTTGGGAGATAAAGGACAGTTCGGATCGCAGATAAGTAAAACAGATTCAACATATTGGAATAATCTAGGCAGATGCTCCGAAGCGATCGAACGACCAAATATAACGACAAGCGGGAGGTACGAAGACCTAAAAACCGTACCGATATAAGAACAAAAAGTAAACAAAAGTTCTCAACCCCCCGCTTCACCTAAGAGGCGGGGTTTTTTTACAGCCTCTTAACAGCAAACGGCTACAAATAAATAGGAGTGAAGCGGTGAACGCTCAAACAGACAAATTGAATCGATCGGTAGTCGTTTTCTCGAAAAATTACCTTCCGATTAGTCGAATAAACTTGAGAAAGGCAGTTGTCCTTTTAGTAACAGATAAAGCTGAACCAATGGATGCGATCGCATCAGTTGCGATCGAAATTCGCTCTCCCAGTATGATCGTCGCCGTACCCGAATATATTCGTTTAAAAAACAACTCTAACGAACGAATTTGGAAAGTTCCCCCCGTTAACCGTCGGGAAATCCTCAAGCGCGATCGCCATCAATGTCAATACTGCGGGAGCAAAAAAAACTTAACTATCGACCACGTCATTCCTCGCTCTTTAGGAGGCAAACACTGTTGGGAAAATGTAGTTATTGCTTGCGTTTCTTGCAATTCTCGTAAAGGCGATCGCACTCTAGATCGGGCGAGAATGCAGCTCAAAACTAAGCCTAAAGCTCCAGCTCATCCGGCCCTTGTTTTCGCCGAACAGTTTTGGCACCAAACACAATCTGATTTCGTCAACTCTCAAGTGGAGATATAAAACTGATGTTAAAACTAACCTACATTGAAAACGATTTTTCTCTGGAGCGTCTCGATACTACCCTCGAAAATTGGGTACAAGCACGGGTTTTGGTCTGCGTGCGCGCTTGCGCTCCCTTTTATGTCGAACCGACTTCGGCTTCTTTCTTACTGCCAGCAGATTTGCCCGATTTTGGTTCTCTCAAAGCAATTGAAGCAGAAGGTACGGAATCTTTCGAGATCGATCCTGTAGATGGAGGATATGTCGAAATTAGCCTCGAAGGTACTTGGTTGACATCAGAACCCGATAGCGAAGAAGGGCTATTTGCTTGCGTCATGAGCGATCGCGCTGAATTCTTACTAGCTCGCCTCTGGCTAGAAGCTCAACTCGGAGCTTCTGTAATTGGTGAGTAACGATTGAGATGCACTTAGGCCGTTCTCCGAGTGAATCGCTTAAAGTGCGTCTGTCAATTGCTTGAAAACTAAATATTTACTTTGAAAAAATTACTACATAATATATTTACTATTTGTTATTTTTTTAGATCCAAACTATAAATTTTTGGATTACAATTGGCAAGATCGGTATAATCTAAAAAAACTACCTATTAGTGCGATCGTTATGTCTGAATTAATAGAAAAAGTTGTAAATTCTCTGAAACAAGATACGGATTTCGAGACCTTGGATGATTCTATATGTACTGCTGCTGACGTTCTTTGTCGCTCAGTTAACAAGGATTATCGATCGGGCTTCCCAGAAATAGATTCTCAAGAAATTAGTGCTGAAGAAATTAAGGAACTCGAAGAAGCTTTAATCGATATTTTCAATCGTAGCGATAAGGTACAGATAAAAACATCGGCAATCTGGGCTTTAGGAAAAAGCCACAATCCTCAGCATAAAGAGTTATACATTAAATACCTTCAAGAATCTCTGCAAAAACTTTTGGTTTACAATAAAGCAGTTTTTGAAACTTTATCAACTCTCAGACAAATCGATCCAGAACCTTTTATTAAACAAGAAAAAGAAGCCGCAGCAAATAATGCCCAAGAAGCTACAACTGTAGATAAAGAGATTCGCGAAGCTCACGAATATTTGCTAAAACATGATATTTATGTGTCTTAACTCGAGTTATCAGTAAAGGAAATCTTGCTAAATTAATAGTTATAAATACGAGTAGTTGAAACCCTCCTTGTTAAGATACTTTGCTCTGAGGAACGCTCCAACTCTTCGATCTAAACTAAATAGATATTGAATTGTTGACGGATATCTTTGAGAGGGCGATCTAGATATCGTTTATATTCGTCCCAAGGCCATTTTTTTGTCATTTTACGGGTCAGCCAAATTACTTTTAGTATTTCGGGAAAAATCTTAATTCCAATCCAAATAAGTTTGAAATATCCTACTTCTTTAAATATTTGCTGGGTTTCTGGATATTTCATGTATTCAAGATACTTTCTCAAGGAAATTGTCGAACCAAATATTGTCCAAGTATCGCAAAGAAATTCATCTTTAATGTCAGTGCTACAACCAAAAATTACGTGAGTAATGTCATGTAAGGTTAGCATTTTTGCTGTTTCTTGATTTTGAGCGTTTTCAGGCAGTATTAGCCCTGGAATACTGGCATAATATTCATCTAATCCTTGTTTTAATGTTTGATTAGAATTTTGTTGTTGATATTGATATTTGTCGGTCATTTTGTTTACCTCTGTTGTTAATAGTTAAAGTCTCGATTCTTCCATCGGTCGATATGCTTTTTCTATTACGCTATGGCCGAGAACAATTTTGATAAAAAGTAAAGGAACGAACCATTCAAATCCTGGAATTGGTTTGATAGCATAATAATTTATTAAAATAGCGATTGCCACTGTCAATATCGCGATCGGTCTTGATAAATAAAGCGGTGTTTTTATCGTAATTAAAACGGCAATTTGTAAGGCAAAATACCAAAATAAACCGTAAAGCCAATCGTTATTGCCGAATAATAAACCTACGATTAAAGGATGAATGTGGATTGCAGAAAATAAAAGTTTATTTTTGAGCAATTGAAGATAAATAGGCTCGCTAGATTTTGCCAAATATTGATAAAATTGCTTGCAAGAATTAAGAGAATTAGCAATTGCACCGCCAACAACATCAATAGCAATAAAAATGGCTATAAGATACTGCAAATTCGACCAATTAAAACTGTTATTAAGATAAAAGTACAGATAAAAAACTACTCCTAATATACTTCCAATCCAACTTAATATTTTTTCCGATCTTGTCGCATCACTGCCAATTAATATCTTGGTTATACTTGGATATCGATCGATTATTTTGGCTGAAGATTGCATAATTATTTTCCTGTTTTACTAACATTCAGCGATCGCTTAATTAACTGTTTTCAGAACTAACTAAAACACTCCTCACCATCCGCTCTAACTCTTTTTGCTGTCTTTGAAAAAAGCTTTTTGGTGGTTGAAACAAGCAGTAATGTAAAATGATTCCGTCGATCGCACTGACTAAGGTTCTTGCTAATGCTTCGCCATCAATTTCTGGGTCGATCTGTCCACTTTTTTGCCCTTTGATAATTAATGTTTGATATGCACGAGCAAATCTTTCAAACCACTCCGACATCTGGCGATCGAATCCTAGTTTTTCATTTAAATCTTTTGCTGTCCATAATTCAAAAAAAACTGGCACTAAATCGGCATATTCGTCTGCTTCTGCCATCATTTGTCTGAAGCTTGCTAAAATAGCCTCTACTGGGGCTAAATCCCCTCCTGCTAATTCTTCGAGACGCTCTTGGTAGTCGAGAAATAAACTTTCAAAAATAGCTTCGATTAGTTCTTCTTTACTGCGAAAATACTCGTAAATCGTTCCTTTCCCTATTCCGGCCGCTTCTGCTATGTCGATCGTTCGAGTTGCTTTGTAACCTTTATTGGCAAAGACTTTTAAGGCTGCATAAACGATCGATCGCCTTTTTTGTTCTTTATCGACAATTTTTGGACTCATTTGCAATCCTTTTCGATCTCGTTATCTTCATCATACAATATGACCGACTAGTCGGTCAATAAAAAATTGAAGGGTGATCTAAAAATAAACAGGCAAGAGGTAAAATCTATTTGTAGTATTATTTTGGGGAATTAGTATTATTCGGATCTCTCAATCTTATGACAGAATTTTATAAACAAGATTTAGCATACATACACGATATTGGTTTTAGCGACTGGGCCGTCAAATCTGCTCCGGGAATATTAGAGATCTTGGCTAAAAACGAGATTGAAGATGG